>ENA-UEPH01001434-UEPH01001434.1-human-gut-metagenome-genome-assembly--contig:-NODE-1434-length-22391-cov-6.057632_pt1 | contig 22391 bp, 15 predicted proteins | sample MGYA00242891_ERZ507898 | MGnify/ENA primary metagenome ERZ507898 (study PRJEB26167, sample SAMN06115411) | human gut metagenome | host: Homo sapiens | place: China:Guizhou | collected 2014-10-15... | reverse complement strand
CGATAAAGTAAAGTCTTGTGGCGCACCGAATTGTAGCGTTTTTTTTTACGGTGCAGAAACAGGTATTCCATTCAATTTTTTTTTCGTTTTTTTGTTGTTCTCCTGTCGGGGGGACGAGGGGGGGATAGTAGGTTGTCGGTCCCGCGTTTCAGGTATAAGTTAATTGAAAGTTAACTGAAAGTTGATTGGAAGTTAATTAGGTCGGCAGTCAATCATTACTTGAAGTTTTGTCAAGGTGTTATTAAGGTATAGCCAAGATCCCGGAGAGGGTTGCTCGTGTTTATCAGGCAATAATATCGGGAGGAGTAGGTTAGGAAAATGTATTTTTTAAAGATGTTAAGTATTTGATTTACATTGATTTTTCTGTTTATTGAAAAAATAATATGATTTAGGGTAATTTTTTTCAAGAAAAGAGTAACCTATTTGAAATCTCCCCGTACAAGACCATAGTTTTACAACGAGAACATCAAGTGATCGATAAAAAACAATGAGTTAGTTTGAATAATTGAAAAAATAAATTTTCCTGATTTTTTTCGGGAAAAAACGAAACCTTTCTTTTTCGGAGACGTTAAAGAGAGTATATTAGATGATGAACTTATGATTTATTTTTAGCTGTTATTAGATTGAATCATCTAGCATAAAGAGAGGGGATAGCTTTGACCGAGGTTTAAGCTGATTTTCTGATAGAGTTCTTAAAATTACTGGAATATATCCTACGGGACACCACGCACACACACCACACACACAGACGCACGCACACACACATACATACAACATCTTTTCGTCAGTCCCAGTATATTCCATTTAAGGCGATACAGAGAATCCCTCCTTTTTTTTATTTTAGATCCTATTAATTCTGTGATTTAATGATTTTCGATTAGGTGATTTCCTCACGCAATTCTTACACTCTGTTTTCATTTTAAATCTTAACCTTTACCCGCAAGGAATTTCTTTTCCATTTTCAACATTCCATTTTCAATTGTTCATGTTCGTTTTTTCTGTATCTTTGTAAATTGATTTTTAAGGAATAGGATTTTCATGGAATACAGAGAAGAAGAAGATTGCAATATAGCTATATACGGCGCAAGGGAACATAATCTGAAAAATATAGACTTGACGATTCCTCGTGATAAGTTGACGGTTATTACCGGGTTGAGTGGGAGTGGAAAGTCTTCACTGGCATTTGACACGATATATGCCGAGGGCCAACGTAGGTACCTGGAAACTTTTTCGGCGTATGCCCGCCGTTTTTTGGGAGGAATGGAGCGACCCGATGTGGATAAGATCACGGGGTTGAGTCCTGTCATTTCCATCGAACAGAAGACTACGAATAAAAATCCTCGTTCTACCGTGGGGACGACAACCGAGATATACGACTTTTTACGTTTGCTCTATGCCAGGGCGGGAGTGGCTTATTCCTACGCTTCGGGAAGTAAGATGGTGAAGTACACGGACGAACAGATATTGGAATTGTTGCAGCGGGATTTTGCCGGGAGACGCATTTTGTTGTTGGCTCCTGTCGTGAAGGGCCGTAAGGGACATTACCGGGAGTTATTCGAGAATTTGAGGAAGAACGGTTTTATTTCTGCCCGTGTAGACGGTGAGTTGCGAGAGATCACGATCGGGATGAGCGTGGATCGGTACAAGATGCACGATATCGAGATCGTGGTCGACAAGATTGTTATGGATCAGGTTGATCTGAAACGGTTGAAGAATTCCGTGGCCACGGCGATGAAGCACGGTAAGGGTGTGATGACAGTGAAAGACTACGAGTCGGAAGAGATAAAATATTATAGTCGTCATTTGATGTGTCCGGATACCGGTCTTTCATACAAGGATCCGGCTCCTCATACTTTTTCCTTTAACTCACCTCACGGGGCTTGTAAGAAGTGTAAGGGACTGGGGATTGTCAACGAGGTGGCGATGGAGAAGATTATCCCGGATAATTCTCTCTCGATACACGCGGGGGGAATTTTACCTTTGGGTAAATACAAGGCTTCTCTTATCTTTTACCAGATTGAGACGATATTGAGGAAACACGGTGCGGATATCAAGCAACCGATCCGGGATTTGCCCGAGGAGGCGTTGACGGATATTTTGTACGGTTACCCGGGACAATTCCGTCTGGAGAATGCGGAAATCGGTGTTTCTTCGAATTTCCTGACGACGTACGAGGGAATATTGAAGTATGTCACCATGCAGGAAGAGAATTCGACTTCCAAGAAAGCGAATAAATGGGCAGAACAATTTATTTCCGTGACAACTTGTGACGTGTGTAACGGTCAACGATTGAACCAGGAAGCCCTGCATTTTTATATCAACGGGAAGAATATTTCCGAATTGGCCAACATGGAGTTATCTGATTTGTATGAATGGATAACGAACGTGGAGGAACACCTGGAGGATAAACAAAAACAGATAGCGGGAGAGATTTTGAAAGAGATTCGTACCCGTTTAAAGTTTATGCTGGATGTCGGGTTGGAATATCTCGCGCTAAATCGTCAGTCGTTGACGTTGTCGGGAGGAGAATCCCAGCGTATCCGTTTGGCCACGCAGATCGGTTCGCAGTTGGTAAACGTGTTGTATATTCTGGATGAGCCGAGTATCGGGTTACACCAGAAAGATAACCGTAAATTGATTCATTCTTTGCAGGAATTGCGGGATAACGGTAATTCGGTGATTGTCGTGGAGCATGATAAGGAGATGATGGAAAATGCCGATTATATCGTGGACCTCGGACCCAAGGCCGGGAGAAAAGGAGGGGAGATCATGGCTATTGGTGAATATTCCGATATTTTAAAGAGTGATAGTCTGACAGCCCAATACCTGAAAGGCGAGAAAGTGATTGCTATTCCAGCGGGACGTCGACCGGGAAACGGGAAAAAGATAACGTTAAAAGGGTGTACGGGAAATAATCTTAAAAACGTGAGCGTGGATTTCCCCCTGGGAAAGTTTATTTGCGTGACAGGAGTCAGCGGGAGTGGAAAATCCTCCTTGATAAACGGGACGTTGCATCCGATTTTAAGTGCTCATTACTATAATTCTTTGACAGCGCCGTTACCTTATGCCTCGATTCAGGGAGTTACCGAGATTGACAAGGTTGTCGTGGTAGATCAAAGTCCGCTGGGTAAAAGTCCTCGCTCGAATCCGGCAACTTACACGGGGTTGTTTACCGATATACGCAAGATATTCGAGAAATTACCGGAGTCTCAGATTCGGGGATACACGGCAGGACGTTTCTCGTTTAACGTGAGCGGAGGTCGTTGTGAAGTATGTAAAGGTGCGGGAGTGAAAACGATAGAGATGAATTTCTTGCCGGATGTTTATGTCCATTGTGAAGCCTGCGACGGTAAACGTTACAACAAAGAGACTTTGGAGGTCCGGTACAAGGGAAAATCTATCGGAGACGTACTCAACCTGACGATCAACCAGGCGGTAGAGTTCTTTGAAAACTTACCTTATCTTCAATCCAAATTGAAGATGTTGCAGGACGTCGGTTTGGGATATATCAAGATCGGGCAGCCTTGTACTACGTTGAGCGGTGGAGAATCGCAACGTATCAAGTTGGCTACCGAACTTTCCAAGAAGGACACGGGAAGTACCTTGTACATCCTGGATGAGCCCACGACAGGACTCCATTTCGAGGATATCAATATCTTGTTGGGAGTATTACAGAAGTTGGTGGATAAAGGGAATACGGTTATTGTCATCGAGCATAACCTGGACGTGATTAAAGTTGCCGATTATATCATTGACATGGGACCCGGTGGGGGTAAAATGGGAGGAACGGTCGTTTGTACCGGAACCCCGGAAGAGGTTGCGCTTAACAAGGATTCGGTTACCGCTCCTTTCTTGAAGGAAGAACTGAAAATAGTTTAAAGTTTAAAATTTAGAGTTTAGAATGAATTAGAAAAACGTTCATTCTAAATTCTTTCATTTTCAATTATTTTCAGTGTGTTTTTGTTTTGATAGCGGTTCATGTCTGAAATAATAACTTGTTCGCCTTTTTGAAGTCCTTGAATGACTTCCACGTATTCAAAACTACTTTCGCCGAGGGTAATCTTTCGCCGGGTTGCGATCCCGTTGTCAATAACCCATAGGTCGTATTCTCCGGGACCGATGTAATAGGAACCGCTATTCAGGCGCAGGACATCGTCTTTTAGCCCGTGTATGACGTGTACGTCAACTTTCAGCCCGGGACGAAGTCGAGCGTGATCGGGATCGGTGAGAGAAACGTTAAAACGGATGGTACCGTTTTGCACGGAAGGAGAGACGTTTCCGACGATCCCGCTTAATTTCTCTTTACCGATTTGCACGGTGACTTTATTACCGGATAAAATCTTATCGGCATAATTGTCAGCGATATCGGCTTCGATCTTGAAATGTGAAAGGTCGGAAACGATCGCCAGTTGAGAGCCTTGTGACACGGATGTTCCGATCTGATCGTTCACGTAAGTCAGGGTGGCATCCTTGGGGGAGCGGATTTGAGCTTCTCCCTGTGTTTTCTTCATCAGGTTCAGGTTTTTGGTGGCAATTCTGTAATCCAGTTCCAGTCCATTTATTTCAACTTGGGCGGCTTTCAGTTGATTCTGGTATTTTTGTTTTTGTTGTTTTAATTGTAATTGTTCTACGTTGTAGTTTAGTTCTTCCTGTTTGACCTTATCGGTGGTGCTGGCCCCGATGCTGTCGAGATATCGTTCGTTAGCAAGTAATACGGCCATGCGTTTGAGTTTCATCTCGTTGATTTCGATTTGCATCTTCATCTCGTCAAGTTGACCTTGGGATGCGGTTCTTTGTTGCTCCAATTTGCTGTGCTTTAGAGCGAGTTCTTCTCGTTTGGTCTCGTATTCTGTGTTGAAGGCTTCCAGGTCAAGTTGGATAATAGGTTCGCCTTTTTTTACCTGTTCCCCGGCTTTCTTGTATATTTCCAGTATTTTGGAGGAGAGGGGTGACGTGATGATCTCTTCGGAGAGAGGTACCACTTTTCCGGAGGAGTAAATGGATATCTCCAACGTGCCTTGATCAACGGTTGAGATCATGATATCTTTGGCTCGAACTCCGGGTTTGAACACGTTGACCAATAGAGTGATGATCAAAATGAAGGCAAGCAACGTGAGTCCCGTACGAAGTATGAATTTTATTTTCCGTTGGCGGATAATTTGAGGTGATAACTGTCTGTCCATGATGATTTTTTAAGGTTATATGTATTCATTGATAATGTTTTCTTTGCGTTCGAAATCAAATAAGGTGATTTGTCGCAACGTGTAAAAATATAACCAAGATGAATATAATTGGCTGATATAGTTTCGTTTGGCATTGTCTCGTTCCGTTTGGGCGGAGTTAATATCGAGGACACTGATTTTGCCCATAAGAAAAGTTTCGAACGCCGTTTTGTATCGTTGTTGAGATACCGTGTCAGCCAGACGGGCAATATCTGTCAGGCGGGTTTGTTCTTGGTATTGACGGACGATTGTCATTACATTTTGTTCAAAGTTCATGCTTTCCTGTTTCAATTGATTTTCCACGATTTCTTGCTGGGAACGGGCTAGTTCTACTTTTCCACGCCCTTTTCCCCAGTCAAGAATGGGGATACTAATTCCCAGGCTGACCATTTCCCGGCTACGCAGGTCTTGGTAAGCATGTTTGAATTTAGGACCGTTTCCGGTATACCCGATCGAGGCGTACAAGTCGGCACGGAATCCCCGGTTGGCTTTGGCCATGGCAATTTGTTGACGGGCTTCCAGTTGTCGACACAGAATGTCACGGGAGAAAGGATTATTGACGGATGCCAATTCTAAGACTTGGGCAAGTGTTACGTCCACGACCGGACATTCACGGGGTATTTCCGGGATTACCACTACGCGGTCGTTATATCCCAGGTGATTACGGAATGAAAACATGGTTTGCTCGTATTCCTGTTCCGCCCGGATAACACTGGTCGAGGCATTCAACTTGTTTAATTTTAATTGTAGTAAGTCGTTATCGGAAATCAGACCGATCTTCTTTTTGCCTAGGGCGACTTCGTAAAGTTTATCCGCATTTTGTAAATTTTGTTTGGCTATATGGGTATTTTCTTTAGCCAGCAATAAGTCAAAATAGTGATTCAGGGTGCGGATCGCTATTGCCTCCTGGTTGGCAGCGTACTGTTGCTGGGCTTGTTTATAACGTTCCGGCTCGATGCGCGTGGCCCATTTTAAGGGATTGGAGGTGATCAAGGGTTGGTTAAGCGATATGGATACGGGAATACTCATGTAATCCGTTCGCTTGTTTCCTTCCAGTTCGTCCATGCGTTGTGTCATTGATTCGATAGAGATTTTACCTCCGGTAAACGGGATGTTCTGGTCGATAGACAAGGATAGTTGCTCGGAAATGGAGCTACTAGATATGAATTTATAGGTCCCGTCTTCTTTCAAGTAATTCGAGATAGAACGGTCCAGACTGGGAAGCGTGCCGGATAACGTCATACTGGGCAAAAGGTCTGCCCGGTAATCCCGGTACTGCCAGTAGGCGATACGCATTTGGTTTTTGGCCACCAGAGCATCTAAAGATTGCTCTCGGGCGATCTTTAGAGCTTCTTCCAGCGAGAGATGTTTCTCGATGGTTTGTCCCGATAGGGGAAAGATGCGGGCCAGTATTAAAAGTATAAGTACGATATTTTTCATGGTAATGCGTTTATTCATAATGTAATGTTTCTGCCGGGTTGATACGTGATACAAGAAACGCCGGGTACCATGCACTAAATGCGGAGAATAAGAACATGATAGCTAGCGTGAGTCCCACGGCGATCAGGTTTATAGGAGAAAATTCGTAAGCCAGGCAAAAAACGATAAGACCGGGAAGGAGGGCGACTAGGGTTAATGTGAGACCTTCAAATAACACGAAACGAGCAAGGCCGTAAGGTGTGGAACCAATGGCCAATCGCAGGGCGAATTCTTTTTTTCTCTTTTTGGAATACATCCAGAAAATACCGAATGTTCCGATAAATGAGAAGATCAGTAAAAAAGAGGACGGGACGATTTGTAACGAGAAACTGAGTATAGTATTCACGAGATGGCTCATCTTCCATTGGTCTACTTTTCCGATTAACGGCGTGGCTTGATTATCCGGGAACGTTTTTTTAAATTCGATATACGCTTCCCGAAGAAAGGTTTCGTCTTCTCCGGGTTTTATCCTGAACGTGAATTCTCCACCTGAATTTCCATAGGCTTGTATGGAAAGTATTATAGCTGGAAAGGGAGAATCCAATGGTAGATATTTGATGCCGGAAATAACTCCTACCACGGTAAAGGTAAATCCGTCATATTGAATCCGTTTTCCCAAAGGAGATTGCCAATTCGCTTTGTCTGCCAGTTGTTTGCTTATGACGGTAGGATAGGTTCCGTCTGCAAGCTTTTCATCTTGTAACCATGTTCCTTCTTCCAAATCCGGCTTGAATACTGTATAGCCAGCCGCGTTGGATAATTTTATGAAACTGATGATTTTTTTATCATCAATCGTTAGCGTGTCTTTTTGTTGAAATTGCCCGCTATTTTGATAGGGAAGGATATCGTTGGTGATGGAAATAGATTCGACGCAATCTTTTTCTTTCATTTTTCTTATAAAAGAAGAAAATCCTCTAAAAATTTGATCTTCGTCTGACTGTGAAATTATTTCTCCCAAACGGATTGTGTATGTATTATCTGTTGTAAGTATTCCCGGAGACGTGTATTGTTTCACGTCATTACTAACGTTAATGAAGCAGAACATTAGGATAATGAATATCAAGGCTTGTTCGATAAAGATTCCGACATAGTGATATTTCTGGTTCCAGATCAAGGTAAGAATATGTTTTATCATTTTGAGCCTCCTTTCAATGTATTGGCAATATTTTTCTTGGCGATTAAGTAAGCGGGTAGCCCACCGGATAGCAGGCTGAATAGCATAGCTAACGGGAGGACGCCTAACAGGACAACACTAATATTTAATTCTGGAAATAAGGTGAAACCGCTTACTGGTGTCGCTTCTATGAAAATGTTGTTTATCACGTAGAACACGGGATAGACGAGCAGTAATCCCAAGCAGGTACCCAAAAATACGAGGATAATATATTCTGTGATACTTTGAAAAAAAGCGGAGGATTTGTCTGCACCCAAGGCCCGGCGTATGGCAATCTCTTCCGCCCGGTTGGCCGTGTTGGCTATACTGAGCGTGATGATATTGATTGCCGGAATAATTAATAGTAAAAAGATAACAATCGGAATACCGTAAGTTAGTATACCGTTAAACATTTGATCCATTCTGAGTGAATAATCATTTGGGTACATTGATGTGTCAATATCTACTTCCATGTGTTGGGTTTCAGCGTTACGGCGTAAAGCATCCACCACGTTTTGTGACATTTGTTCCGGGGTGAAGTTTTCGGGAAACAATACGTGCAATTCATATTGGCTTGTCATATTCGGGAAAAATTTATTAAAAGTATAGGGGGCCCACACGGAGTGAGCTCCTCCCATGGCTAGCATCGAGAAATCTTCTACAACACCGATAACTTGGAATGTGTTCCCTTGGAATTCTATTTTCTGGTTGATAGCACTACCATTTTTGAAATAAAGTTTCGCGCAACTTGCTGAAATTACGAGTACCGGTGTGTGATAGTCGTTTTCCGTGAAGGGTCTTCCCTCGATAAAATTGAACTTGTATATTTTCCAGTAATCTGCATTGACGAAGTGTACTACGTTAGAACGCATTTGTTCGTTAACGATAAACGTCATGGGTTGCATCTGTATAAATGAATAGGTTTCATAATTTTTCACGTATTTCATTAGATTGGTGATACCTTCCTTGTCTAACCTGGCAATATATTGTCCCTTTTTATCTTGATCCCAGCAGCTAACGAGTACGATTCGCTTGCTATTAACATTGGGTGGGGTTTTATAAAACATGATACTGGTAATTTGCAGCGCGATCGTGACGAAAATGAACGAGAGTGCCGTACCCCCGATAAAAAAGGATGCGTATGCCGGGTTGTGCCGTATGTTGTAAAGGGCTGATTGTATATATAATTTTAGTTGTTTCATGGTTTACCGTTTCTTTAACTATTAGAGTATGTTCCCGTCAGACATCCGAATGATGCGGTCGGTTTTTCCCGCGACACCTTCATCGTGAGTGACCATTACTATGGTCGTTCCCTCCCGGTTTAGCTTGGTGAGGATATCAATAATTTCGGCTCCCATTTTACTATCCAAGTTTCCGGTAGGCTCGTCTGCCAGCAGGATTGCAGGTTCCCCGATCAGGGCACGGGCGATGGCTACACGCTGGCATTGTCCCCCGGAAAGTTGGGTGGGGAAATGTTTCGTGCGATGAGAAAGACCTACTTTTTCGAGGACGGCCAATGCCTTTTTGCGGCGTTCGGAGGCACTGACCCCGCTACGATACAGCAGGGGGAGTTCCACGTTATCCAGTACGTTTAAAGCTGGAATCAGATGAAAGTTCTGAAAAACGAAGCCAAGTTTCCGGTTGCGTAGTTTTGCCATCACTTTATCCGAGAGGCTGGAAACCTCCACGCCGTCTAGGAATAACTCTCCGCTAGTGGGTGAATCCAGTAATCCGATAATGTTCAGTAGAGTACTTTTACCGCAGCCCGAGGGGCCCATGATGGAGACAAATTCTTTTTCCTCGATATTCAAGTTGATATTTTCCAGTGCTTGGGTCTCTATTTCTTTCGTGCGATAGATTTTGTTCAGGTTGACAAGTGTAATCATGGTTATTGGTTTTTTCTAAATTTATTATTTCTTATCTTCGTCCGGTGAATTATTTCTTACTGACAAAGTTGAGTGATAAATTCTATATTAAAAAGTGGCGTTTGTAGTAAAATTGTAGTAATTTTTGTGTGAATCAATGGGGAAAAAGTATAATTATATAGGAATAATTGCTATCCTGATGGTGTTGGGATTACTACTTGTTCAATCCCTTGCTGTCTATCAGATTTATCAGGCCGAAGGAAATGAATTCTCGTTATGGCAGGTATCGGGTGTGGCGGCATTATTCATCCTTTTGCTGTTGGGTTTAGCCGTGTTGGTCTATACTCTTTATCGACAACGTAAATTATCTTCTTTACAGGAGGGGATGATGCAACAGATCGTCCATGATTTCAAAACTCCGCTGAATAGCGTGAGTACGCTTTTGGAATTAATCCGGGAGGAAGCTCCGGTCAACGAGGGGGTACAACAGAAATACACTTTGGTGGAAAAAGAAATCGAGAATATGCGGAAAGCCAGTACTTCGTTATTGAGTTCTTTGAGTGAGATATGCGAAGCCCGCGTGGAGCGTAAACTGTTTGATTTGAAAGCAGGAATAAATGAATTGATAGAAGAACAACGTTTGGCCAACCGGGGAAAGAAGGAGGTCGATATCCAATTCGATTATCGGATTCCGATACCTGCTATCTATGCTTCTTCCATACATTTGTTTTGCGTGATACGCAATTTATTGGATAATGCGGTCAAGTATTCTGATGGGAAAGCCGAAGTGTTTATCTGTTGTTTTTTGAAAGGGAACGGGATTGGTATTTCCGTGGCGGACAAGGGGAGGGGGATCTCCAAGGAACATCAGAAACATATATTTGAGAAATATTACCGGGCTTCGGGGAAAGAAAGACACAAGAAAGAGAAAGGTTATGGTCTGGGACTTGCCTATGTCCGCCAAATCGTGAAGGCGCATGGTGGTCGGGTGAGCGTGGAGAGCGAGTTGGGAAAAGGAAGTACATTCTCGATCTATTTAAAAGAATGGTAATTTGTAGTAAATTTGTAGTAAAGATGACAGAGAAAATGAAATTATTATATGCTGAGGATGATGATACCTCTGCGATAATTTACACGGAAGTGTTTCGCAAGGCGGGTTTCGAGGTAAGTGTTGCCAGGGATGGCGACGAGGCGTGGGATATGTACCAACAGGGTGGCTGGGATGTTCTTTTATTTGACATGGACCTGCCGGGTAAAGATGGTTACGAGTTGATCCGTTTGATTCGGGAGCGGGGGGATGTTGTGCCTATTTTGATACTGAGTTCTCTGAATCACTATAAAGCGTTGTACGAGGGAGCAGATGATTATTTGGTGAAAGGGATGCACGTGGAGGAGATTCGTGCCCGCTTGGATAAAGCCATTGAACATGCTCGTCAAAAGACCTCTCCGAAGGATTTGGCCCTTTTCCGAATCTCTCGTAAGACCACTTTTGATCACATTACCCGGATTCTTACCATTGGTGATAAGCAGGAAAAATTGAAAGCTACCGAGACCCGAGTATTGCGTTTACTTTGTTTGCGATTGAACGAGTTGTGCCCGAAGGAGGAGTTGTGCGATAATATCTGGGGAGTACATAACCAGACCAAGGAACGGGAGTTGGCCCGTTACGTGTCTACGCTTCGAAAAGCGCTGTCCCCAGATGAATCCATCGTGATCGAGAATGATTTCGGGGATGGGTACAAGATGTTAGTATATTAATGTATCTTTTTGAAGAAGCGTCGCCAGACGTATTCTTTCGTGTGCGGGTCTTTGGAGGTGAGAACGAAGGAGGCTTTGCCCACGATGAAGTCTTCGGGGATGGGACCGATGTAGCGGGAATCGCGGGAGTTGAATACTTGGTTTCCGGCGACGAAGTACCAGTTCTTTTGGAAGGTGTATTCACGGATAAGGGAATCGCCCAGGTATAGTTGGCGTTGTAGCTCGTGTACCGGGACTTGGGTCTCGTAGGCGATCAGGTGACGATACAGGGAGAAGTTCAGCGTGTCGATGGTGATGGTCGTGCCTGCCGAGGGGATATACAGGGGACCGAAATTCTGGATGTTCCAGCGATGCCAGTAGTCGAAGGGGAAGGCGTTGTATATTCCGGGGGCGTAGTCACCGCGATAGTGGTGCAGGCGTTGCTGGTCTTCCAGGTTGCCGTAACCGCTTTGGCCGTTGATATAGTTGATTCCGTCGATGATCGAGAGCGAATCACCCGGTAGGGCGATACAGCGTTTCACGTAAAAGGTTTGCAGATCCATGTCCCAACGGCCGTTGGCATGTGTCGGGAAGTTGAAAACGATTACGTCGTTGCGTTTTAACGAGGTATATCCCGGGGTGCGAACCGTTTCCGGGTGTGCGCCATCGAGAAAGTCGAAATTCTTGTAGAAGCGGGCACCCATGTACATCTTGTTCACCACGATAAAATCACCCGGTTCTATCGTCGGGTACATCGAATCGGAGGGAATACTGTAAAAGTCCACGATGAAGAGCCGCAACAGGGCGGCGATCACGATCGCTAGTAGGATGGCTCCCACGTATTGGAATATGGATTTGATGACTTTTTTCATTGTTTTCTCGATATAAAAATACGTTCTAAATAGTAATAAAACAAGGGAATGATAAACAAACTGACGAAAGTCCCGATCGTCATTCCGGAGATAAGCGTGATCGACATGGGGCGTTGCAGCTGGGTACCGATGTCATTTCCCCACAGCATGGGGACGAGGGCGAAGATGGTTGTCAAGCTGGTCATTAATATCGGTTTTAACCGACGCACGCCACCTTCGTGAATTGCTTCTTCCAACGGGAGGCCCGATCGTTGCAAGCGGATAATGGTGTCGATCTTCAGGATCGAATCGTTGATGACGATACCGCTCATCACCACGATCCCGATCATGGACATCAGGTTGAGCGAGATACCGGAAATCCATAGGATAAGGACCGTGAACGCCACGTCCAACGGTATCTCGATCAGGAGGATCAGGGGCAGGGTAAGCGATTCGAACTGGGCGGCAAGAATGAAATACAACATGAGAATGGCGACGATCACCACCATGACCATTTCCCACAGTGTTTCCTTGCCGGAGAAATATTGGCCGTCAAATATCGTGTTCAGGTTCCGGCTTCCCGCCTCCTGCTTGATTGTTTGGATGATTTGTGCGGTGGAATCTCCCACGTTGTAAATGTTGATCGGTATCACGACTCCTTCCTTGCGCCCGATGATACTTTTGTAGTCCAGTTCCTTTTCAATCCGGGTAAGGGCCGAGACCGGGATATCCAGTTGATCATTATTGCTTACGAAAGAAGAGCGGATGATGTCGAGAATCGTTTTTTCTTCCCCCGTGATGACGATGGGGACGTATCGGCTTCCCGTGTTCAGTTTTCCGATATTCATTTTACTGATATTCTTTTCCAGTATGTTGATCAGCGAGCTTTGATTCACTTTATAAAGGGCCAGCCTGTCGGGTAAAATCTCTACCACGATACGTTCGGAGGTGGAAGGTTTGTCCAGTTGAAGCCCCGGCATGAGCGAGTCCAAATGTTCTATAAACAGGTTCACGCTATCGAGTTCCACGCTTCCCCGGCGTGATTCTCCGCTAAGATATACGATCAGGGGGACATCATCGTCTTTGAACAACTGTTCGAAAAGGTTATCAACCTTGGCGATGTCGACTTTGGCTACCGGGTAATCCGATTTTATGTATTCCCGGATTGAAGTTATGGTGTGTTCCAAGTCCCGGAAATCGCGGGTACGGATGTAAAACTCCGCTTCGTTGATGTTTTGGTTCTTTTCCCGGTTAAGGAAGAACATCTTTTCGCCCGTGTGGCAACTGATTTCTTCGCACTTGTTCCCGAAACGGGCGATAATATCTTTTACTCGTTTTTCGTTTTCATCCATGTGAATACTGGCGTTCCAGTCAATTCGTAAAATCATTTCATTTGTTTCAATAGCGGGCATACGTTCCAGATGGAGGCGGGTAGCGATAATCGTTCCCAGAACGAGGGTGATAAGACAACTGGCAACAGCCGTACGTCTGTGTCGGAAAATGAAATTGAATATATTCGTGTAATATGTATCGAGGTGTTTGAAACTGATACGTTGTATAAATCGGGTAACACGTCCTTCTTTAGCACGCATGAACAACAGGTGGAATACCACGGGAACAATCGTGATCGAAACTGCCAGGGAGACAAACAGGCCGATCGACACGGCCATGGCTTGATCGTAGAACAAGGCTCCGGCAATACCGCTCATGAATATCAACGGGACAAAGATGGCGCAGGTCGTCAGGACCGAGGAGAGTAGGGGGGTGATGATTTCGTTGGTTCCGTCCAGGCAGGATTGGAATAATGATTTTCCTCTCATCCGGTGTTGATTGATGTTGTCGATCGTGATGATCGAGTTGTCCACCATCATACCCACTCCCAGGATTAATCCCGATAGCGATATGGTGTTGATCGAGATTCCTATTAGCTGGAAAAACAGCATGCTGATCACGACCGAAACGGGGATACTGATCGCTATGATCAAAGGAGAGCGGGCATCCCGTAGGAAGAACAACATGGACACGATTGCCAGCAGTATACCTTGCCACAAACTTTGGGCGAGATTGTCGATAGAGTAATTCAGCAATAGGGCTTGATCCCGGGATACGGAGAACTCCACGTCGGAATATTCTTCCCGGAATTGATCGAGCAATTTTGTCACTTTTTCTTTCATGTCCGACATGCGAGCGTTCGATTGCTTGATAACGGCCAGGCAGAGCGATTGTTTGTCCCCGTTGAAGAATATGCCTCGCTTTTCCCGGGGACGGATTCCAACCTGGGCAACATCTTTGATTTGTAGGAGTCTTCCGTTGATATTCAAGTACACTTCTTGCAGTTCTTCCGACGACATGATCTGGGAAGCGAAACTGATGCTGTACTGGTAATAGCCGTCTTTCACGGAAAGGCTTCCGGATACTTGGTTACTGTTGTCAATGGCGGATTTTAAATCATTTTGCGTGATTTTCAAGCTTCGTAGTTTCGCCTCATCGGGAAAAATATAGAGTTCCGGGGAGTACATCCCGCTGATATCGACCATGGCGACATCCGGCAGTTGTTCCAGTCTCTTTTTCAGAACGGCATCGGTAAATTCGCAGAACTCCAGGAATTCCTCTTCCGAATCGTTTTCTTTCAGGTTTATATTGATGTAAAACACGGGTAGATCGGACGTGGAAGCCTTGATGATCGTCGGGCGTTGCACCTCTTTCGGGAAACTGTTCACGCTGGCATCTACTTTTTGGTTGACTTCGATAAAAGCGTAATCCAGTGAAGTCCCGTACTCGAATTTCATGGTGATCAGCCCGTTACCTTCTTTTGATTCCGACTGAATTTCCGTCAGTTTGGGAATCTGTTGCAACTGTCCTCGTAATCCGGCAGTAAGGGTGTTCTCCACTTCGTTGATTGAAGCGTTGTCCCAGGTGTAGTGTACCGTGATTTCCGGGATATCAATCTCCGGCATGAGCGATACGGGTAACCGGAATGAAGCCACGATTCCCAGCACGATAAAAGCTATCGTACTCATAATGACTGCTACCGGACGTTGTAATAGAAATCGAACCATGCTTTAATTTTAGATTTAGTGATTTTAGATTTTAGATTCCAGCCGCACAAGGCCGATTTATTCTGTGATTGGGTGATTGTCGATTCCGTAATTCGGCAGCTCAAGCAGCCGTAGACAAAGTGCCCCGCAGGGGTCTACAGACTTTATGAACCTTATGGACTCTTTTCAATTGAAAATGTCATCGGTAAATATACGATCAGCACCGGGAGAGAGAACGTCAGTCCGCTCATCGTGCCGATTGCCAGACTTTTCCAGAACGGGTTGATGTCTCCGATCAGGAAGGGTATGAATCCCAGCAGGGTGGAGGCTATCGTTAGGAAAATCGGTATGATTTTGGTATTGTATGCTTTTAAATAAGTTTGTATCCCTCGTGGCGCACCTTGCCGAATCTTGATATTGTAATCATTTAGGATATAAAGTACGGCGTTCACGGACAAGCCGCTCAACAGGATAAAGGCAGCCAGACAACCTTCATCGAAACCGACCCCGAAGAAGTATCCCCCGAGGAAGCATCCGATAAACGAGATCGGCGTGATACAGATCACCATGACGGCCTGCCGCAAGGACTCCAGCAGGATAGCACAAATAAAGTAAATAATCGCGATCACCAGCAGGATATAAAGCAGGCGGGCGTCGATTCCCCCGATATCCCGTTGCCAGTAGTTTCTCCACTCGTTTCCTTCTTTCACCCGGAACCCGACGGGCATAATCTGGTTCATGGCTTTCATTTCCCTTTCTTTTACTTTTTCCGATAACCGGTAAGCTCCGATAAAATCGTATTGTACCTCGACCTCGTATTCCTGGTTTCTTTTGGTGATGTTTTCAAAATTCTTTTCCTCCGTGATGCTTCCCACGTCTTTCAGGCGGAACACGGATTTATCGCCTCGCAACGGTTGGTTTCTCACGTCCCACACGCTGGCTTCAACCTTTTTGTACGGGCGAATGTCGATAGAGGTGTATTCGTTGTCGATATAAGCCTGAGTGGACGACGTACCGGAATAGGTGAGCATGTGTAGGTTTCCCAGTAGTTTAGAGATATCCGAGTTGTTCCGGGCAAGTTTGCTTTTATCTACTTCCACGGTGAAAGCTTTGGCTTTTTGGGATCGGTCGCTACCGATATAAAGTTTTTTCACCCGGATATTTTTTTCCAACCGGCTCTTTAACAGGTCAGCGTATTGCAGCACTTTACGATAATTGTAGCCGATCACTTTGATACTCTCGGTACGGGATTCTTCGTTTGTCCGGTTCGAGAATCCCCGTCCCACGCCGTTTACTTCCGAATCCCCGTTCCCGATCGTGTTGGCAAAGCGGATCAGTTCGTTTTTCAACTGTTCGGGTGAACCGTCTTTCTCGTGGTCTTCCTTGAACGTGATCACCATTTCTCCCCGGTTGGCCGAGGAGACTTCCGAGGTGAACGTGGCGATGGTTTCGAATCCGGAGAGGAAATTCTCCAGTTTTTCGAAAGCTTCGTTCATCTGTTTTATCGTGGCCCCGTGCGGCATATTCATGTTCAGGGTGAGCCGGGTTTTCTGGCTTGCCGCGGCTTTCCCGTTATGCATCCACGAGTCGCCGCCTCCTTCCATGAACAAACGTAGGGAGCCACCCAGTGCTTTATCGACGTAAGGTTTGATCGTGAGGTAGGTTTCGCTGCCGAAAATGGCGTTGTACGCGGAGCTGTACCATTTGTCCCGGTCAACACTTGCCGGGAGCAGGAAAACCGGGAGTCCGAACCCGAGAATGGCTAGGATAACGGCTATTTTCCGGTATTTCCGGGCGAAACGGGTGAAGCGTGCATACCTTCTGTTGAACCGGACGATCCGTTTCTGACGGCGTATTTTACGTTTTGTATTCAAGGGTTTCAGCGGTATTTTTTCCATGAGTGCCGGGACGAAGAAGAGGGCCACGGCAAGAGAAACACCGAGGTTAATGATAATCACGGCCGAGAAGTCCCACATGTTCCGCATGACATCGTTATCCATGTTGAAAATCACGGTCAATGCTCCCACGGTGGTCAGCGTGGCGGCAAGCACGGCTAGAAACGCTTTGCGGTCATGGAAATGGCGGTAATGGTCGGTCATCACGATCACGCTGTCAATGATAATGCCGAACGATACGGTGATTCCAGCCAACGTGTAAAGATGGAGTTCTATTTTGAAGAAATAGTAAAATACGAGAGCGATCGAAAGATTGGCCATCAGGCAGATGGTGATAATTGTCAGGTAACGGAAATCCCGGCTTACGAGATAGACAAATAAGAGTAAAATTAAGATGGTGACACCCGTGCGGTTGAGAATTTGTGATAATTCGTCCTTGATTTCCGAGCTGTTGTCCCGGATTAATTCGATGGTATAGTTATCCGGGAAACTCTCTGCCAGTTGCTTCATTTCTGTTTTCACCCGTCCGGCGAGTTCAATCATGTTGGCGTTTTTCTCGGCATAGACATTCAGGTTGATCCGGTTGAGTCCGTTAATCCGGTAGTAGGCTCCGGGATCGCTTTCCCGGTAATCCAGCGTCACGATATTCCGCAGGTAAATGATTTTTCCGTTAATCACTTTGATCGGGAGGTTCATGATGTCTGTTTTGTCATCATCGGCATTTCCCTTGAATACGATGTACGAGTATTTCTTTTCCGGCGTGGTTTCCGTGAGAATTTTTCCACCGTCTTGCCGGAAATAATAACTGGAAATGGCATTAGAAATATCACTCGCGTTGAGACCGATATCGGCGAATAACTCCCGGTCGTATTGCATCACCCATTCAAACGGGACGATCCCTGTCACGTTCATGCTTTCCACTCCCGGCATGGTCGAGATAATGGGGACAATACGATCTTCAGCGAATGTTCCGACCTCTTTTGAGTTTCCCGGTCCGGTCAGCACGTAGGTCATCAATAACTGATGCTCGGATTCCTGTATCCGTCCGTCATGAATTTCACCCCCGCTGATCCCCGAAACACGGACACCTTCCGGTAGCCCCGGAGTCACGGAGCGGATGATCGAGGAAAGGTATAACTTCACGGCATCCATGTTTTCTTCCGGGTCGATCGTCAATTCAATTCCCCCGTACCCGTTTCCCGTGGAGGAATGAATTTCGTTTAACCCGCGTACCCGTGCGAAAGCACCTTCCAGTTTGGTCGTTACCTCTGTTTCTAACAATTCGGGATTGGCATTTGCCCACGAGAACGACACGTTCAGCTTGTTCGATCTGGACGACGGTTCCAGTTGCAACGACAACCTCGGGATCAAGCTGATCCCCAGTATCATCATTACGATGAAAATCGTGTTTATCGAAAAAGCTGAAAAACGCATGCTAAATTAGTTTATAAAGTCTATAAGGTTTATAAAGTCAAAAGTTCGTAGACCCCTGCGGGGCGCTTTGTCTACGACAGCTATGCTGTCTATGGATATTGTCCGGAGGACACTTGTGACTTTATGGACTCTTTTCATTTTCAATTTTCAATTGTTACGGGGTTCATGTGTGATAACCCCAAATTATTCTCGTAGATCACCGTGTCACCGGGGATAATACCTTCTTCCACGCTGACTTCCGAGCTGTTTTCGTATCCCGTGGTGACGTATCGCCAGATGGCTTTTCCTTTTTGGTAGACGAACACGACTTTTTTCCCTTGTCGGGGGAGGACGGCCGATTTCGGTATGATGATTTTATGATCTATTTGTCGTTTGATCAGGATGCTCACGTTCATCCCGTCTACCAGTAATCCCTGTTGGTTATCGGTTACCGCTTTCACTTTTACCATCCCGTTCTCGTCAATCCGGGGATTCACCTCCGTGATCTTCCCGGTCAGCGTGTTTTCATGGCTGGCGTAGGGGGTGATCTCGACCCTCATACCGGGAGTCAGGTTTGTGATTTCCGTTTCCAGTACGTTGAACACGACTTCCATTTTAGAATAGTCAATCAGCGTGCACAAAGATTTGTATGCGGAAGTTTGGTTATATGGTTTTGCTTCGAGGTCTGCGATGATCCCATTGAAGGGAGCTTTTGTTTTCACGAGGGCATAGTCTTTTTGAGCTTTCGCGTAGGCTTGTATGCTGGACGTGTACCCCGATTGCAGGTATATGGCTTCTTTTCGTACTGGCGTTAATTTCACCGTGTCGCTCAAGTCTTTCAATCCCTCGTTTATAACAGCCAATTTCAAATCAAGAACCGCTTTTTTCAACGCCAGGTGAGCATCTTCCAATGTTTGTTTGGCCTTCACGTCATCGACAATGGCGATTACGTCGCCTTGTCTCACCCGATCCCCGTTTTTCACGTTTACTTGTCTCACGACATCCGGTACTTCAAAGTTAAGCGTTGCCTTCCGGTTAGCCTCCGCCTTCCCGTTACTAACCAACTCCAGATTGAACCGATCTTCCCGTGCAACCTGCACTTTCACGATCGTTTTTTCCTCTTGTTGTTCGATCTTGGCGTAGTTTTCCTCTTCGCTTTCTTCTTTTTGTTTCCCTTTCCCGTTGCATGCCAGCAATAGGAATAGGAGGGCTAGGGGTGGTATAAATCTGTAACACATATAACAAACATTTTCGATCCTTGATTATTTTCCAAAGTTGGGTAATTCTTTTTTAAGAAACGAGGGGAAATATGATAAAATTATGAGAATTTTAAGTTTCATCGTTTGAAATTTTAGTTTTTGTCAATTTTTTGATTTCTTCTTTATATAAATTCCACATGCTTTCATTTCCTAATGGGTTTCCGATTAGTACAACATGGTTATTACTATCTAATAGGAAAGTTTGCAAACGGTAATCTTTTGGGAAGTGGTTTAATTTTTCAATTATATTTTTTTCATCAAAGAAGATAGGGTAATTGAATGCTTCTCCTCGAAGCCTATTCGAGAATTGATTGGTATGTTGGGCATGTACAAAAAATATAAAACTTAAATCCGGGTTATCGTGCAAGGAATCTATTCTTAATTTCCAATCGTATAAATTTAATTTACAAGCAGTACACCCCACGGAATCCGTGTAAACGAGTATTTTTACTTTTTTGTCTAGTATACTATCACATGTTACTTTTTTATCAAAAATATATGTATCTGAATCACGTGGTAAGGTTATCTGTTTACCGGTCCATTCGACAATCGTTTTTTGTGCATATTTCTTATACTTTTTTTGATTCCAATTACATGAAAATAATATGCAACAAATAATAATATAGTAACTTTTCATTGTTTTGTGTATAGTAGTTCTAGCCTGATATTACAATCAGATTCTTCCATAGGAAGTTCAAATGCAAGAATGTTTTCATTTAAGAATAAAGGGAACGATTCTATTTTAGTCTTACTTATATCGTTTACTATTTTGGGTGCTATTTTCAAAGTTCGTGTTATTTTATTAAATAGCATCCAGTAATAACCTTTTTGGGAAACATAGCATACAAGTAAATGTTTGGGCATATTGTAAAAACAGCTTGCAATATAATATTCATTGATAGTAAACGTTGGGGTATTTTTTAAAGATTGAGGCATTTGGTCTAATAAATTGAATTCATAAATACAAATGGCTGTATCTTGATTAATTTGTAAAAATTGATCAGTCAATCGATCGTAAAATGTAATTTCTTGATTGTTTATAGAATTTCTATAATTAGACGAGAAAAAGGGTTCTGTTTTATTTTTAGGTTTGGCATGATATAAATGTTTTACAAATTGGGCGTTAGAATCAACAATCCAAATTCCATTTTTTTCTTTATTGGAAGAAAAACTTGGACGCATGAAAATAAATTGTTGGTTACCTGTGAAAGCAAAATCCCTAATAATATCCTGTTCGATGGGAATCTCTTTAATAAAATCACCCGTATAAGAAAATATTACAATTTTTTCACTAGTGGAGTCGTAAATACCAATTTGGTGATCAGCAAGATTAATACTTGTATTGGTTATTCTAATGTACTCCCCTGGACCTCGGCCGTAATTATTTATTCTATTTCTGAATCTATGCTGTTCGTCAAAAATAAAAATACCATTTCCCCCACCATCCTGAATTATAATAAAATTGGAATCTACATATACATGTTCAATTTCAGAAATTAAACAAGAATCACGCATGTCAAGTGTAAGAAATTTTGTAGAATCAATGAAATCAGACAAATATATCTCATTTTGATGTTTTGATAAATCAACGAGTATTTTTGTGGTATCATTTTTTGTACATGCTATAAAAAGTAGACTCAAAAAATAATAATAGATGATATTATTTTTCATATTTATGCTTTTAATATTTAACGAAAGGTTGATCATTCAACCTTTCGTTCGTCTTATTGTTTAATTGCAATTCAATTGTAGTTTTGGATTACAATTCGCTGCAGCTTCAGCTTCGCAGCATATTTTTTTTATACTTACTCCATCGTCATTATAGTGACGTATTAATGTGTGATTATACATTGTATTAGGATTTATGTCGACTTCACCACGAGCCATGGCTTCGATGTTCTTCATCGAGAGGGTAGGTTCTTCATTGGATATATTAAAATTTATTCCGATGCTTGCTATTATAGCAATACTTAAAAATACAGCTACTGCAATAATTTTTTTCTTCATACTCTTAATTATTTATTTTCTTCTATTGTATTTACGCACACATTAGTTCAATATTTCATGAACAATTACAAGATGACGTACATCTTTTTCTACTAATTCTTTTTACTTTTGCCAAACCTCCTTTCTTTAATTAGGAGAGGGCAGGCGATTGTCGGGATTGCTTTGCGATGGACTTTCCCGGCATCGCCCTTACTCTCGGATTTATAATTTTGTTTCTACATCCTTCGCATTGGAAACAACGCTTCAAATATATACTAAAAATTCGGGAAAAAACAAAGCAATTATGCTAGAATTATGGCAATTTTTAGGGGGACGATATTTTTTATATAATTATCTAAAATAAAGGCTCCTTATTGTTTTGCGTGTAATAATAATAATCTTATATCGTAGTTATTTTCATCGTCTTGGAGTTCAAAGGCCAACGTATTTTCATCCAAGAAACAGGGAAATGTCTCTACTTTGATGTCATCTA
>ENA-UEPH01001428-UEPH01001428.1-human-gut-metagenome-genome-assembly--contig:-NODE-1428-length-22521-cov-18.328284_pt1 | contig 22521 bp, 17 predicted proteins | sample MGYA00242891_ERZ507898 | MGnify/ENA primary metagenome ERZ507898 (study PRJEB26167, sample SAMN06115411) | human gut metagenome | host: Homo sapiens | place: China:Guizhou | collected 2014-10-15... | reverse complement strand
CACTCGGCGCAAGGGTAGATGGTTGCTGAAGCAACCGCGCCTCGGCGCGAGAATGTGCCAAGGCACATTCTTTTTTAAAAATCAGGATTATGGAAGAAAACAACGGGAGGGACGCTTACTATGTTATTCCATAAAAAAGAAAAGGCTCTGGAGGGACAACAGGCGGGGACAAAACCGGAGAAGCCCAGGAAAGTGCGCTGGTCGGAAAGAAGAGAACCGTCAGAAGCGGGGCTGGAAAGGTTTCAGGATTATCTGCAGACCTATTCCACGAACAAAGACCATCCGATAAAAATCCTGTGCAGTTTTTATAAAGGCAAGCAGAAGAAGCTGGTAGAAACAGGATTTTTCCTGATCCTGCAGCGCTCTCCGATCTGGATCATTCCGATTGCAACGAGCAACATCATCAATGCGGCGACGAATCCGGATGCAGGCTCTCTGGAGATCATCCTGTTGAATGTGATGGTTGCACTGCTCTTTATTATGCAGAACGCGGGAACGAACTATCTGGCAACGGTTGCATTTGCCAGCGTCAACAGAGGAATCGAAGGCTCTCTTCGAAATGCAATGGTCAGAAAGCTGCAGCAGCTCTCCATCATGTTCCACAAGGAAGTACAGTCAGGACGTCTGCAATCAAAGATCATGCGAGACGTGGAAAATGTTACGGAGCTTTTGAACCAGATTTTCAGGACCCTGTTCTTTTTTGTCCTGGATATTTCCGTGATCATTGTCATTACCCTGCGGAAAAGTCCGATGGTATTTCTGTTTTTCCTTGTGGTCGTACCCTTTGCAGTTCTGACGATGCGGGCATTTAAGAAGCCTGTCCGGGAGAAAAACCAGGAATTTCGAAGCGAGATGGAAAACACGCAGGGTGCAGTTGCCGAAATGCTTGAAATGATTCCGGTGGCGCGGGCACATGGTCTGCAGGAAGTGGAAATCAGCAAGATGAATACCTACCTGAACCGGATCGTAGACCGCGGTTACAATCTGGATCTGATCAATGCACTCTTCGGTGCAGTCAACTGGGTTGTATTCCAGTCCTTCCAGATGATCTGTCTTGCCTTTACTGCGTATCTGGCAGTCAAAGGCAAAATTTCGGTTGGCGAGGTTGTTCTGTATCAGACCTACTTCACTTCTCTGGTGGGACAGATTTCGACGCTGATCAATATTTATCCGCAGATCAGCAAGGGTCTTGAGTCTGTCAAATCCATCGGCGACATCATGGGCAACAGCCATGTGGAGGAAAACAATTCCATTGTGCCGCTGGGGGAATTAAAGGGCGCAGTAAAATTTGTCAATGTGGATTTTAAATATCCTGACAGCGATAAAAATACGCTGAGCGATTTCACTCTGGATGTAAAGCCTGGGGAGAGCATTGCGCTGGTGGGAGAATCGGGTGCCGGAAAATCTACGGTTCTGAACCTGCTGATCGGCTTTATCCCTCCGGTCAGCGGAAAGATCCTGATCGACGGCATCAATATGGTCAATCTGGATATCAATGAATATCGTCATCAGATCGCAGTCGTGCCGCAAAATACAATCCTGTTTTCCGGAACGATTCTGGACAATATCGCTTACGGTCTGGAACATGTGACGGAAAAGGAAGTGATGGAGGTCATAAAGGATGTCGGACTGGAGGATATGATCGAAAAGCTTCCGGATGGCATCTATACGCAGCTGGGAGAACACGGGGATAAGCTTTCCGGCGGTCAGCGTCAGAGAATTTCCATCGCCAGGGCACTGATTCGTAAGCCGAAGATCATCGTATTCGATGAAGCCACGAGCGCGCTGGATTCTGCCTCCGAGAAAAAAGTTCAGGAAGCGACCAGCAACATGATGAAAAACTGCACGACCTTCCTGGTAGCACACAGACTTTCCACGATCCGCAATGCGGACAGGATCGTTGCGATGCGGGACGGTAAGATTGTCGAAGTCGGCAGCTACGACGAGCTGATGGAAAAGAAAGGATATTTCTACGAGCTGAAAGCACTGCAGTCCTGACGCTGCAGCGTAGTTCGCCGTGGGTGTGGTGCGCATCGACGGACGAAAAAGCGTATCGCAGGGGCGCTGAGCGCGCAGGATAGCGCGACTGGCTTGTGGAAAATTAAGGAGAAATATACGTTATGAAACAATTGAGCAAGGCAAACTGGATTCGGCTGGCGTGCTTCAGCGCCGGGGGGACCATTCTCTTTTATCTGGTGCCGCTGATTTTGATGCAGCTGCCCGATCCGGCAAAAGGCAACGCCATGGTTATTTTGGTTATGTTCGTCAATCAGGTCTTTATGGGTGCCGTTGGCTGGCATTCGAACTACTTTGGCAAATGGGGCATCTATATTCCGATGGTGCTGATCGTCCTGTATGGGATTTCAGAAGTCCTTTTCTTTGGGGGAATCGGCTGGAATATGGAGATCAATTACCTTCAGACTGCCTATATCATCTATTTCTTAAAACGGATTATGAACAAGAGACAGCGGATGCAGGAACAAAAGAATCAGGTAAACTTCCCGAAGGGAATGGGGAGAAAACAATAGAATGCACGCTCTGCGAGTATTCTGTTGTCATGAATCATACAATGGACGGCGGATTATAAAAATCCGCCGTCCATTGTGATAATCTGCCCGGTTAAGTAAAGGGGCGATTCTGCAAGCTTTAACGCAAGCAGTCCGACTTCCTCAGGCTGTCCCAAGCGGTCTGCGGGAATCTCTTCGATCAGTGCCTGCAGTTCCTCTTCAGAAAAACAGCGGTTCATGTCGGTGTCGATGACGCCGCAGGCAATGGCGTTTACCGCAATATTGCTGGGCGCAAGCTCCTTTGCCAGTGCGCGGGTCAGACTGTTGACTGCGCCTTTGGAGGCGGAGTAGGCGGTTTCCATTGAAGCGCCGACATTGCCCCAGACGGAGGAGATATTTAAAATCCGCCCGGAGTGGCGGTACAGCATGAGTGGAACGGCGAGCTTACAGGTATAAAAGCAGGCGTCCAGATTGGTTGACATAACTCTGTGCCATTGGTCAGGGGACATGTCCGTTAAAAGTCCGATATGGGAAATTCCGGCATTGTTGACTAAAAGATTGAGACGGCGGATCGGGGCAAAAAGTTCCCTTACCGTTTCATAGTCGCCGAGGTCGCCGATAAAAGCGGCTGCCTGGATTGAATAAGCTTCGGAAAGGCTTTTACAGAGCGTTTCCAGCTTTTCCCGGTTCTGGCGGTAGAGAATGTAGGCCTTGGCCACTTCCGCGTAGCCGGCACGCTGAAGAACGGCCTCCACGCTGTCCTGAATGGTCTCCACATCGATCCGGCCATCCCGGATCTTATCGGCATAATCCGCCGTGACCTGCAAGGAAAGCAGGTCGATCACATCCGGGGCATAGGGAATATGGGTGGCGTCAAAGGCTTTCATAATGGCACTGGAGATACGGTTGAGACTGAATTCGGCAACATGGCCGTCCCGCTTGATGACTTGATACATGGTCCTCTTCTCCTTTTCTCTATTGTCCACGGATCTGTGTGCTGGGAATATCAGGCAAAACGCTGTCCCGCAGCGCTTCGATCTCTTCTTTTGTCAGGGGCTTCATGCCGCTGCCCACCAGTTCGCCGGAGTCCACAAAGGGTTGAAGGAAATAGCGCTTCGCACCCTTGAGCCAACGGCCGATCCCGGCCATCTCCTCCGGTGTGTGCAGCGGTGCGCAGACGGTGGTGCGGAACTCATAGTCCACGGCGCCCGCCATCAGCAGTGCGGCACTCCGCTTCACCGGTCCCAGAAGATCCACGCCGCCGCAGGTCTCCGCATAGCGGTCCGGGCTGTTCTTGATGTCCATGGCAGCATAGTCCAGCAGCCCCTCCTGCGCCAGCGCTTCCAGCATGTCGGGGTTGGTGCCGTTGGTATCCAGCTTCACGGCAAAGCCCAGCCCCCGGATCTGCCGCAGCAGCGCCGGAAGGTCCTCGTACAAGGTCGGCTCCCCACCGGTGACGCACACGCCGTCCAGCTTTCCCCGGCGGGTCTCCAAAAAGGCAAGCAGTTCCTCAGCGGAAAGGCTGTCGGTCTCTCGGTCCGGCAGGACCAAAGCGGGATTGTGGCAGAAGGGGCAGCGCAGATTGCAGCCGGGCAAAAACACCGTGCAGGCCACTTTGCCGGGGTAGTCCAGCAGCGTTACCTTTTGCAGTCCGCCGATCCGCATACGCATCTCCCCCTCCCGCTGATCGTCTCTTAGAGTTTAAGTATATAATGGCGGGCACGTTCTGTCAACTGCCGAAGCACAAGATATTGTGTCTATCGCAAAATAATAGTACTAAATAAAATCCATCATATTCAAGCTGACCGTGATCGCACGGTCTCCAGCAAATCCAAGGAACAGCAAGCAGGCACCTGAAGCAAAAACCGGGACATCCTGTTGGATATCCCGTTTTTTGTTGATCCTTCTAAAATCATGCTTGAATTTACAAAAAAGGTACACGCCTCAAAGCACGTTTATTTTTCACCGTCCGCTTTCGGTGTTCCCTTCTCCTGCCCTGCCAGATGCTTTTCCAGGGCGGACTGCCTGGCAAGGATGGCGTTTACTTTATCGTAGAGATCCTCGATCATAATTTCCGTTTTGAGATTCACCTTGTAATCGTTCTCGGCACGGCGGCGGTCCTTTTCCTCCTGCCGGTTCTGGCTCATCATAATGAGCGGCGCCTGAATGGCCGCCACGCAGGAGAGCACCAGATTCAGCAAAATAAAGGGAAAGGGATCGAAGGCCTTTGCCGCCAGCAGTGTGTTGACCACCATCCAGAGGATCAGCACGCCGGTGAAGGAAAAAATGAATGCCCAACTCCCCGCAAATTTCGCGATGGCGTCCGCCGCCCGCTGACCGAGGGTGTATTTTTCCTTTTCGCCCGCGGGATTTTCGGAAATTTTGCTGTCCGCCAGCAGGTTCAGCACTTCCTCGTCCGTCATGTCATGGCGGATATCCTTCAGAACTTCTCTCAATAGCTTTCTGTTTTCTTTCATAAATATCATCCGTTTCTTTTTGAATCTTCGCCTAAATGTACGGCTTTATGCCTCATTTTTCGGGGTATGCAGGAAGAAATCCGGTCCCTTGGTTTCAAACAGGATGAGGGATACGCCCAGCAGCAGGTCGGCATGGAGGGACGGGTCCTCCAAAGGAATGTCGAAATCCTCCTGCAATCTGCGGATGCGGTAAAGCACCGTGTTGCGGTGGGTGTAGAGCGCGTCGCAGGTCTTTTTCAGAGAGCGACAGCAAATCAGGTAATAGTAGAGCGTTTCGCAGTATTGCGTGTTCTTTTCCCGGTCATGGGCGGCCAAGCGGCGCAGTTCTATGGAGATCAGACCGCCGCGCCCCTCCAGATTTTTCAGCAGCAGAGGTATGCGGAGCTGCGCCGCAGAGCAGACCCGTTCCCCGTGAAAACGCTCATCCCGCATCAGCTCCAGCGCTTCCCGCGCGGTGGGGTAAAGCTTGGGCAGGTCGAAAAGCTCGTCCAGCGGCTCGGAGATGAGGACCTTGAGGTGGAATTCCTCCGCCAGAGCATCGAACGCCTGAGCACCCTCGTCCTCGTGCAGGAACAGGAACACATCGCCCTTGTACAGAAAGGGGTGGCTATCCGGAAGCCGCGCCTCCAGCGCCTCCTTCAACCGGCGCTTCCCGGCGTAAGCGCTGCGATAGGCCGTCAGGTCCACCAATGCGAAGGTCCGCGGGTGGAAGTCCGCAAGGTAGGTATTGGCGGCCTGAAGCTGAAAATACGCAGCAGAGGAAAAGCCGCCGTCCAGCAAATGCATGAGTATGTCCTCTGCGGTCTCAAAGGGCTTGTCCTGCCGGCTGGCCTCCACAAACAGCTGCTTGGCGAGGATACGCTCCACCAGTTCCCATGTCTGAGCGGGAATTTTTTCCAGATGTCCGTCCGTGTCCACGCAGATGAGGCAGCCAAGCTGGACCCCCGCGCTGACAAGGAGTGCAAACCGCCGGGGATACGGACTGCCCGGCAGTTGGAGAAAGTCCGCCCGCCCTTCCGAAAGGGCCGGGCTTCTGCTGATAAGCACACCGGCTTCATAGGTGATCTCGCCGCAGCTCACAACGTTTTGAAAAAGCTCATCGGAGAATCCCTGCGACAGGCGGTATGCCGCCACATGAAAGGTATCGTCCAGCACCAGCAGCGGACAGTCCAGAATCTTGCCTGCGCTTTCCGCCAGTTGTCTGAGATCATCCTGCGCGAAGAATTCCTCCAGCAGCGTCTCAGCGCCGCAGTTTTCCCACTGTGTGTCTCCCATCGCCCTCAGCCCCTTTCCACTTGTGCTTTCAGCACAAGCATCTCTTTTTTTATTGTACCCACAGTTTCTTGTTTTTGCAAGGAAAAAAGATAAACTATACAGCAGAAAGAGGGAAAAAGGAAGCAGCCAGGGTGATGTGCAGTAACTGATGCACATTCCGAGCATGGCAGCCGATGGGCCGAAGATCGCCGCAGGCAGCGTTTGCTTGTGCGATCAGAACGTGCCGCCCTGTTTCCGCGATTCAATTTTGTAATTTCATCTCGAATGGAGGAATTATTATGGTACCCAGCATCTATGGTGAAAACATGTTTGACGATTTCTTTGACAACAGTTTCTTCGGCGGTCACAGCCCCCTGTTTGGCAAGCACGAGAGAAACCTGATGAAGACCGACATCCATGAAACGGGTGACGCCAAGGCTTACCGCTTCGCGGTGGAGCTGCCCGGCTTCCAGAAGGATGAGATCCATGTGGATGTGAAGGACGGCTATCTGACCGTCAGCGCCCAGAAGGGTCTGGACAAGGACGAAGAGGACAAGAAGGGCCGCGTTTTGCGTCAGGAGCGCTATGCCGGTGCCTGCTCCCGCAGCTTTTATGTGGGTGATGTGAAGGCCGAGGATGTGAAGGCCAAGTATGAATCCGGTGTGCTGACCGTCCTGATCCCCAAGAAGGAGCCCAAGAAGATCGTTTCCGGCACCTCTGTCATCGTCGAATAAACAGCTTCGGCGCGCTGTTGTGCGCCGGATGCGAGGCTGCTGAAGCAGCTATGCGGCTTGCCGTCTGCTCATCAACAGGCGGCAAGCCGTTTTATCTAAAATTATATCATGGAGAACCGCCGATGAAAGAAGACCGCCGCCCGCAGGAAATCTGCACGATTTGGATCGACCACACAAACCGGATCATCTCATTCCACAAGGAAGATGGTTTTGAGCCCCGCGCCTTTCTCTCACCAGATGAACAAATGCAGTATGCACTGGAAAAATGCTCCAACGGCTGCCGGGTCCAATGACCGGCTGTGAATTCCGCATGCGGAAGTATGCGTATTTCTGCAATGTTCCGTCCCCCCTTCTCATGAACCGCAGCAGACAGGATGATTTCATCAGAAATCATCCTGTTTTCATATCAGGGCGGCAGTCTTGAGCCGCGAAGGGTACTTCTGAGCAAGTTGATGCTTGACAAAAGCAGCGGAAGATGGTGCACTATAATTGTAGAATTTTACCATGACCGAAGTCAGTCTCGTCGTGATTCCGCAAAAGAAGGAGGGCGTGGGATTTGAAAAAGCTGCTGATCTGTCTCGCGCTTCTCTGCATCTTTCCTCTGATTTTTTCCGCGTGTTTCTCCAAACGGAACGGCGGTTCCGACGATCCCGGTGATTTTGCCGACCACGGAGGTGCGCCTATGGAGTCCCAGCATTTTTCCCTGTCGGAAAGCGGTATGTCCGCGCAGAGCTATGTCTACGAGGGATATAAAACAGAGACCGGCGTCCATTTAGAGCATTTTATCCGCTCGGAATACTGGGACAACACGGTTTCCGGTAATGTAAGCCGTCATTATCGAAAGTCTCCGAGGTGTGAACGGGTATGAATTTTACCCGGAGGACGGCTCGACCCTGTACGAAGAGGAAGCGTGGGAGCTGTCGGAGCAGGCCCGAAGTCTTTGGCTGCGCCTCACCTTCGCCGGGGAGTATTCCGAGGACATGAGTCCCGTCCAAATTCAGGGGCGGAAGTACCTGTCCATGTTCCCCGCCCGGGACGGCGTCTACACCATTGAACAGGTTCGAGAAAAATTCTTAGCGGTCTTTTCCGAGGAATCTACGGATAAGACCCTGAATGCCGCCATTGCGAGCAAAGATCTGCTTGAATATAACGGCAACGTCTATGCAGCGTACAAGAAAAACAGGGGTAAGACCTCCTACAACAGCTGGGCGGATCACGTCCGGGATGACGGCGCCGGGAAATTCACGGTGGTGATGGGCGTCAGCATACCGCCGGACGGCAGCACAGTCTATGTGGAGCTGCTGACTGGAAAAAACGCGGCAGGCAAATTTGTGTTTACGGATTATCCCTACTGGGATCGGTCGGAATGATGGCTGAACCTTCACCTGACTTGCGGGCAGCGTGAACATAGGCATAAAACTTTATTTATGAGCAGCGCATCACGAACATGCACAAATGCCAGTGCATGAAGTTCTCGTGCATTATTTCCGGTTGCCCCGCAGGGAGCGAGGAAATGGCACATTTCTTATTATACTATGCTTTTGCGTCGCAAAAATAAGGGAGGACGAAAACGTCCTCCCTTTTCTGCATCCACTTTGCAGATTTGCGCCTGGTACGGTGAGTTGTGCAGTTTATGCCTTCTCTCTGCGGGCCATGGCGGCGATATCGCCCACGCCGTCCAGCACGATGCTGGGGCGGTAGGCGTAGGTCTTGAGGGTCTCCCGTGTGGAAACGCCGGAGAGCACCAATACCGTGGACATACCGCTCTCCATGCCGGAGATCACGTCGGTATCCATGCGGTCGCCCACCATCACCGCCTCACCGGAGTGGCAGTTCAGCTTTTTCAGCCCTGTCCGCATCATCAGCGGGTTGGGCTTGCCGCAGAAGTAGGCCTGCTTGCCCGTTGCCATCTCAATAGGTGCGATGAGGGCACGGCAGGCAGGGGCGATGCCGTTTTCAATGGGGCCGGAGACATCGGAGTTGGCACCGATGAGCTTGGCCCCCCGCATCACCAGATTTGTGGCTTTCGTGAGGGTGTCAAGCGAATAGCTGCGCCCCTCGCCTACCACCACATAGTCGGGGTTCACATCGTTCATGGTGATGCCTGCGTCATAGAGGGCGTTGAGCAGTCCCGCCTCGCCGATGGCAAACACGGAGCAGCCCGGTGCCTGCTCCCGTAGGAAGGCGGCGGTGGCCAGCGCGCTGGTATAGAAGTGCTCCTCCGGCACATCAAGGCCCATGCGGGCCAGCTTCTGGTTCAGCTCCCGGGGCGTATAGCCGCTGTTGTTGGTAAGAAAGAGATATTCCTTGTCCTCATCATGCAGCCACTGAATGAACTCCGCCACCCCCGGCAGAATGCGGTTGCCGTGGTAGATGACGCCGTCCATATCGCAGATGAAGCCTTTTTTCTCGTTAAAATTGATGGGAGTCTCCATGTTGTTCCTCCTGCCCTTCTTGTTAATATTCGATTTTCTTTTACTGTATCATGCAAGGAATCGGATTTCCATCAAGAAACGGTAAATTTTTCGGCATGATTCTGTTTACCGCACAATGCCTGCGGCCTTACCGCCGCAGCAGCTTCAAAAGCTGGATGACCACCATGGAGCCGAAGGCAAGTCCCACAATGGCGCCCACCATCCCAATGGACAGGGGAGCCACGGCGAACAGCGGTTCCAGCGCGGGAACCAGCAGCACCAGTCCCAGCAGCAGAGCGCCGATGGCAAAGGCACCCAACAGGGCACGGTTGTTCCAGAAGTGGCGGGTCAGCAGCACCGGATGCTGGGATTTGCAGCTAAAGCCGTGGAACAGCCGGCTCAGGCACAGGGTGGCGAAGGCCATGGTCTGCCCAGCAGCGGCACCGCCGGCGTTCAGCCCCAGATAGAAGGCCGTGACGGTGGCGGCGGCGATCACCAGTCCTTCAACACCCACGCTGAACAGGAAGGGCTTGGTCAGGATGCCTTCGTTCCGGGGCCGGGGCTTTTCCGACATGACCTCGTCGGTGTGAGGCTCCAGCCCCAGCGCAATAGCGGGCAAGGAGTCCGTCAGCAGGTTGATGAACAGCAGGTGCACTGCCGCGAAGGGCACGGGCAGTCCCATCAGAGAGGCGTACAGCACCGTCAAAATGCCCGCCGTATTGCCGGAGAGCAGAAATTGAATGGCCCGCTTGATGTTTGCATACACGTTCCGGCCATTCTTCACGGCTTTCACGATGGTGGCGAAGTTATCGTCCGCCAGCACCATACCAGCGGCGTCCTTGGCCACCTCCGTTCCCGTGATGCCCATGGCAACGCCGATGTCCGCCTGCTTGAGAGCGGGGGCGTCATTGACACCGTCGCCGGTCATGGCTACCAGATTGCCCCGCTGCTGCCACGCCCGGACGATGCGGATCTTATGCTCCGGGGACACACGGGCGTAGACACTGACCTTTGGCACGAAGTCCTGCAATTCCTCGTCGCTCATGCCGTCGATGACCGCGCCCTCCACGGCCTCCGTGCCGTCCCGCAAAATGCCGATCTCGCGGGCAATGGCCGCCGCCGTGATCTTATGGTCGCCGGTGATCATAATGGGGCGGATGCCGGCACGGATGCACTCCGCCACTGCCGCCTTGGATTCCTCACGGGGCGGATCCATCATGGCGATGAGGCCGAGGAAGGTCAGGCCGTTTTCATCCGCCAGAGTGATGGCCGTGCTGTCCACGCTGCGGCAGGCGAAGGCCAGCACCCGCAGGCCCTCGTTGGAAAACTGTTCGTTGACCTGTTCGATCCTCGCCCGTTCCTCCGGCGTCACCACGCAGCGGTCCAGCAGCACATCCGTCGCGCCCTTGGTGACCAGCATCAGGCCACCCGCCAGCTTGTGGACCGTGGACATCATTTTCCGGTCGGAATCGAAGGGGATCTCCGTCAGGCGGGGCCAGCGGTCCCGGACAAGATCCTCGTCAAAGCCGTTGGTCTCCCCCAGCCGCACCAGTGCCGTTTCCGTGGGGTCTCCGATCTCCGTATCCCCGCTGATGACCGCATCGCTGCACAGCAGGGCCGTCCGCAGCAGCGGCTCCTGTAACGGGTCCCGGAAGTTCGCGTCCTTGGCGTTGATCACCTCGCCTCCGGTGTAGAGCTTGCGCACCGTCATGCGGTTCTGGGTCAGCGTACCGGTTTTATCCGAGCAGATGACCGACACGCTGCCAAGTCCCTCCACCGCCTGCAAATGGCGGATAATGGCGTTTTCCTTTGCCATCTTTCGCGTACCGAAGGACAGCACGATGGTCACGATGGAGCTGAGGGCCTCCGGAATGGCGGCCACCGCCAGCGCCACGGCAAAGAGGAAGGCATTCATCACGTTTTCGTGCCGCCACAGCACGCTGACGCCGAACAGCACTGCGCAGATCACCAGAATGATGATCGACAGCTTTCTGCCGAACTGATCCAGACTGACCTGAAGTGGCGTTTTCCGCTCCTCCGTGTTTTTCAGAAGCTGGGCGATCTTGCCCATCTCTGTGTCCATGCCGGTGGCCGTCACAAGAAAGCGGCCCCGCCCATAGGTGACGAAGCTGCCGGAGAACACCATGTTCTTTCGGTCGCCCAAGGCCGTTTCCCCACTGAGCGGCTCCGTATCCTTTTCCACCGGCAGGCTCTCACCGGTAAGGGCGCTCTCCGCGCACTTCAGACTGGCACACTCCAACAGGCGTCCGTCGGCACAGACGGAATCTCCCGCCTCCAATATGACCACATCACCGGGAACCACCTCTCGGCCGGGGATCTGTACGATCTGACCGTCCCGCAGTACCTTGGCGGTGGGGGCGGACATCTGCTTCAGGCTGTCCAGCGATGCGGAGGCCTTGACGGTCTGAACGGTGCCCAGAATTGCGTTCATGGTGATGACCGCCAGAATGACGATCATGCTCTCCACGTCCCCCATGCAGGCGGAGATGACGGCGGCCAGAATGAGAATCAACACCAGAAAATCCGCAAACTGCCCCAGAAAAATCTGCCAAACACTCTTTTGCTTGCCGGCGTGCAGTTCGTTGGCACCGTATTTCAACAAACGGAGCGCCGCATCCTCCTGTGATAGGCCGGTCTCCCGGCAATCCAGTTTCTGGAACAGCTCCACGCGGGATTGTTCCCAAATGTTCTTTTTCTGCTTCATGTACTGTGTCTCCTTTCGGCGGACGCAAAAAAGGCGAGCCCTTTTGCGTCAATGCCTTCACATTGATACAAAAGTCTCGCCATTTCAATCCGCAGCGGAGCCAAACGGCCCGTACTGACGCCAACGGATACACAAAGCTGTGCAAGCTACTCCCTTTTGAACGAAGAATACACGGTTTTCTGCCCGTTGTCAAGACGTGTTTTTGCTAAAAATCGTTAAGATTCTCTCGTGTCTGAACCCACCGAGGAGCCTGCCCTCCCCTTTTCCTTTCGATTCAGCAGCTGCCGTTTTCCCTTTCAAACGCTGTCAGCCCTTCTTTTTGCGCACCTTTGGTGCTGTTGCCTGACAGCTTACATCGAGCAGCATTTTAATTTTGTCATCCACCACACTGCCATCCAGTGCAATGGTAATCCAGCTGTCCTTCCGCATATGATAGGCTGGAAAAAAGCCGTTCTCCATCAGCAGCGAGCCTGCCAGAATGGGACCGCATTTCAAGTTGACAGCGTCTATCCGCTCCTCACCCTGCAGTCCAAGCTTGCTTTTCGGCAGATCCATAATAACCGCAAACCATTTTTGATTGCTGCTGTGGCGGAACACCTCATAATTGGGATATTGGAGCCACGGACGGTCCGCGCTTGCCGGATAGGTTTCCAAGATGAACGTTTTCAATTTCTGCCGGTCCATGCCTGCATTCTCTATCATTTCATTCATTAGAAGCCTCCATGAATACGATCTTCCCCGCAAAAGCCAGCTGCTTTCTCTCTGCAATCCTACCTGATTTGAGCCATATTGTCAATTTTTGATAGGTTTCACTGCAAAAAGGCCGTTCGCATCACGGAAGGTGCAGCCGGCTTCTGGTGTGTGATCGATCCAAGTCAAATACCTGCTCGGTAATCACACCGCTGGCGCTGGATCATGGGCGTTTTGCCCGCGTCCTTACAGAACATGCCTGCCCACTGGCAGCTTCCCTGCAGGATCGGCACACAGACGCGCCCTTTTCCGTCAGCCCATTCAGTCAAAAAAAACAGCTGCACGCCGTGAGACGTGCACCTGATTTTTGCTATCTTTTCTTGTAAACGACCAGCTCCGGGGTTTTGCCGTTTTCCTCATAGGTGCAGACCAGCAGAAAATCCATATTTGCGGCAATGCCGAAGCAGCGGTCGCCGCCAAACTCACATTCCAGCTGGTTGCCGAGGTAGGTCGCCTGATCGTCAAGGAATTTGACGGTTTTTCCGTTGGGAAGGCGGTATGCAAGGTTGATATACTTGCCTGCAAGCGCGTTGAGCTTTTCCACCTTGGGCATCCCGTCAATATGCAGATCGTTGAATTCATCCATCAGTGTCTGCTTATACTGCGCAAAAGCCTCCGCGCCGCCGAGATTTTCATACCGCTTCCAGTAATTGAGTTTGGGCAGCGTATTCTTCAGGTAGGCCCGCGCCTGTTCGGCGGGAAATTCCTCGCTGGCCATGTTCTGCACGCAGACCTCGATCAGATCGTCTAAATCGTGGTACATATACTCGCCGTCAGCATAGCACCACTTGCAGTACTCCTCATTGAAAAAGCCGTCTGTCTCCCTGCTGATGTCCCCGTCTGCAAGGGGCATCCCGCAGCATTGACAGATAAGCTGTCTCGGTGAGCCGAGCAGCGTATTGATGGAGACATCAAAGAGCTTTGAGAGCAGCTTCAGGGTTTCGATATTCGGCGTTGTTTCGCCGTTTTCCCAGCGGGAGACCGCCTGTCGGGTCACAAACACCTTTTCCGCAAGCTCGTCCTGTGACAGTCCCATCTTTGTCCTGAGTTCCAGAATCATATCCTTTGTATCCATACGATCATCACCTCACGGTCATCATACCCCAAAGTTATCGGTATGACAAGCAACCTGCTGTTGCGGAATGCATGGTGATCGAATACGCTGCCCTTGCGGGTAACGCGGCACAGCGGTACATCATGATCGTTTCCCAATTATATGCAAAAGGCTCTCTGGCAATATGCCAGAGAGCCTTTTATGCGGAGAGAGTATGGTAAGAGTAAAAACAGAAAACGGATATGTAACCTCAGTTGTTTTCCTGAGTCGCTGCTGCATTTGAGCTTGTACCCATACAAGACGAGATTACATCAGAAAGCAAGGTTTGCTTTCACACCAATTTCACGTTTCGTGCTGATTCTGACCGACAATTACTGCTCAGCCAGATGCTTGTATTTGGCATAGCGCTGAGCGCAGAACTCCTCGGCCTCGGCAAACAGGACCTTGGCAGTCTCGGGGAAGGTTCTGGTCAGAGAAGCGAAACGGGTCTCGCCCATCATGAAGTCCAGCAGCTGGCCATTGGGCTCCTTGCTGGTCAGGATGAACGGATTCTTACCCTCGGCCTTCAGCTCGGGCACATAGCGCCACAGGGGCCAATAGCCGCACTCGCTGGCCAGCTTCTCCTCCAGCTGAGCCTGGCTCATGCCCTTGGAGATACCGTGGTTGATGCAGGGAGCGTAAGCGATGAGGATGGAGGGACCGTGATGTGCCTCAGCTTCCTTCAGAGCCGTGATGAGGTGCTGCTCGTTGGCACCCATAGCGACCTGAGCAACATAGACATTGCCATAAGTCATGGCGATGGCGCCCAGATCCTTCTTGCCGGTTCTCTTACCGCCGTTGGCGAACTGAGCCACGGCACCCAGCTGAGTGGCCTTGGAAGCCTGACCGCCGGTGTTGGAGTACACCTCGGTATCGACAACCAGAACGTTCACGTCAGCGCCGGAAGCCAGGACATGGTCCAGACCGCCGAAGCCGATATCGTAAGCCCAGCCGTCGCCGCCGTACATCCAGACGCTCTTCTTGGGCAGAGCATCCTTGTTGGCCTTCAGGAAGGCGATATCATCAGAGGTCTCAGCAGTGGCGTTCAGAGCAGCCACAACAGCCTCGGACAGAGCACGGGTCTTGTCGCCGTTATCGCCCTCAGCCAGCCAAGCCTCAAGAGCGCTCTTCAGAGCAGCGTCGGAGGTAGAAGCCACCACAGCCTCAGCGTGAGCAGCCATCTGACGACGCATCTGGTCAATGGACAGCTTCATGCCCAGGGCATACTCGGCGTTATCCTCGAACAGGGAGTTGGAGTTGGCAGGACCATGGCCCTTCTCATTGGCCACATAGGGGAAGGAAGGAGTGGAGGAACCCACAACGTAAGCGCAACCGGTAGCGGAGGTAACGAACATCCGGTCACCGAACAGCTGAGACATAAGCTTCATGTAAGGAGCCTCGCCGCAGCCGGCGCAGGCGCCGCTGAACTCGTACAGAGGACGCTCGAACTGAGAACCGCGGACGGTGAACTTGTCCATGGGGTTGGTCTTGGTGGACAGGGTCAGGGCATGCTCCCAGTTCTCCTGCTCGGGCATCTGGGTATCCAGCAGCTCCATGACCAGAGCCTTCTCCTTGGCGGGGCAGACATTGGCGCAGGCGCCGCAGCCCTGGCAGTCCAGAGGATCGACCTGCATACGGAAGGTCAGGCCCTCAAAGCCCTTGCCCTTGGCTTCCTTGGTGACGAAGGCGGCAGGCTTTGCAGCCTCTTCCTCCGCGTTCAGCAGGAAGGGACGGATAGCAGCGTGGGGGCAGACCAGAGCGCACTTGTTGCAGCCAATGCAGTTCTCGGGGATCCACTGAGGCACCTTCACAGCGATGCCGCGCTTCTCATACTTAGAAGTCTCAGAGGGGGTAACACCATCAGCGTAGGGCATGAACTCGCTCACGGGGATGGCATCGCCGGCCTGCTTGTTGACAGGGATCTGGATCTCACGGATGTAGTGAGGCAGGCTTGCATCGGGAGCCTTGGTGTCGTCAGCCAGGGTCTTCCAGGACTCGGGAACGTCGATCTTCACGGCAGCGTTAACGCCCTTGTCGACGGCGGCGCTGTTCATGTCAACGATCTTCTGGCCCTTCTTGGAGTAGGACTTGACGATAGCGGCCTTCATGTACTTCACGGCGTCCTCAATGGGGATGATGCCGGAGAGGTTGAAGAAGGCAGCCTGCAGCACGGTGTTGGTGCGGTTGCCCAGGCCCAGTTCCATAGCGATAGCGGTAGCGTCGATGGTGTAGAAGTTGATCTCACGCTCGGCGATCTGACGCTTCACACGGTTGGGCAGGTGCTCCTCCAGCTCAGCGCCGGTCCAGCTGGTGTTCAGCAGGAAGGTGCCGTGAGGCTTGATCTCGGAAACGATATCGAAGTCCTTGATGTAAGAGGTCTTGTGGCAGGCCACAAAGTCAGCCATGGTGACATAGTAGGTGCTGTGGATGGGCTCATGGCCAAAGCGCAGGTGGGACTTGGTAACGCCGCCGGACTTCTTGGAGTCATACTCGAAGTAAGCCTGAGCGTACTGGTCGGTGTGGTCACCGATAATCTTGATGGAGTTCTTGTTGGCGCCCACGGTACCGTCAGAGCCCAGACCCCAGAACTTGCAGGAGATGATGGACTTGCCGGCGGTGACGATGTTCTCGCCAACGGGCAGAGACAGGTGAGTGACATCATCGTTGATACCAACGGTGAAGTGGTTCTTCTTCTCACCCTTCATGTTGTCGAACACGGCCTTCATCTGGGCAGGAGTGGTATCCTTGGAGCCCAGACCGTAGCGGCCGCACAGAGCCTCGATGTTGGTACGCTTGCCTTCCCACAGGGCGTCGCACACGTCCAGATACAGAGGCTCGCCGGGAGCGCCGGGCTCCTTGGTGCGGTCCAGAACGGTCAGGCACTTGCAGGTAGCGGGAATCTTCTCCAGCAGACGCTCCATGGAGAAGGGACGGAACAGGTGGACCTGAATGAAGCCGACCTTCTCGCCGCGCTCCACCAGATAATCAACAACCTCCAGCAGGGTCTCGCAGACGGAGCCCATAGCCACCACAACGCGCTCAGCATCGGGAGCACCGTAGTAGTTGAACAACTGATAGTTGCGGCCAGTGACCTCGTTGATCTTGCCCATGTACTCCTCGACAATGGCGGGCAGCGCATCATAGGCGCTGTTGCAGGCCTCGCGGGACTGGAAGAAGGTATCGGGATTCTGCAGGGTGTTGCGCAGAGTGGGATGCTCGGTGCTCAGGGCATGATCCTTGAAGCGCTGAACAGCGTCCCAATCCAGCATCTTGCCCAGATCCTCATAGTCCAGGACCTCGATCTTCTGGATCTCGTGAGAGGTCCGGAAGCCATCGAAGAAATGCTGGAAGGGGATAGAGCCCTTGATGGCAGACAGATGGGCAACGGCGCCCAAGTCCATGCTCTCCTGCACGCTGGCGGAAGCCAGCTGTGCCCAACCGGTCTGGCGGCAGGCCATGACGTCGGAGTGGTCGCCGAAGATGGACAGAGAGTGGGTGGCCACGGTACGGGCAGAGACGTGCATAACACCGGGCAGCTGAGAGCCGGCGATACGGTACATGGGCGGGATCATCAGCAGCAGGCCCTGAGAAGCAGTGTAGGTGCTGGTCAGGGAGCCGGTCTCCAGAGAGCCGTGCATTGCGCCGGCTGCGCCGGACTCCGCCTGCATCTCGACCAGCTTTACGGGCTGGCCAAACAGGTTCTTCTTGCCATTGGTAGCCCATGCATCCACATGGTCAGCCATGGGGCTGGAAGGAGTGATGGGGTAAATGGTAGCTACCTCGGTAAACGCATAAGATACGTATGCGGCAGCCTCATTACCGTCCATCGTCTTAAACACTTTGTTTTTTGCCATGAACGTAATTCCTCCTATTATTCTTCCCTGTATTTAACGCGAAGACTCTCCGCCCTTTGAGGTGGCCCCCTAATCGGGCGGATCAGCCTACTGAGCAAGCTGTATCTTAGAAACTGCTCCTCCGTTTCTACTGAGGGGCAGACCATTTAATACAGCTACGTTCTTGATATGATTATAACTCTACACATTGCAAGTTTGCAAGTCCAAAAATGTTTCAAATGACGTAAGCGCTTTGTCGATAGCAAAGCATTTACTTTATTTTTACTTAATGCATGCCGCATCCCCTGTCCCGGTCTCCCATCCTGTTCTGGCAAATATACGGCCCTCCTACCGCTGTAAATACTGTAAATACAGTATAATAGGCTGTCGAAGCCAAAAAGTTCCACATAAAGTTCGTCGAATGGCCTATAACTTTTTTCAATAGTTTGCTATGAAATAATGGTATATGCTGTTTTTGCGGTAAAACGCCACAGTCTCTCATGTATCTGCCCACTGCGACACCAACCCTGCGCCAACGGGTGTGCTTTCTTTTGCATACAGGCGAAATACTCAAACAGCTGTGGCATTTCGGAGCGGCCTGTATAACCTTTCGGTCGCTATAAAGTTGAACCTTGCATTATCGCATTTTCTCCATTGTCTGCCGCATGACTGAATCGTTACCGCCGTCACACTCCATTTAAGATTTCCGCACCGCGCAGGTCATATGCCGCTTTTCAAAGCAGTCCTGATAGCGCAGGCTGTCACCCATAGAGTTTGACCCCTTCCCTGTTCAGCTTGCGGGCAAAGCTCTGGCTATCTGCCGCGCTGCGTTCCACTCCTCCGGCGTATACATGTTGAGAAAGTCACCGCGCGTTGGTGCTTGACAAAAGCTTCCAAAGCCCATATACTATGGGCATGGTGATCATATGACTGACGGGAGTGGATGTTACCACATGGAGTATGATCGTGAAACCAGCCGACCGTCTGGGCAGAAAAAGCTCAGATCGGTGCGGCTTTTTCTTTTTATACGGATCATTTGATCTGTTGAAAAGGAGGTTTTTCTATTTGATCGAGGGATACATCCATTCCATTGAATCCATGGGCCTTGTGGACGGCCCCGGTATTCGTACTGTGGTATTCTTTCAGGGCTGCCGCCTGCGCTGCCGCTACTGCCACAACCCCGATACCTGGGCCATGAACAGCGGAAAAGAGCAGATAGTGACGCCTGAGCAGCTTGTGAAAAGGATCCTTCGCTTCAAGCCGTATTTCGGCGATAACGGCGGCGTCACCTTTTCCGGCGGTGAACCTCTTCTGCAAAAAGAATTTTTATGTGAGGTCCTGCGCCTGTGCAAAAACGCGGGTATCCATACCTGCATCGACACCGCCGGCTGCGGCTGCGGCGGTTATGAGGAGATCCTGTCCTATACCGACCTCGTTTTGCTGGACGTCAAGCACTTCACGCCGGACGGTTACTGCGGCATTACCGGACAGCCTCCCCAGGAGTTCTTGGAGTTTCTCTCCGCCGTGCAGAAGGCCGGTACCCCCCTCTGGATCCGCCATGTGGTGGTACCAAGGCTGACCGATTCCGACGCCCATCTGGAAGGGCTGCGCGCGTATCTGCATACGATCCGCAACATTCAGCGGGTGGAGCTGCTGCCCTACCACACGCTGGGTGTGAACAAGTATCATGCACTGGGGATCCCGTATTCCTTAGAGGACGTACCCGCCCTGCCGCCGGAAGCCTTGGCTGACTGGCAGCAGCGCTTTGACCGTGAATTTCATATTTAAATAAAATAGACAGGAGCGTATAACGATGCCTATTGATGTAAACTGCAATGCCTGGAAGGGCTTTCGCACCGGCGAGTGGCGTCATCTCGTCAATGTGCGTAATTTCATTCAGAAGAACTACACTCCCTACGCCGGGGACGAGCGCTTTCTGGCTCCGACATCCGAGCGCACCCGAAAGGTCTGGGACAAGTCCCATGAACTGATTTTGGAGGAACTGTACAAGGGAATCCTGGACGTGGAGACCGATGCCATCTCCGGCATCAACAACTTTGCCCCCGGCTATATTGACCGGGACAACGAGGTGATCGTCGGCCTGCAGACCGACGCTCCCCTGAAGCGCATCGTAAACCTGTACGGCGGTATGCGCATGGCCGAATCCGCTCTGGAGCAGTACGGCTACAAGCTGAACCCCGAAATTGAAAAGCATTTCAGAACCTACCGCAAGACCCACAATGACGGCGTGTTCGATGCCTATCCCCACCGCACCCGGGTGGCCCGTACCGTGGGCCTGCTCACCGGTCTGCCCGACGCTTACGGCCGTGGCCGCATCGTGGGTGACTACCGCCGTGTCCCCCTGTACGGCACTGATTTTCTGATTGAAGAGAAGAAAAAGGATCTGGACGCTCTGGACGGCGCTATGACAGACGAGCGTATCCGCCTGCGGGAAGAAGTGCAGATGCAGATCCGTGCCTTGCAGGAAATGGCCCTGATGGCCAAGGGCTACGGCTGTGACATCACCAAGCCCGCCGAGACCGCCCATGACGCTGTGCAGAGCCTGTACATGGCCTATCTCGCCGGTGTAAAGGAAAACAATGGCGCTGCCACCAGCCTGGGCCGCACCGCTACCTTCCTGGATATTTACATCCAGCGGGATCTGGACAACGGCACGCTGGACGAGTCCGGTGCGCAGGAGCTGATCGACCAGTTCATCATCAAGCTGCGGCTGGTGCGCCATCTGCGTACCCCGGAATACAATGAGTTGTTCGGCGGCGATCCCACCTGGATCACCGAGTCTCTGGGCGGCATGGGCATCGACGGCCGCACTTTGGTGACCCGCAACACCTTCCGCTACCTTCACACCCTCACCAATCTGGGCACCGCCCCTGAGCCCAACCTGACGGTTTTGTGGAGCCAGAACCTCCCCGACGCCTTCAAGCGCTACTGCACCAAAATGAGCATTGACACCGACTCCATCCAGTACGAAAATGATGACATTATGCGCCCCATGTACGGCGATGACTACTGCATCGCCTGCTGTGTGTCCGCTATGGCGGTAGGCAAGCAGATGCAGTTCTTCGGTGCCCGAGCCAACCTTGCCAAGAGCCTTCTGTACGCCATCAACGGCGGTGTGGACGAAAAGAAGGGCCTGCTGGTCATCCCCGAGATCCAGAAGGACGATGACGAAGTACTGGACTATCCCAAGGTGCTGGCGAACTACAAGAAGGTACTCTCCTACGTTGCCGAGTTGTATGTGGACACCATCAACATCATCCACTTTATGCATGACAAATACGCCTACGAATCCAGTCAGATGGCCCTCCACGATACGCTGGTAGAGCGCTTGGCCGCCTTCGGCGTGGCGGGTCTTTCCATCGCCGCCGACTCCCTCTCCGCCATCAAGTTCGCCAAGGTGAAGCCTGTCCGCAATGAAAACGGCATTGCGGTGGATTTCGTCACCGAGGGCGACTTCCCCAAGTACGGCAATGACGATGACCGGGTGGACGATATCGCCGTGGAGATCGTTTCCTACTTCTCTGCCGAGCTGAAAAAGCACGCGCTGTACCGGGGCGCCATTCACACGCTGTCCGCCCTGACCATCACCAGCAACGTGATGTACGGCAAAAAGACCGGCTCCACCCCTGACGGCCGCAAGGCGGGCGAGCCCTTCGCCCCCGGCGCCAACCCCATGCACGGCCGGGATGAAAGCGGCGCGCTGGCCAGCCTGAACTCTGTAGCCAAGATTCCCTACCGGGCCGTGTGCCAGGACGGTGTTTCCAACACCTTCTCCATTGTGCCCAACGCACTGGGCAAGACCGCCGAAGAACGCCGCAGCAACCTGGTGCAGATTCTGGACGGCTATTTCGTGCAGGGTGCGCACCATCTGAACGTGAACGTGATGAACCGTGAAATTCTGCTGGATGCTATGGAGCATCCGGAGAAGTACCCCACGCTGACTATCCGTGTGTCCGGCTACGCCGTGAACTTCAACCGACTGAGCCGCGAGCAGCAGCTGGAGGTGGTCAAGCGCACCTTCCACGAATCCATGTAAGCACCTGCGTATTCCCGAATGTTTACAGCCCGCTGTTTTCAAACAGCGGGCTGTGTTTTATCTTTTTGTTTTATTTGAGTACTGCGCAGCTTTTCTGACTGGTTTCTGAAGCAAAATAGCCAAAACCCCCGGCGGCTGTTTCAACAGCCGCCGGGGTCTCTTTTACGATTGCAGTCTCCTTATTCCACGCCCCGGAATCGGGCCAGGAACTCCTTCGTCTCCTGCTGTCGGGGGGCGCCAAAGACCTGTGCCGGTGTGCCCTGTTCGCAGATCACGCCCTGATGCATGAACACCACCTGCGAGCTGACGTCCCGGGCGAAGGCCATCTCGTGAGTCACCACCAGCATGGTCATGCCCTCCTGAGCCAGCGCCTGCATGACGTTCAGCACCTCGCCCACCATTTCCGGGTCCAGAGCGGAGGTAGGCTCATCGAACAGCAGCACCTCCGGGTCCATGGCCAGTGCCCGGGCGATGGCCACCCGCTGCTTCTGACCGCCGGAGATCTGTCGGGGCTTGGCGTTGATATAGGGCGCCATACCCACCTTTTCCAGATACTTCAAAGCCTGCTGCCGGGCCTCCTCCTTGCTGCGCTTGAGGACATTCATCTGTCCCACCATGCAGTTTTTGAGGACCGACATATTGTTGAACAGGTTGAAGGACTGGAACACCATACCCAC
>ENA-UEPH01001418-UEPH01001418.1-human-gut-metagenome-genome-assembly--contig:-NODE-1418-length-22683-cov-6.828453_pt1 | contig 22683 bp, 22 predicted proteins | sample MGYA00242891_ERZ507898 | MGnify/ENA primary metagenome ERZ507898 (study PRJEB26167, sample SAMN06115411) | human gut metagenome | host: Homo sapiens | place: China:Guizhou | collected 2014-10-15... | reverse complement strand
GGGCATGCGTGCCCGCTGGGATTCCCGCATCAGCAAAAACGACGAATTGCAGTTGAGATCAGATGCCATATTTTCCGGCCTGCAGACATTGTTTAAGGAACGTCCCGGATATATGGCAGTTCTCTGTGACTCCATTGTGAAAAAGATGGATGCTATTCTCCGAAACGAAGGCACTGATCTTATCGATCCCAAGCGAAATTATTGGGATGCCATCCTCGTTGATTGGTATCAGAGGAAAAGCAACACTGAACGGATACAGGCTCAGGGAGAGCAACGACAGAGGAAAGCGGAATACATCGCAACTACAACCGACCGGATATATGCCCAATATGCAATGGAGCATTCTTCTGTTGGCATCGTAATTCCTAAGATTCGTTTGCCTGGGGTAGCCCCACAGCGCCCAGCCATCAATATCTGTCAAGGGGAAAACTGCATCTATAATTCTGAACTCTCGGTTACCGGGGATGAGTTATGCTTAACAACAAGGAGTTGTTTCATTCCGTTTGAAGAAACCACATATGATTTTTCAAGCACACCCACTATACGAGTAGAGATTCGTTATGATGGAGAACTTCTCTATGATTCGGGGGGAAAACTATATCGCAGTTATATCTTATTGGATGCTACGGGCATTGAAAGAACGCCTCACAGTGGGATAATCTATCTGTTCGCTGACAACTCGCAAGAAGTCACCTTTCCTGACAATACGGATGGAATATTCAGTTGTCCATATCCGGGACAACTATACCGCATAAATTTGGATGAGGTGTCATCAACTGCAGTCAATGGCCATGAGATTTTTGTAAGCGCATCGACTGCAGCAAAATTCCGTCATCACACCTCCATACGAAAAGCAACTTTGGCTCAAGTAATCCAGCAAGGTGTTTCCACCGATATTTTTGTCGCTCCATTTCAGACCTTTATCATTCTCCCAAAAGGAGAAAAAAGCATACGATACCAGTTTTCTATCGATGGAATACGCTATAATGCAAATGCCTTTTGTAAAAACGAGAATGAATTGGAACTTCCATCAAACAACGATGGTCACTGTCACCGTATTCGCATAATCGACCTTGCCACTGATTCGGTAAAATACGAATTCAATTACATAGTCCTTGCAGATTTCAGCGTTAACCTGCACGCCCCTATCTATTATGCAGACGGATCGCAGGCAAATGTCGATATCTCCTTTGCATCCAAGCAATTTCACTATTCTCTGATCTTAGGAGATTCATCAGATAATATGATTGTCCCCATTTCAGGGATGGAATGGCAACTTGAATTGTGTATTCCCTTAGTTAACTGCACCTTTATGGGGCATAGTGCATTCAAGTCATCTAATATGATTTGGTACAAATCCATTCCACATGACGAATTTGTACAATTGACGCTACCAGAAGGATGGGATGGACAACTTATGCTCGGCACACGCCCTATCCCCGAAGTGAGCCCCGGCTATTTTGAACTTGGCAATGTGCTCCATGCACTGATAGCAGCGCAAGCGGAGTACGATTTGTGGCTTTCATTGAAAAGCACAATGGGAGAGCATTCAAATCGCAAAATTACTACCATTGTCTGTAAACCCACTTTTGCTACACCGCCAATCGAAGTAATCGATAATGCTCTGTGCTGGCAGCCGAAGGGAAACTACGTTGGCGATTCTGGGAGCACCTTTCAAATCGAAATCCAACGTCCCAACGGAAGCATTGATACTTACACAGCACCAGCAGAAAACACCATCCTTGCGAACTCTGATTCTTTCGCTTTTGGAACCTATTCTTATCAAATTTTTCTAAAAAAGAAAAGCCTGTTTTGCACCGGAGTGGATGAGCTTATTTTCAAGAGCACATATTGTATCGGAAACCCATTCGAATGGATTTATGACGGAAAAGAGCTCATCATAGGCGATGCATTGTATTGGGATTTTGACACGGAAACTTTAAAAACATTACTCATGAAGTATGGATGCGGGATTCTGACAAATTTAGACTACCAAGGAACAAGCATCGCATCTGGTGAAACAATGCCAGCACCTTGCTACTCGGGAACGCTATCCTTTATCAGCAATACCGGTCAATATATTCCATTCAATTCCAAACCATCAAAAGAATATGAATTGGTCAATCCTGTTATGGTCTGGATCGTCAACGAGCATCTGCTAATCTTGCGGTGCGTGACGGAAGATGCGGTATATGTTGACAAGCACTTTTCTACTATAGTTAATCGTAATCCGGCTACTTATATGAGTAAGGCTGAACGATATCAGCGATTAAAGATACCCGATTATTTCAAGTACAGTATTAGAGAGGGCTACTGATATGTTTGATCCTATCAAGGCTTCTAAGGAAATCAAAGATAGCTATATTGATTATATCACGACCACTTTTGATATGGCTGACACCGACTATGAGCGAGAATTTCGGAAAGAGTTGCAGACGGACGGTATGGTAGCCAGCGGGCCCTTTCTTGATATTGGCGGCTCCTATGAAACAGGGCATACATTGCGGGAATTGATCCAAGCACAAAAAGCGAGTGTCTTGTTTGAAAGCCTGGAGCCTGTTGCAGAAAAAGAGCGCGAGCTAAAGTTAGACAGGCCTCTTTATCAGCATCAGGAAACAGCCATGCTGAAAGCGGGCAAAGGGGAAAATCTGGTCATTACCACGGGAACTGGTTCTGGTAAAACAGAGAGTTTTTTGCTGCCCATTATCAATCATCTACTGCGAGAGCAAGAAGCCGGAACTCTTTCCGCCGGTGTCCGTGCAATCATCATTTATCCGATGAATGCGTTGGCCAATGACCAGATGAAGCGTATGCGCGCTCTTTTCAAGAATTACCCTCAGATATGCTACGGTGTTTACAATGGCAATACCGAGCATACACAGTCCAAGGCGCTGGCAGAGTATCACCGCACCTACCACGATGAAACTGGGGAGCCGACTGATCCCGCGCCCAACGAGATTATCTCCCGTGAGGTCATGCAAGAAAGACCTCCCCATATTCTCATTACCAACTACTCCATGCTGGAATACATGATGCTACGTCCAAAGGATGACGCGGTATTCTCTGGAGCCAAGCTGAAATTTATTGTTTTAGACGAAGCACACATCTACAAAGGTGCAACAGGCATGGAGACCTCCCTGCTGATGCGTCGACTCCGAGCGAGGATCAGCGAACCCGATAGCGTTCAATACATTCTGACAAGTGCAACGCTTGGCGGACCTGATGCAGATGGTGATATTCTGAGCTTTGCTGAAAAGCTATGTGGTGTTGCATTCCAACGCTCCGGAATCATTCGTTCTACAGAAAAGCGACCTGCCATGGAAGATTTTTTGGACTTTGCACCAGCACTTTTTGAGGAACTGCAAAGAAGTCCTGATATTTCCTCCGTGTTAGACCGCTATCACGCTGACTTTGCTCCGGGAGGGAGCGAGGATGAAAAGCTCTATGCGCTTTTCTTGCATTCTCGGCTGTTTGCTTTGCTCCGGAAGGTCGCACACCAGCCAATTACGGTTGCACAGCTATGTCAGGCTCTGTCCGAAATATGCCCCATGACAAATGAACAGGTCATAGCCTTCATTACAGTCTGTGCTCGCGCCGAAAGAGATGGCGCAAATCTGATCAAACCCCGCTATCACTTTTTTGTGCGAGCCTTGGAGGGGGCATATATCACACTCGCTTCTCCTAAGCGTCTGTTTTTACATCGGAAGCACTCGTTTACAAACGAAAACAACAAAACCGATGCTACGGTATTCGAGGCCGCTGTCTGCACAGATTGTGGACGAATGGCTATTGTCGGCAGAGAAGAAGGCGGCGCTTTGCGCCCATCAGCGCGGAAGGGGCTGGACGACCCTTCCGACTTCTATTACCTTAAGGACGGCGCAGAAGATGTACTGATTGACGAGGAAGATTGTGCAGATGATGCCACAAACGATTTTGTCATTTGCTCGGTTTGCGGGGCTATCTCTACGGAAGCAGACACAAAATTTAAGCCACTATGTGAACACAGCGAATCCAACTATCGCAAGCTTCGCAAAATAGAACAACACAAAAACCATGTTGCCAGATGCCCTGCCTGCGGCTTTGGTTCGTTCCGTCGCTTCTATTTGGGAAGCGAAGCAGCCACCGCTGTATTGGGAACCGAGCTTTTCGAGCAACTTCCCAACGAGGAAGTCACCATAGCATCAGCACTAAAGGAAAATCAAAATTCTGGTCGGCGCAGCATCTTCGCTGGCACAGCGCAACCACAGCAAATACGTAAAAAGCTGATGCGGCAGTTTCTTTGCTTCTCTGACAGCCGAAGTGAAGCGGCGTTTTTCGCCTCCTATATGGAGCGTTCCTATGATGAATTTTTGCGTAGACGAGGTATTTGGCACATTGCGGAGAAATATCGCAATAGCGGCATAGTAAAAGTAAGCGTATTTCAATTCGTCGATGAACTCAGCCGCTATTTTGAAAACAACAGATCTTTTGCCGAGTGGGATGCTGGCGAAAATCAAGATGTGGGTAAGTTATCTGCTGCGAGCCGCAGTAATGCGTGGGTGGCGATTCTGAATGAAATGTTCAATGCCCGCCGCGGCACCAGCCTTGTGTCAATGGGCGTACTTTCTTTTGCATACAGGCGAAATGCTCAGGTAGCTACGGCTTTTCAGGGCGATCCGTATAACCTCTCATCACAGGATGCCATAGCTCTGCTTGAACTTCTGACACAGGACGCGGTATTCTCCGGTGCCGTCGATGCGGGAAAGGAATATACACTGACAGCCGCTGAACGCGAGTATATTTTCTTTACACCCTCGGCAAAGAAGTTGGTATTGCTGCGTACAGGAGACTCCGCAAAGCAAAGCTGGATCTCCGGGTGGCGTGGTCGAAAGCGTCCCAACGGGAATTATTATCCCAACAGTCGACTCGTGCGGCTGACGCGAGCATTGGGTATTTCCGATGATGAAGCGGATGTCATTTTAGAAGATTATTGGACTAATGTGTTCAAAGCGGAAACGGAGGAATTTGTACTCGATGCGAACGATTTTGATATTTGCATCGGTGGAACCGAAAGCACAAAATTTTACCGTTGTAAGAAATGTGGTCGGGTCACGCCGTATAATGTAAAAAAACAATGTGCTTCCGTAAAATGCGCAGGAACTTTGGAACCCTGTGATCCTCTAAAGGATTCTGCCATGAACCACTACGCCCGCCTCTATAGCAGCAGTCACTCTGAACCGCTATATATCAAGGAGCATACGGCGCAGCTTGCAAAGGATCAGCAAACACGGTATCAAGAAGCCTTCGTGCAAAAGAAAATCAATGCACTCAGTTGCTCTACGACTTTTGAAATGGGTGTCGATGTGGGCAGTCTGGAAACTGTGTATATGCGTGATGTCCCGCCCAGTCCATCCAATTATGTGCAGAGGGCAGGCCGTGCCGGTCGAGCAAAGCATTCTGCGGCATTTGTTATGACTTATGCGAAATTATCCTCTCACGACTTTACATATTATGACGACCCGACGGCTATGATCAGCGGAAAGATCAAAGCCCCAATTTTCGAGATTGAGAACGAAAAGATATTAAATCGTCATATTTTTGCTGTAGCTCTGAGTTCCTTCTTCGCACAGCACAGGGAAGTCTATGCGGGTGATAACCAAACCGTCTTGTTGAATGAAGGCGGCTATGAACTGCTGAAGGAGTACTTAAATACACAGCCGGAAAATCTCCGACAGCTTTTACTACGCTCGATTCCAGCAAAAATGCATCAGCGCCTTGGGATTTCTGATTTCGGTTGGATAAACAGACTTTGCGGAGAGAACGGTGTTCTTGAAACCGCCGTACAGGATTTCCGTGGAGCAGTAGCGGAAATGGAAAAAGAACTGTTGGCTTGCCGCCGCAGACACGATGATGAAGCCGCTGGAGTCTGGAGTCGTACCCTTAGAAATTTCAGGTGCAGCAAAGATGACAACGCTGGAAAAAAGAGTCTTATCGGTTTTTTGGTCCGGAATAATGTACTTCCCAAGTACGGTTTCCCTGTGGATACCGTTGAGTTGATTCCGGACATCAACGCCGTGGGGCGAGGAAAAGCTCTGCAATTAGCCAGAGACCTACAAATGGCCATCGCAGAGTACGCTCCCGGTGCAGAGGTCGTGGCAGATGGCAAAATGTATGTCAGCCGCTATATTCGCAAAATGCCGGGTAAAAATGCGGACGCCGCATGGGAGAAAGGCTTCTACTGCCCCAAGTGTCCTGCTTGCGGTCAGCCAAACTTCACTAAAGATCCTGTTACTGGCAGTGGTCGCGAATGCGTTTCCTGCCATACACCCATCAAACGCCTGTCTTGGAGAAAAACATTGGAACCGCGCATGGGATTCTGTGCAGAAAAAGAAGCCCGACCTGTTCCTATGCACCGCCCCGAACACGATTTTAAGACAGACGACTACTATATCGGAGACCCGCATCGTAATCTAATCGCCAAGCAAATATTCGAAGTAAACGGTCAAGTTCTGCAAATTGAATCCACCTCAAATGACTCTCTCGTAGTCATTGGTCAGACAGATTACAAGGTTTGTCCTGCTTGCGGATATGCAAGCGAAACCGGAGTCCCCCTTGAGCACAAGAATTTCAGAGGATACCGTTGTGTTAATAAGGAGGGCAACTCAACAGAATATCGTTTGTCGCATGATTTCAAAACAGATGTGGCAAAAATTACCTTTGTGACACAAGAGGCGGCAGATATAAATGTGATGCTGTCAGTGCTCTATGCTCTGTTAGAGGGATTGTCCCGCGAGATGGGGATAGAGCGCACCGACATCAAAGGATGTTTGTTCTACACATCTGTGGATGGGTGTATGATTTTCTCTGTTGTTCTATATGATGCAGTCGCTGGTGGTGCAGGCCATGTTCGCAGAATTGTGACCGCAGATGGACAAGCGTTTCAACAAGTTCTTGCAAAGGCAATTTCCGTTGTAGACAGCTGTAACTGCGACTCGTCTTGCTATAGATGCCTAAGAAATTATTACAATCAAAAGATTCATGATAACCTAAATCGTAAACAGGCCTCCGCATTTTTACATCAGTGGGCGGGGAACATGAACCCATTACCGGTGGAAACAATTGAATAAAAAATTTCCCTCTGCCATATAGCAGAGGGAAATTTTTTTGGTACGCCCGACTGGATTCGAACCAGACGCCGCCTTTTATCAGGGCAAAAAAGTTATTAGATAGTATATAAAATTGCTGTTTTTATTAACTTTTGGTAAATGTTATTTATCACATATAAATGGCAAGTGTGTACTTTTGTGTGTACCTCAGTCATTGATTTTCAGGCTTTCTGGCCGTCATACAAAACCATCCTTCAGCACAATATGAACCAGTCTGGTCCCTTGTCAGACCACCCGAAACGTGATATAATCTTACCGTGTCATGAAAACGGCGACTGTATCAGTTTCGACTGGTCTATGCGTCAAACACAGGAGAGTGGCATCCGACGACTGGTCCTCGTTGGATGTCGCTCTTTTTTTCGTAAAAAAACTGCCCCGCAGCGCAGTGCTGCAGGGCAGTTTCTCTCAGCCGTTCCAGTCGGCCTTGGCCTCCCGCACGTCGATGTGCGTAAAGCCCTTTTTCGCGTACACGCCCACGCCGCCCCAATCGGGCATCAGCTGTCGGGCGTAGGCCGCCACCTGCGCCGGGGTCTTGCCCCGCACCACAATGTCAGCCGCCGTGCCGTAGCAGTGCTGACTGTCCGTCACGCCGCCCTCTTTGGCGTTGTACTGAGGTGTCCGGTAGGCACTGTTGATGGTCACAGCCGCGCAAAAGTGACTGCGGAGGCTCTGGAGCACCATCACCAGCCGGGGCGCCACCAGTACGGCATCGGAGCCGTCCTTGCAGGCAAATTCTTTCACTTTAAAGTTTGTGGACAGCTTCTTATCGCCGTCCTTCGCCTTGGAATAGGCGTTGATCTCTACCATGGGTTTCTCTCCTTCCGGCTCACACGCATCCCCGCTTTTCTTTTTCCACACGAGGAAGAACGGGATTACCCGCCCGTCCCCGGTAAAGCCCTTGCCCTCGCTGTCCATAAAGCAGGTGCTCCCGCCGCCGTCCATCATAATGGCGTTGTCCCAGCCGGACGCGGCCAGCAGGTCACGAAGCTGTTCCGGCGTCCGCCGGTCCTTGCTCACATAGTAGGCGAACCGTCCGTTCTTGGTGCCGATGGCCGTCCGTGGCGCACGGTAGCGCATATCCGCTCCGCAGGTGACGGGGTTGATCTTCTTCCCACCGATGATAAGGTGAACGCACTCCATGTAGTTCGCGTCCCCGTTGGGTACGGTTTTTACGCCGAAGTCCGCCGGGGTGTTCCAGCTGATGGCCCATGCCCGATAGTCCGGGGCCTTGTAAACCTTTCCGTCTGCCTTCAGGTGGCAGGCGGACTGCTGGTTCCGTAGGAAAATGGAGCCGTTACAGATCGCGTCTCCGCCTGTCTCTGCCAGCATCTTCTTCAGGTTGGCCGTGGTGGAGCGGAGACGCTTCCGGTTAAAATAGATCTTCAAAAATTGGAGGTCGGAGAGCGGGACGGTGCCCGCTCTCGTGCTCATGTGTGAGCCTCCGTGTTTTCTTTCCCCTGATCGCTGGCCTGATGGATGGCGTCCAGCATATTCTTGATAAAGGCGGGGTAGGGGACCCCCATTACTGCCGTATTCTCCAAAATCGACAGGCCCTCGTTTGCGATGAAAAACATACAAACAGCGTCACGGGCAAAGTCGCTTCCGGTGGCCTGATCCAACAGTGCCGCCATCCACACCAGCGCCAGCATGACGCCCTTTTTCACCAGACCCTTGTAGCTGGCCTTGGAGTCCAGCGCCCCGGTCTTGCTCTTTGCCGATTTGTGCCAGACGGCCGCCACCAACCAGCCGGTGACGTAGTCCAGCGCCATGAAGCAGATCAGAACTTTGAGCGCCACGTCCCAGCCTCCCAGCGCCTGGGCGACGGCGGAGCCGGTCGCAGCCAGCACCGCCAACACCGTGTTTTTGATGTGTAAAGCGTTCATAGTGTCCCTCCTTTCGGTGGTCACACCCGCACGGCCTTCACCGGATGGCCGCCCTCATCCCAGGTGATGTCATAGGTGCCCTCCGGTGCGGTGACCCGGATGGTCTGGCCCGCATTGGCCGGGTTATAGCTGAAGTAGTCATACATGTGCTTCACGTCGGCGGGTTCTTCCTCCGTGGGGATGAAGCCCTCCTTCATCTCCTGTTCCGTCCAACCGGCCACGCCGCCGTCCGGATTCAGGTGGAAGTTTGCACCGGACTCCTTCAGCTCCTTGTTGATTTCCTCGATGGTCTTGCCGGTGGCCTTGCCCTCGTTGATAATTTCAGCATACTTCTTTTCCATAATGTATACCCCTTTCGTTTTTCGGTTGAGCTTCAACCGGTTTAAATTTGTTTCCGACTTTCGTGCAAGTCAAGTGCGGGTGCCGTTGATGATCTTGCGGATCTGCCGCTCGCTAAGATTAAACTGGATGGCCAGGGCCCTGCAGTTACCGCCGTTGAACCGGGCCCGGATGTCCCGGTCACGGGCGTTGCGCTCCAGAGATTCCCGTTTGGGGATGTACAGGTTTTGTCCGCCGCACAGCAGCGTCAGCCGGGTGAATGCCTCAAGACCGATGGCCTCGGCAATGTCCCGGTATTCCTCGGGAATGTCGCTCATGGGGACGGGACGGACGGTGTTCAAATAAGGGATAGTCATAGATGGTCCCCCTTTACAAAGCCGCTTTTGTTTCCACTCGCACGGGAGGGATATTCGGGTAATCCTCACCGGTAATGGTCTTGTAGTTAGCAGCCGTAATCATACCAATGCGCACCGCATGCCACAGTTCATTTTTGGCATCCAGTTTCTTATTCGCATCAGATATTTTGCTGTAACCGGTTTTGAACTCATCAAAGGATGTTCGTTTAATCGTATGAGACTTCCCACGAAATGTAACGACATAGCCGCTCGCTCCACCAGGGGCGCACGGTCCGCCTGCCGCATAGGTTCCTGCCGGTATCGCAGATAGCGGGCTCTGGTATGCAATCAAATCATCCGAAAGAATGATATGCGTCGTTCTACCATCTGCAATGAGGTCTTCAACAAGGGTGCACTTTACCTTCTCGGTCTGTGTATTCTGGCGAAAATTGATCGTGGCACAACCGCCAAAGGGAAGTACGATGGTGGCGTATGCGTCATTACCAACCGCTGTAGAGACCGCAGTATAGGCACAGCTCTGATGCACCACCTCGATACTATAGCCTGCAGGGGCATGGACGAGCAGTGTTGCCTGTCGAGATTTCGCTTTTGCCGCCTCGCCCTCCAGGATATCCATATTGGCATTGAAATCATTGACGTTATAGAAATCGTTCTGGGACGGTTTTTTTAGTTTCAAGATATCAGTTGTTTCCATGTGGAAGCACCTCGTTTCTCAAGAAATAATGAGTATAGGCGGCGAGCTGTGCATGCGTAAAAGCAGCCAGCGTTTGGTGCTGGTTATACATCAGGGACAGATCCAGCACCAGATTTTCCGGCACGATCCGATTCAGCAGCGTTTCTACGTCGTCATAATTCTGTTTGACCTTCAGCATCACACGTACGGTAAGAGTAAAGGTGCTACCAACCATGGCTACGGTAAAACCATCTTCTCCGCACAGCGTTGTCATCAGTTCCTTCAGACGCCGCAAGGTAAATGGCCTCTGCTCAGTTGCTTTGGTAAGGATGCGAAAGCGTCTATCCGCTATCGGCGCGCTTTCCTGAACCGGGAGTGCAAGCATTTCCTCCCAGCGTTTCGCTCCGGCCGGGGAGAGCGTGGTGATAAAGAACTCATCAGGAGCTGTCCGGACAGCCCGAATGGCCGCCGCGATCTCGGGTTGTTCAGCTTTCGTCAGTTCCTGCATTTCTTTCAGTCCCGCCATGAAGTCAGGCAGATAATCAAGCAGTTCCATTGGACACCTCTCCCAGAACAGGGATTTCCGTCCCAGTAAGCTGAATGTTCGCACCGACGGCATTCAACGTGGTGTTTTCCACATCCAGAACACCGGGGACCGCAAGCACCCGGGTTTCAATCTGACTGATACGGACAGTGATCGCCTCACTGTCTGCCCAGAGCTTTATCAGACTTTGGAAGTATCCTCTGATCGCGGCGGTAACGGCCGCTTGCACATCTGGCCAGCTCACGTTGTTCTCCAGAGTGAGCTTGAATTTGGTATTGATGGTTCTGCCGGTAACGCCGGAAACAGTGACCGTGTGTCCGATGGGGGCAAATCCGATGCCGCTGCCCTGGTCAGTGAGTGGATCCACGGCGTTCTGCACGGAAGCGATCAGTGTAGAGGAAGGGACAGACCACTCACTGTCCACGATGGTCAGTCCGACAGTGCCGCCTCCGGAAGGCGTCCGGAACACCTTCACACCTCCGACGCCCGCCAGAGCGCTGACACGTTCCTTGTAGTCAGACTGATTTCCTCCGAATGCCTGATTGTCATAAGAGTTGAAATAGCGTTCACGCAGACTGTCATCGCTTTCGGTGTCTTTTCCCGGGATCAGGATATCCTCCAGCTCAGCCCCCGCCAGACCGTCTACAAAATCGATGGGAAGCAGCGTACCGTAAAAGCCGTTTCCGATTTCACCGGGCGTCTCCGAAGTCAGGCTATAAGCTCCGGGGGTATTCAGTGCGCCGGTGATGATATAGTTGATCTCTCCGCCAGAAAACCGAGTTCCAATAGGGACGCTGAATGCCGCGCCGCTGGAGCTTGTGAACACGCCCTTTCTGACAGCAGCGGAGGCCTGCCTGCGGATCACGCCACGCTCCATGCACTTGCGGTCGAGATCTTCTCCAGTGGCGGTATCCGGGAACGCCCGATCGAGGATATTGCTGAGCTCCGTGTACAGCGTCGCAAGCTCAGCACAGGCTGGAGCCAGCGCATCATAGATCACAGACCCCTCCCGCTTATCAACGGAAGAAGATACTCTGGAAAGACAGCGGTCCATAATAGTTTCAAAGGTTTGGGTTTCATACATTGGCTGTGATCTCCTCTCCAACCGCTCCGAAGATGGTATTTGCTGTGAAGGATACGGTCAAAAATCTGCGGCCAGAATCAGTCACATTCAGGTCGGTTATGCTCAGAATGCGGTCATCCTGAAGGAGAGCAGACTCCAGCTGCTGCTTGAGATTTGCCAGTGCAGTTTCACGGCTTTTACCGATCAGCCGGCTCCACTCCATCCCGTAGTTCCAGGAATAAATGAGATATTGGAATCTTTCCGTCTGAAGAATCTTTCTGATAGGTCATGCTCTCCGGCATCTTCTCACCGGAAGCAGCCCAGTCCGCAGCATCATCAGGGTCATATTCAACCGTGGTGCATCGGTCATTGGGATGCATGGGGGGAAAGTTCACACCCGGCGTTGCGTCTTTGATGGGGAAGTGCTTGCCGTCCAGAGCGCCGCAGACTTCGCAGGTGCGCGCATCCATCGTGGCCATATACTCATACTCAGTGACGCCAGCGGCCTCATAGGCGAACAGGTCAGCCCGGTTATGGAGATGGCTTGTCTCAGTCCGCACAAGCCTCTCAGCTACCTTGTAGGACTGTCCCATCTTATTCGACAGGGCTTTTGAGGTCTCCGGGAGGTTCTTTCCCTGGATAAGGCTCTGGGTGATGATCTCTCGGATGTTGAACACCAGGGCGTTTTTATTTTGCCACAGACGGTCAGAGAACATAGCGCCAGACCATGGGTACGATACGGCGTCCTGGATCATGCTGGGCGTCAGTTTTGCAACCTCAGATACCCAGCCGACGCGGGACTGGATGTCATAGTGCTTGTGATAATATGACTCCGTGTAGATCTCACCGAAGCCGGAAGTCAGCTCCTCCCGGCAGCGCTCATACATGACATCCATCTGAGCCTGTGCGTCTGCCAGCAAGGCTTCCAAACGGGAAATCTGGCTGTTGGCTGACAGGGCGTCCAGCTGAGCGATCAGATCGGCCTTCACTTTCGGATCCGCCGCAGCGCTGATGTCTGCGACGTACTCTCCCAGCGTGGCCTTCCACTCTCTGGCTTCCCGGGCTGTCAGCTTGCGCATGGCCTTCTCATAGGTCACTCCATGCTCTGTGGCATACTTGCCGTAAAAGGACTGTATAGACTTTTTGAGCTTATCAGCAGCCTTCTGATACTCGTTGAACATCCGCTTATTCAGTAGCGTTCCGCGCAGATAGGCTTCCTGCTCACGGGTCAGCGCGCGCCCCATCCAGTATTCTTTGTTCGGAATCATTGCACCACCACCCGGTCAGTTACTTTTGATTGGGGTCTCCGCCAGGATCTCCACCGTCATCGTCATCGGAGAACAGGTCTTTCCCATATCCAGCCGCTCAGCACCATCCACAAGGATGATCTGAAGCTGGCCAGGCTTGCTGACAGAAATATCCACGCACAGCTCCAGCAGCTCACCGTCAGAGAGATTGGAAATGGGCAGGCCCCGGATCAGCGGCACGCCGTTTTCCACGGTCAGGCCTTCCACGGGGATCTTGGCGGTTTCAAGGATCTTCGCCGGCAGCTCTCTGGCCAGCTCGATTTTCCGGGTGAACTCAGAGGATTGCTCCGTGAGATCTTCCAGTTCCGCCTGCATGGCTACCATGCGCTGGTACTCGTTGAGGTGCTTCCGCATCTCCTCGGCGGTATCCAGCTCCTGCGAAAGGGATGTGGTGTCCACCGGCTCCCGGCCTGCGTAATCCGCCGCAACGCCCATATCTTTCTCCAGCTTGGCTGCGGCAGTCTCATATTTGGACTGCACCACATCGGCCTTTTCCTGCCGGCGCTGTTCCATGCCGGACAATTTTTCTTCCGTGGCCTTCAGCTCCGCTTTCAGGCGTTCCATCGTGCCGGTCAAGGACGCACGTTCTCTGGCAATATCACTGTCAATGGCAGCCAGATCCATATCCCGCTGCGCTTCCAATCCCCGGAGTTTGGCGTCATAGCCGCTGCGGAATGCCTTTGCCCGCTCAATACGGCTGTTCTGTTCCCGCAGCCGTTCCAGCTCCCGGTATTTCTCTCCGGATGGATAATTGTTCCAGCGGTCATAGTCATAGCCAGATGGAATATCTTTGGCGATATCGGCAATGAAAGCCTGCTTGTTGCGGATATCCCGATTGATGTTTTGCCGAGACTGGAAATAGATTCCGTTTTCCGCCTGAATATCATTCAGGACCTCAAGGATATGCTTGGAGTAATCGACACCCTGCGGGATCTCACCGAACTGCTCTTTGATCCAGTTCATATCCCACTGAAATTCAATGAGGTTCAGGATCTCTCGGTTCTTCTCCTGACGGGAGAGCTGCGTAAACTTCACCGGATCCAACTGGAGCGGCGTGAAGATCTGGGCCAAGAACTCAGCTGGTCTTGTCTGAAGCATGGAGCCGTCCCGCACCTTCACCGTGCCGGCGGATTTGGCGGGCAGGGCCTTCCGGTCAATGGACAGGCCGGTATTGGTCTCAATGATGATTTCGCCCTCATCGGCGCCCTGGTGAACGATATAGTCCCGGTCAGAACGGTTGGTGAGGGCATAACGGATGGCATCCAGCACAGACGTCTTTCCGCTCCCCTTGGGGCCGGAGATCTCCACGGACTTCCCATCAAGGGTAGTCTCCCGGATGCCAAACAGGTTTTTGATCGTAATTTTTGTGGTTTTCATTGACATTCTCACTTTCTACCCCTATGATAGGGGTGAAGTTGTTCGGCATGGTGCCGATCTGCCCCTGACAGGTGTGCGAGACCTGCCAGGGGCATTTCTTTTTACAGAACAACGTGGACGGAACCTTCAGACACTTCCTGCTCCAGTCTGCCTTCCAGATACTTCTTGATGGTTTCCCGGGCAGTCAGACGCCACATGCCGCCGTCAGCCTCAATGAAGCTGATACCCCGGTCACTGACGCGAATCAGGAAGATGCTCTCCGGCTGCTCGACTTCCTGGAAGGTACGATAGGGCCGGAGCTTCACCAGCGGGCGGATCTGCTCGTTGGTCTGGAGTGCTACTCCCTTCTGAGTGGTAATAGTGGTGGCGATCCCGTTATCGTTGTAGATCACCTTGGCGCCCAGAGAGATGTCGCTGACCAGTTTCATGGCATAGAGCGTGTCCGGGGTCTCCTGGAAGCGGGTGCGGAGTGCAATCTGCGCCTCTTCAAAGCCAAGGGTCACCTTCTGATCCCAGCCGGGAACGTCTGTGGCGTGTGCTTCATAATAGACCTGCCGGAAGCAGCGCTCGTCATAATCTCTGGACTGGCCGAAGCAGCGGACAGTCTTGCAGTCCGGAACGGCGATGTACAGCGGGGCGTCCATCTCGCTGGCTTCGGTTCTGACCATCGTTACCAGTGCGTCCAGACTGTTCAAGTCCAGCGTGTACGGATGAAAAATGGTCGGCAGCAGTTCCTCAGTGTTACCGTCGCTGGTAACACAGAATGTGGAGCCGTTCACCGTGGTAATGAGCGGTTGCGTGGTCTTCTGGATGTGTTCGATAAATTCTTTCAGCATGGTGTTGTCTCCTCATCAGGCAAATTTAACGAGTTTGAGCGCCGGGGGTGCTTCCTGTTCGGTTCCGGCAATTCCGAACTGGCCGGGGATCTGCGGGACCATCTCCACAACATTTTCCTCGTCGGCCACATACAGCATGGTGGTCACAGCGTTTGTGGGCGCCAGAGCGGATTTAACCGTATAGTTGACGCCGATATTCTGTCGGCTGTCATCCGCTTTCAGTTCGATAGTAACGGTGATCTTGCGCTTGGCCGTTGCAGAGGTGTTTGGATCCATAATGTTCGCAATCGCCTTGGTCATCTCGAGATCTGTGACCTCCAGGAAACCGCCACGGGCCATCTCCAAAATGGATTTCTTCGCGTATTCATTCATGGGGGTTCTCCTCCTTTCTTTCGTAATAAGGGCTCCAGCCCTCTGCCGGACGCCCCGCAGCTAACTTGCTCGGGGCAGCCCGGCAAAAAGAGAGTTGCGGGCGCCGGGAACGCCCGGCAGAAGGCTGGATGATCTGAATGGTCACTTGCCGGGCCTCGAAAGGTCAATCCTACAATCCTCTGCGGCTCGATTGAGTCTTTCAAACTCCGGGCCTAAAATCATGCATTGAGTAAGCAGGTCTTGAAGGGGCACGTGGAGTGACTCCGCAATGGAAGCAGTCAACTGCATCCATGAGAAAATGACATCGATACGATTTCCTTCGATCCGAACGTTCCCGTTTTGGGGAGTATTGATGATTTCCAGGTGAGCTTCTACGTGCTTCATGCCTTGCAAAGCCATCTCACACCACCTCCTCATGATCCACCCAGTAGACGGTGGCGGTACGACGGCCAAGCTGCAGGGCTTCGGCGTGGTTGCCGACGCACAGATCTATATGGTTGCCCTTTACGGCGCCGCCGGTGTCCTCAGCCCGGTATCGGCGCAATCCCGCACCGTCACCGTAGTCCACCAGCACATCGGCCCCCAGCGGGATTACGGACGGATCCACCGCTACTGTTCTATACGGCGTGGCCCGGGTGCCGCTGGCGGTGATGCCATAGGCCGGGTGATCAGGGGCCTTACCGCAGCACCGCTGACAGGTGCAGTAATATGTCACGCTCACACTGTCCAGCACGCAGTAATATGTCACGCCCTCCAGCACGTGGGCCTGATCCAGTCTCAGAGGCTCCTGAGCCGGGGTGTCATCCCCAGGCAGCCGCCCATCGCTGATAGTGGGAACTTTCGTCGGCGGGGTGGTAGATCCCTCCGTGGCAACTGCTTTGGCCGAGATCACCAACGCCACGCCGGCGATCAGGGCGGCGAGGATCAGCGTCAAAATGGCGTTCAGCTTCCAAGCCCTGGCGGTGCGTTGGGCCTCACTGGCTCTGCGGTGTGCTTGTCGAGTGCGTTCCGCTGCGGCTGCCAGTTCCACGGCATCACAGTGCTGCTGGGACAGCCAGGCGACCTGCAGGGCGTCCACATCAGACCTCAGCTGGGCAACCTGCCGATGCAGTTTTTCACTTCTCTGGCTCATGCTACGATACCTCTTTTCTTTGTTGTGGTCGGGTCGGGGAAATAGATGTGCATCTCCTCTGGGCTGATTCGGCACAGTTCCAGAACCCGATACATTTCTTCGATATTCCATGCGGTATTACCCTGCATTCTCTGGCTAATCGCGCCAGGGGAGAGGCACAGCGCATAGGCCAGATCAGTCTGCGATAGCCCTAACTCCCGGAGACGGGCAGACAGTTTTCCGTAGCGAGGTATTTTCATCGGTGCGTACTCCTTTCGTTTTGATTGTGGTAGGTATGGGCTTGTCTCCCTTTCTCCAGCGTGATAGACTACTGGAAGAAAGGAGGTGAGGCAAATGTTCTCGATGTCAAAAAAAGAGCTGGTTGCTAGATTGCAAGTTACAGCAGATCTCGATTTATCTAAATTTGGAGATGATATGAAAAGCAGGAAAATGCTTCTATTAACATCCTCTGGAATAATCTCATGCTCCGATATCAGCCTTCGTAGCTATGATGATGTTCTGAAAGAATCTCGGGAAACCAGTAGTGTCAACTTGCTTGATCTTGCTCTAACAGCACCGCTACCAGAACGCATAGAAACTGAAGATGATAAAAAAGTGTTTCTATACTGTGTAGATGTGCAATTTCTTCCAAATTCCGGTGGAAACATTATCAATATTCCTGCTATCTGCATTGATCTTGATAGTGTTTCTGGATTTTCTCTTGGAAATCTTTTGGAATCCTACCAATAACTGCAGGCGAAAAAGCTAAATTGGATTGCCGGCCTTGTACTTGCACTACGAGGTCGGCGATTTCTTTTGGCGTGCCTTTAATTGTCAGTTCCATGCTCTCCCTCCTTTCTGACTGGGATCGCAAATCCTTACTAATCATCCTTGGTGATCTCCTTTCAATAATCTGTGGTAGGTATGGGGATTTGCTCTCGATGCAGCGAATTACCCTTTAAGAGTAATTCACCGCAAAAAAATAATATCCTTGTACTCTACACCGTAGACATTTTCAATCCGCTTAATTATCTCGACATTAGGATATCTTCTGCCCGCCTCATAGTTTTGCAGGCTTGCAAGACTAATTTTAAGGGCTTTGGCGGCCTCGGCCTGAGTTAAGTTTTGATTGACTCGAGCAGCTTTAAGGGTGATTGGCATAAGACTCAGCCTCCTTTCGCTCTTAATGATAACCCTAAAAGGGTAATTCGTCAACCCCAAAAGCGTAGAAAAATATTTTTTCTATTGCTTTTCTTATTCTTAAAGTGTACAATCGTAGTCACAAGGCGGTGAGAGGAGATACAAAATGAAGAACGATTTGGGCAACAAAAAGATCTTTGCGGAAAACTTACAGCGCTATATGGAGCAGCACGGCGTTGACAGAAACAAACTCTGTGCAGATCTGGATTTCAAATATACGACTGTGAGTGGCTGGCTGAGTGCCGAAAAGTATCCACGAATCGATAAAATAGAAATACTTGCTCACTACTTTGGCATTAAGAAGTCAGATCTGGTAGAAGACCATAGCAAGGCAGATAAATTGGGGCGTATATTCGTTGATGTGACTACGGCACTGAATCTGAATATCCCAGAAATGCAAGAAGACCTCGGAGTTGACCGAAAAACCATCGAACGATTGATTTACAATAAGAATACTTTCCTAAAAAAGGAATTTACGCTTCTTGAAAAAGCATACGGTGTTCCAGTTTCTGTCTGGGCGGGGGAAAAAACGTTCGGTGCGTGGCTTCATGCGCTACTTCATAGCAAAGAAAATGCACAAATCTACAAATTATATGCGCAGTTGAATCCCGAGGGACAGGCAAAGGCCGTTGATATGTTGGACGATATGGTGCTATCTGGGAAATACAGTGTTTAATCTTATGACAGGATCAAGATGATACCAATCAGCAACGCGTAGATAAATAAAAAACCGCCCCCGGTGTTACCAGCACCGAGGACGGTATCGCGCAAATTTCCCATACCTACCACAGTAATGAAAAATGAAAGGCACACTAAGGCACCACTGCGCCCTTTTATCTTACCACGAAAGGGCGCTGGTGGCAAGATGAAAGGAGTTTTTATGTCAGAAAGAAAAAATGAGGCCGCATGGATCGAGAGCCGGAGCCGCTGGCAGATCAACGTACAGGACAACGGCGTCCGTAAGACCTTCACCAGCGCCCTCGCTGGCCGGCGCGGCAAAGCTGACGCCGAACGGAAGGCAGAGAAGTGGTTGAAGGATCATACAACCTCTGAAAAAACCCGGGTGGATGTGTTCCTGAATCAGTATACCGACTACCTGAAGGAAACCAAGAGCAAGAGCCACGCTTCACAGTACAGTGGTTTTATCCGCCTCTACATCCAGCCCGTCATCGGCGTGTTCCGCATGAACAAGCTTACTGAAGGCGACCTGCAGGCCGTGATTGACCTGGCATATTCCAAGAACAACCTCGCCGATAAGACGCTGCGGGATGTCCGGGGCTGTCTCTTGAATTGGCTGAAATGGTGCCGGAAGCGGGGCAAGACCAGTCTGCACCCGGAAGATCTCACTATCCCCGCCGGCGCCAAAAAGTCCGAGAAAAGAATTGTGTCGCCGGACGGCCTGAAAACGCTCTTCTCCTGCAGCACAACGCTGTGGCGCGGGAAACCTACAGAGGACTTCTATATCCACGCTTATCGCTTTGCGGTCCTGACCGGGCTCCGGCCGGGGGAGCTGCGTGCGCTGGAGGACAAAAACGATATTCAAGGCACGAGGGTCACTGTCCGGGGCGCTATCAATGTTCACGATGAGGCCACGCAGGGGAAAAATAATAACGCCCGGCGGACCTTCCAGATGTCAAATCTGGCTACATCTGAGGTTGATGGCCAGAGGGCCATGTTGCGGCAATGCGGAATCGTAACCCCCTATCTGTTCCCTGCTCCGGACGGTGGCCCTATGAAGCATGACCACTTCTATCGTTGCTGGCGGCGTTACTGCACGTCCAATAATATCCCTGTGGTATCGCTCTACGAACTCCGGCACACCTATGTCAGCGTCAACAAAGAGATGCCGGAGGGACTGAAGAAAATGACAATCGGACACAGTCAGGATATGGATACTGAGGGGACCTACGGGCATCAGATGGCCGGAGATTTGGCGAAGGCAGCCACCTTTACTGAAGAGGCATTTTCTGAAATCATCAAGGCAAAATGAAAAGTGTGTACTTTTGTGTGTACCTGAGCAAAAAAAGTTACCCTGTAGTCGTTGCGGCTACAGGGTTTTCTTTGTCAGGCGGCTTCAATTCGGATATTTTGCCTTGGAATCCTTGTACCGCAACGGCTTGCAAATTTCCGGCAAAAAAAACTCGCAATTTTTTTGAGGTACTACTGACGCTATTCGAACCCCCGGTCGAATTCAACGCAGATATTACTCGTCCAGCTTTTGGAACTCATCCAGCCGCAGTTCTCGCTTCAGTTCTTCCTCTGTCGGCAGATAGGTAAAATACTTGGATGCGAAAATCTGGTGATTATCCTCCGGCAAAGTGTACTTTACAACAGCATCACTTTTATCGGCGCAGAGGACAATGCCAATCGGCGGTGTATCCCCTTCGTTCATCAACTCACGAGTGTAGTAGTTGACGTACATCTGCATCTGACCGAGATCCTGATGTGTAAGCTGCCCCATCTTCAAATCGATCAGCACAAAGCATTTGAGAATGTAATTGTAAAACACAAGGTCGATGAAAAAGTTCTGACCATCCAGCGTAAACTTCTTCTGTCGGGCTACGAAGGAAAAGCCTCGTCCCAGCTCCAGCAGGAAGTGTTGCAGGTGGTCAATCAATGCCTGCTCCAATTCTCCCTCATACACATGCGTATCTGGTTGGATTTGCAGGAACTCCATTACATAGGGGTCTTTGATGATTTTTTCATATTCCGGTTTTGGCTCCGTCGTTTGTATCTCAGCAGCGACAAGCGATTTATCCTGGCTTGCCAAGATGCGCTGATAGTACATCGTGTGGATCTGCCGTTCAAGCTGCCGGACGCTCCATGCGGACTTCGCGCATTCTTCCGCATAGAAAGCTCTTTCCTTCTCATTAGGAACCCGCATCAGTAGTCGATAGTGCGACCAGCTCAATTCAGGACACAGTGTGTCTCGAATTGGATATGCGCAGTAGAACTGGCGCATTTTTCGCAAATTTGACTCGTCAAATCCTTTCCCAAATTCCGCTGTCAGATGTGCGGACAGGTACTGCAGCAGCTTTTTGCCATATCCTGCACGGTCATTTTCTCCGCAGGCTTTGTAAATCTGCTCACCGATTTCCCAATAGGCCGTCACCATTGCGGAGTTTACTGCTGTGCACAAACTGCGCTGTGCAGACACAATGGAATGGCGGATTGAATGATAGGTCTGCTCTGTTGTATAGTTCGTTTGAAGCTCGTTATCCATTCTGTTCACCTCGCTCCTGCAATAATTCTTTCAGCAACCCCTGACACCCTTCCAGCACATCCTGCCAGGTCGCCTCGAAATCGTCGGTGTACCACGGGTCGGCAACATCGCGGGGGTGGTCGGTATAGTCCATCAGGAGGTGCAGTTTTCCGGCAAAATCGCCGCCGCAGATGCGGTACATATCCCGGAGGTTGGCTCTGTCCATCCCGATCAGCAGGTCGTACTTCTCGTAATCGCTGTTCAGGAGCTGCCGAGCTCGTTTGCCAGAACAGTCGATGCCATGCTCGGACAGCTTGCGGCGAGCCGGCGGGTACACCGGATTGCCAATCTCCTCGGTGCTGGTAGCTGCCGACTCGATTTGAATGCTCTGCTCCAGACCGGCTTTCTTCACCAGATCCTTCATGATAAACTCGGCCATCGGGCTTCTGCAAATATTGCCGTGGCAGAGAAAAAGTATCCTGATCATGCTCCGTACACTCCAACTCAGTACTATCACGCTCAGTATAGCACTGAATCTCAGATTCGTCGAGTTGGATTTCCAGATGGGCGTCAGAATCGATTTTTCTCTGGAGTTCCACCTTTGACCAGCCAAAACGACCAGCGGCACGAAGATACCAGCGCCGCTCATCCGGCTCCATGTCTGCTTCCAAAATGACTACATTCTGGGTCCAACTGATCTCCATGGCCAGGGCCAGCAACTCGGGGGTGTCCTCATACATCCGATAGAACTCCCGCATCCGGCGAAGGTTGCGCGGGGAGAAGCCGGAAGCATCGGGGAAACGGCTGTGCAGGTGTTCGGCTGCGGCCACAGCCGCGCCTTTCTCCGGCCTGGAGCAGACGATGCGGCCCAGTTCGCAGCAGAGTTGCATCTGGGGCATCTCGGCGGTCAGCGCAGCGTCCAGAGCCGCAAACATGGCGGAATAATCAATGTTTTTGCGGATGTTCATAGCTTCTCCTTTCCGGCAGAACCTGCCTTATTTTGAAACAGGCCAAAGAGAAGCACAGGAGGTCCCTCCTGCGTTTCTCTTTGGCCTGTTACACCACTTGTACCATCTGCTCCCAGAGCAGGATGAAGCGGTCGTTAATGATTTTGTTGTCGTGGTAATGTCCGAACAGCCAGTAGTGGAACTTGGCTCGTTCTTTGACTTCCTCCAGGAAGCCGGTCAGGTGGTCGTGAACATATCCACCGTTTCCCAGTATGTCCACGATGCTGTTTGGGGCGCAGTGTGTGATCACATAGTCCATCTCATAGTG
>ENA-UEPH01001410-UEPH01001410.1-human-gut-metagenome-genome-assembly--contig:-NODE-1410-length-22775-cov-8.384395_pt1 | contig 22775 bp, 20 predicted proteins | sample MGYA00242891_ERZ507898 | MGnify/ENA primary metagenome ERZ507898 (study PRJEB26167, sample SAMN06115411) | human gut metagenome | host: Homo sapiens | place: China:Guizhou | collected 2014-10-15... | reverse complement strand
GAAAGCGAACGGTTCGCTGCCCAAGACCGTGAATATTTACGGCAGCCCGGATGGCGAAACGTGGACGTTGCTGGCCCAATTGGATAACCTGCCCGGTGATCTGGGTTCCTCCTACACTTCGGAGCAGTTTCTGCCGGAAGAGCCTATTTCCCATGTAAAATACGAGGTGGTGAAAGGAACCGATGTCTACCAGCCCTATTTTTCACTCGCAGAGATCGAATTTTACGAGGTCGTGCGGGAATTGGTCGATCCCGAAGCCGAATGACAATCATAATTGAAAAAGCAACGATAAAGATGAAAAAACTTTTGAAATACATATTGCTGCTAATTTATGTCGCATTGATGCCTGCTTGTGGGGAAGATTCCGGACTGGACGGCGTATTTGCGAATAAGCCTTTTGCCCTGGTGACCGCTGCCGACGGCGGGCGGACTTCCATTTCGGCGGTCATCGACGACGGCAAGCGGACGATCCGTCTGACTTTCGACAAAAAGCGGGATGTGGATGCCGTGGAGTTGACGTTCCAGTTGAATCCCGGGTATGCGATGGTTTCTCCGAAGGAACCGGAGACGACGATGGACCTGACGCAACCCCGAACCGTGACGGTCAGCTCGGGAGCCGGGGAGGTCTCCTACGAAATCTCAGCCCGGAACGAAACCCCGGTCTTGTCGGCCTCTTTCCTGTTTCGCGGGAAACCGATCGAGGGAGTGATTGACCATGAGACGAGGACGGTTTCGTTCCCGATCACGACGATCTATGCTTCGGAATATCCGGAGGAGCTGTTGGGTGCCGTACCGCTGGATATCACGCTTTCCGACGGCTATCGGCCGACAAGCGAAAAGGTTTCGTACGACCTTTCGACCGGGGAGAGTTTTTCCGTTTACAAAGACCGCAATACGTACACTTATAGACTGGTTGCCGACATTGCTCCGATACCAGTGGCGGATCATCTCTCTGATTTCCGGTTTCGGCGCGGCGTGAACCTCGCTTATTGGATGACGGAAGCCGATCGCGACTGGTTGGGCTATGTCACGCCCGCTCAGTTCCCGTTGTGGAAAGAGTTGGGATTCGACCATTTCCGGGTTCCTGTCGACGAGCTGTGCATCTTCGACCGGGAGGGGCGGTTTAACGAAAAGGCCGTCGGGAAATTACACGAACTTTTTACATGGTGCGAGCAAAACGGCATGTATGCGATTCTCGACCTGCACACGCCGGCTCCCCGTGAAGGCTCGGACAGGTACCGGGAAGAGGAGTTGTACGACCCTGCCTATCCCGAATTTCGCGCCCATTTCGTGCATGTTTGGCGGAAACTTGCGGCGGAATTCAAGGGCCACAATCCGAAGTGCGTGGCCTTCGAACTGCTGAACGAGCCCCATGACGGGACGCCCGACGCAACTGGTTGGAACAAGCTTCAGAATGAGGTTCTGACGGCAGTCCGAGAGCAGGACCCCGAACGGATCGTATTCGTCCCGGCAATGGGCTGGCAGGACTACAACTACATCAAGTATGCACGGGTGGCCGAGGAAGATCCCAATGCGGTTGTGTCGTTCCATTATTATCTCCCGATGCTGCTGTCGCATTATAAGATGCTGGCGTGGGTCGGCTATCAGGGAGCCGTGCAATATCCGGGGGTGGTCATTCCCACTCAGTCGGATGCTGACAAATACCCGCAGTATGCCTCTTTTCACAAAACGACCTACAATGCCGACCGGATTATGGGTGAAATGTCCAATGCGGCGTCCGACGGTCGGAATGCCGGACTTGCGGTACATTGCGGCGAATTCGGATGCAGTAAAAACGTCGCGGAAGCGATGCGTTTGGCGTGGTTCACGGATATGGTGGCTGCCATGGAGGCAAATAATATTCCATGGACGCTTTGGGAGTGCCTCGACGGCGGATTCGGATTTGTCGATATGGAATATGGCATTTACCGGATCAACTGTCCTCTGCTGAAAGTGTTGACCGGCAAGGAATTGACCGATGCAGAGGCGAAAGCTCTGCTGCAAAAGTATGGATTTAAAACCGAATAGGAATGTTGTTGAAGATTGCACAGGGCGTATTCTGGATACTTGCTGTTTGCCTGATGCCCGGAACGGCCTATGGGGAGGGCCGGGACGTCCTGCCCGGAAACGCCGCCTATAAGGTCGAGGTTTTTCGGGGCGGAACCTGGGAGGAGATTTTCGTTTACAATGCCCGGGTTTCCGATTATGCCGGCAATCCCGAGGCGGGATATACCCAGTATACAATGGGGTTCGCCTTGTTTACGGACTCGTTTCGGCAGCCGTTGAAGGTCCGCGTGACCCGCCGTGCGGGGACGTTTTCGAAAGTGGAGATTCGTCCGCTCTCTTACGGCATCGTGCCCGACGTGCAGACCCCGAACAGCGTCGAGTTCGAACTGGGCGATCCCGCGCAAAAGGTTTCGGTGGAGTTCGACGGCAATCGGATGGAGAACCTCTTCATCCTGCCCGACCTGCCCGACACGGCGATCCCGATGGGTGCCAATGTAACTTATTTCGGTCCCGGGGTGCACAATGCGGGTGTGATCCGTATTGCGAATGAAAGCGGCCGTATTCTCTATCTCGATGAAGGGGCGGTCGTGCTGGGACGGATCGAGGCTGAAAATGCCGCCAACCTTACAATTCGAGGACGAGGTGTTTTCTGTTCGTCGCAGGAGGATCACGGCGCCGGCCGGCGGCCGCAGATGGAGTTCCGCAATTGCGACAATCTGAAGATCGAGGGCATCCTGCTGCGCGACACGCCGAACTGGACGCTCAAGATCGTCGGGAGCACGGGCGTGCATATCGACAATATCAAGGAGATCGGCTGGATCATGAACTCCGACGGCATGGATTTCATCTGCTGCCGCGATGTGCTGGTCGAAAACACCTTCCAGCGTAACTACGACGATAACGTGACCATCAAGGCTTTCAATGCCACGCCCGAATACATCGCTTCCCATACGAATGCCGACGGCTCCTATTCCGACGGGGCGATCTGGATGGTTGCCGGGCTTCGCGATTTCGAGGTCTGCAACTACGAGATCCGCAACTGCGTTTTCTGGGCCGACAAGGCGCACAATATGCTCGTAGGCCCCGAGGCGCGGGGCATTGCATTCCGGAATATCCGGTTCCACGACAACATCGTGCTGGAAAACCGTCAGAACGACGGGATCTATCCCGGAGCGATGGCGGTGATGATCGCCGATAACGGCACGTTCGAGGATATTGCGTTCGAAAACATCATTGTCGAGGACATCGACGGCGGAAAGGTTTTCTGCGCGCACTTCACCAACGCCTGGGCGTTCGGCAACCTCTACGGACAATGGGCGCGTAACATCACCCTGCGCAATATCGCCTATACCGGTATGCGGGCGACTCCGAGCTGGATCAGAGGACGCAACGACGCGCAGTCGATCGACGGAGTGACGATCGGGAACTTCACGGTCAACGGCACGCCGGTAACCGACGGATCGGGCCCCCATCTGGAGATCAATGAATATGTCCGAAACGTAACGTTCGAATAGACTTTTGTCATGAGAAGAATCTTAATAACCTCTCTTGCCCTGTGTACGGCCGCGCTGTCAGCCGCCTGCTCCGACTCCGCGTGCGATTCGGACTTGGTTGCGGGCGGAATGGCTATGGTGCGGGCCGTACCGCAGTCCGTGACTGCGGAGGCCGCCTATGCCCACCGTGTCTGCCTGATCCGTGAAGGCGTTGTTGCGCAGTCCGTCTCTGCGGCATCCGCCGCGACGCTCGCACCGTTTCGGGTAGAGCCGGGAACCTATGGAATGCTGGCGGTTGCTGCTGCGGACGAGGATAATCTGACCTTTCCGGCAGCGGAGGGGATCGCTCTGTCGGAGTACGGCGTCCGGATAACGGACATGACCGCTCCGATTCCCGACCTGCTGATCGGGTGCAACAGCCGTTTCGAAGCCGTCGCCGGATCGGTTTCGGCTCCGGTTGGGATGAAGCGGGCCGTGGCTCACCTTACGGTGACTGTCGTGGGGCTGGAAGCGCTCTCCTGCGAAAGTATCACGGTCTCGATTCCCCGGATGTACGACCGGATCGCCTCCGACGGAACGCCCGGAAACAGCGGGGCTGAATTTTCCGAAAAGGCGATCGTGCTGGCTCGGAACAGCGCGGGACGTTATGTCGGCCAGGCCGTCGTCCTGCCGACTGACACAGCCTCCGCGACGTTGGAGTTCCGCTTCACGATCAACGGAAAGAATTATGTTTCCGTGCAGGAAACGCGTATCGAGGCTAATCGGAAATACGCGCTTTCGGTCGCGGCGAAATTTAAGGACGATACCGACCTGAAACTTACGCCCGTGATCAGCTATCTCCCCTGGGACGCTCCGACGACGATTCCCGACGACGGGCTGCCCGCCATGGACGACCGTCCGGCCAATGACGATTTCACGGTAGAGATTTTCCGCAACGGATGCTGGAAAGAGATTTTCGTGCACAATGCCGAAGTTTCGGACTATGCCGCCAATCCGGCTGCGGGGTACGTCCAGCATGACATGGGCTTTGCAATGTTCACCGATGCGTTCGCCGCTCCGTTGAAGGTCCGTGTGACCCGCCGTGCGGGGACGTTTTCGAAAGTGGAGATTCGTCCGCTTTCTTACGGCATCGTGCCCAACGTGCAGACCCCGAACAGCGTCGAGTTCGAACTGGACGATCCCGCGCAAAAGGTTTCGGTGGAGTTCGACGATAACCGGATGGAGAACCTCTTCATCCTGCCCGACCTGCCCGACACGGCGATCCCGACGGGTGCCAACGTAACTTATTTCGGTCCCGGCATTCATAATATGGGGCGCAAGGAGATTCTCTATAAGGATAATCAGACGATCTATCTTGACGAGGGGGCGCTGGTCTACGGCAGCATCTATGCCAAGAGATGCCGCAACTTGACGATCCGGGGGCGGGGCATCCTCTGTTCGTCAAAGGAGAATCACGGTGACGGCCGCCAGCCGCAGATCGAAACCTTCGACTGCGACGGTTTCAAGGTCGAGGGCATCCTGCTGCGCGACACGCCGAACTGGACGCTCAAGATCGTCGGAAGCACGGGCGTGCATATCGACAACATCAAGGAGATCGGCTGGATCATGAACTCCGACGGCATGGATTTCATCTGCTGCCGCAATGTACTGGTCGAGAATACGTTCCAGCGCAACTACGACGATAACGTGACTATCAAGGCCTTCAACGGAAAGACCGATTACGTCACCGCGCACACCGCCTCCGACGGATCGTTCACCGACGCTTCCATCTGGACGGTCTATTATCTGGCGCAGAACAAGTTTGATGTCTACGATTACGAGATCCGCAATTGTGTTTTCTGGGCCGACAAGGCGCACAACATGCTCGTCGGTCCCGAGGCGCGGGGCATTGCATTCCGGAATATCCGGTTCCACGACAACATCGTGCTGGAAAACCGTCAGAACGACGGGATCTATCCCGGAGCGATGGCGGTGATGATCGCCGATAACGGCACGTTCGAGGATATTGCGTTCGAAAACATCATTGTCGAGGACATCGACGGCGGAAAGGTTTTCTGCGCGCACTTCACCAACGCCTGGGCGTTCGGCAACCTCTACGGACAATGGGCGCGTAACATCACCCTGCGCAATATCGCCTATACCGGTATGCGGGCGACTCCGAGCTGGATCAGAGGACGCAACGACGCGCAGTCGATCGACGGAGTGACGATCGGGAACTTCACGGTCAACGGCACGCCGGTAACCGACGGATCGGGCCCCCATCTGGAGATCAATGAATATGTCCGGAACGTGACGTTCGAATAACCGCCTGAAATCAATAAAAAAATTTTATTAACCACCTTAAACGCATAATTATGAAAAAGTATTCCATGTACACATTTGCCGTCGCCATGCTGGCCGGTATGATTCTGACGGGCTGCTCCTCTTCGGAGGAGATTCCGGGAGGTACTCCCGACAACGGACCGAAACTGAAGATCGAGACCCGCTCGGCGGATGCCGCCGAGGCAGCTTATGCACACCGGGCGATTCTGATGTCGGAGGGTAACATTGCGGACGCAAAGAGCGCCGCCGACGCTGCGTCTTTAGGAGCCTTCTCCGTCGAGCCGGGTAGCTACACCGTTTACGCTGTCGCTTCCAGCGACGAGGCGAATCTCACTTTTACGGGTGTCGCCGCTTCGAATGCCGTTGCCGATGCACGTGTCAAAATAACCGACATTTCGGCTCAGATTCCCGAACTGTTGGTCGGTAATTCCGACGTCGTTACGGTCGGTGCCGAAGGCGCGGCGGCCGCACTCCAGCTCAAGCGCGTCGTGGCATCGGTCACGGTGACGGTCAGCGGACTGGAGAACGTCGATGCCGAGAGCATCACCCTGACGATCGGCAACATGTACGATCAGGTGAGTCTCGACGGAGCGTTTTCCAAGAGCGGAGCTGCGTTCGCATCGAAAAGTCTTGTACTCACCAAGAATGCCGAAGGCAAGTTCGTCGGCAACGCTATCGTAATGCCTACCGATACGGAGGCTTCCAACCTCTCGCTGACTTACAGCGTCAACGGCACGGATTACACCAGCACCCCTGCGGGCCGGATCGCGGCCAACGGGCAGTATGAACTGGCGACGACGGTCGAAGCCGGCAGTTCCTCCTCGAAGGTCAACCTGAACTCGGCGATTACCTACGCGGCCTGGGACAGCACGGTGGTGAATCTTTCCGACAGCTTTACCATCGACGAGACTACCCCTGACAAGCAGTGGATGGGTCCGACAGCCCTTCCGATCAGCGGTACAGCCGCTCCTGGATACGACAATTTCTGGGCGTCGTCCGATGGAGGCGATTCCGGCTGGGGCGAGACATTCTGGCAGTACAACCTCTATGACGGGAACAAAACGGACGGAAGCAACTATTGGTGTCCTGCCGAATGGGACCGCACGGCTCCCATCTGGTATATCGACCTCGGCGCTGCCAAGCAGGGCGTGACCATCGACTACTGGAACAAGGCTGGCGGTAAGGGCGGTCAGAAAATCAAGACGATGGACATTTACGCAAGCAATACGCGAGCCGATTACGGCGGTGGCAATGCGGATTGGGTGAAGATCATGACTTTCACCTCCGACAAGACCACTCCGACCACGGACGCCGGGGCGCAAGTGACGACGGGCAAGATCGCATTCTCGGAGGATGGAAGCGTCTCCTATCAGTATGTAAAATGCGTGATGACATCTAAGGTTAATATCGACGGTGCGACCATTACGGATGTGCTCGACGTGAATGTCGGCGAACTGGAGGTTTCGACTTGGGAGTACAAATAGTTGTCGGAAAGGAGTTTCCCTCCTGCGATACGCTGAATGGGGATTTGCGGGAGCGGACTTTAGCAGTCCGTTCCCGGTATCGCCCCGAACGGCAGTCGTGTGGGCCTGCGGGGCCTGAAGAATCAAGTATATAATATGAAAGCCATGATGATGAAAAAACAGAATGTCGGGAATGCCTGCGGATGGGCGGATCGCCTTGCACGCCTTCTGTTACTGCCTGCGCTCACGCTCGTTCTGCTTTGCTCGTGCGACGAGGACAAGGCGAAATCCGAAAGACCGGAAGAGGGGGATCAGCTTTGGAAGATCGTTCCCGTTCTTGCATCCGAAAGCGATGGCTTCGAGGGGCTCGGTGAGTATGGGGTGTCGCTCTACCTTTTCAACGACATGTCATCCGACTGCTATAAATACCAGCATGCCGACTCGTTCGGCGATCTCGAACCTTTCGTGGTGGAAAAGGCGGCTTATTCGCTTGTCGCGCTGATGATGGATCGTGATGTTCCTCATGTTTTCTATGAGGCTTCGGACGAGGCCAAAAAGAACACAACCGTGACCGTAACGGACATGAACGAGACTATTCCGGATATGGTGCTCGGTACGGCGTCCGTTTCCCGGAATGTCGGCGCGACGGTTCCCGTCTCCGACCTGCAACGGCTGGTCGGGGCCTTGGATGTCCGCCTGACCGATGTCCCGAATGATGTCACGGCCGTGGAACTTACCGTAGGCGATCTCTACGACCGGGTCGACCTTACGGGGCAGTACGACTTTTCGACGGGGGAGCCTGCTTCGAAGCGGATCGAGTTGACGAAAGAGGGAACCGTTTTTTCAGCCCGGAGTGTGCTGATGCCTTCGGACGAGACGAGGGCCAATGTGAAGATGGATTTTCGGGTTTTCCGGGGCGACGCGTATGAGGATTTCGTCGTACGTCTTTCCGGAAGTATTCCGGCAGACAAACTCACGCGGCTTGAAGGCCGTGCGGAAGAGATCTTGAAGAATGCTGAACTGACGTTGGGTTTGACCTATGCTCCGTGGGATGCGAGCATAACGATCGAGGATCACTTCCAGACCGACGACGACCTGAATAAGGTTTGGTCCTCGGCGCCGCTTCCCATCAGCGGCGCAGCCGATCCCGGATATGACAATTTCTGGGCTTCGTCCGTATTCACCGACTGGGACGGTTCCGTAAAATACGATTCGTATCTTTATGACGGTATCATGGACGGGAGCGACGAGCACAAGGACCTCTATTGGGGCCCCGACGCAGTTGGGGAGGCAGAAAAAGGCACCGTTCCGTCGTGGTATGTGGATTTGGGAACCGGATGTCAGGGCATTACGCTCACCTACTGGAACAAATTCGGAGGCAAAGGCGGCCAGAAGCTCCGCACGATGAATATCTATGGAAGCAATGCTCCGGAGGACTATCGGGGCGGCAACGAAAGCTGGACGCTGATCACGACTTTCACTTCCGACCGGACGAAACCTACGGAAGACGCCGGAGCCGAGGTCACGACCGGGCGGATCGAATTCGACAAGGGAAATGCGACCTACCGGTATGTGAAATGTGAGATCACCTCCCGGGTGAACGCCGACGGCAATGTGGTCGAGGATTCCGATGTGAATGTTGCCGAAGTGCAGATAACCGTGTGGTCCTGTAAATAGGAATGTTTCGGCCCGGCTTGACGGCCGGGCCGTATTTTACCTAAAAATCAATTGGACATGAATGAACGATTGTTGCCGGGACGTATCCGTTCGGGCTGGGGAGTCTCTATTCTTTTTCTTTGTTTAATGGCCCTTTCCGGGTGCTGTTCACACGAAGCGATTCGGGTGAATCTCATTCCGCGCCCGGCGGAAATGGAGGTGCTGTCCGGGTATTTTCAGCCGGGAAACACGACGGTGGACGACTTCACGACCGTAGTTGTGGACAATTCCCGGATGGATGCGCTGGGACGGGAGGGATACGAACTTACGGTCGATCGCTCGTCGGTGAGACTCACGGCCGCCACCCAGACCGGCATTTTCTATGGGAAACGGACGCTGGAACAGTTGATGACCGACAAGGGTATTCCTTGCGTAAGGGTCAGCGACCGGCCCCGGTTTGCCTACCGGGGCATGCACATGGATGTATCGCGGCATTTCTTTCCGAAAAGTCAGGTGCTGAAGATGCTGGACGAAATGGCCCGCTACAAACTCAACGTATTCCATTTCCATCTGACCGATAACGGTGGTTGGCGCATCCGGATCGACAAATATCCGCGGCTCACCGCCGAAGGGGCATTCCGCACGCAGCGGGATTGGTATGCATGGTGGGACCGGAACGACCGTCGCTATCTTCCCGAGGGAACTCCGGGCGCTTACGGCGGATATTTCACCAAAGAGGACATCCGTGAGATCGTGACCTACGCCGCCGAGCGGCACATTACGGTCATTCCCGAGATCGAATTCCCGGCGCATTCCGACGCCGTGTTCATCGGCTATCCGGAGTTGTGCTGTACGGGCAAACCTTATACGACGGGAGAATTTTGTGTCGGCAACGAACAGGTATATACTTTTATGGAGGATGTGCTTACCGAAGTTATGGAGCTTTTCCCTTCGAAATACATCCATATCGGAGGCGACGAGGCCCGGAAAGTCGCCTGGGCGACCTGTCCGAAATGCCAGGCCCTGATCGAGCGGGAGAGACTTGACGGGATACAGGGACTCCAACCCTATATGATCGCCCGTATCCAGGATTTTCTCGCTTCGAAAGGGCGGGTTATGGTCGGCTGGGATGAAATACTGCACAACGAACTGCATTCCGAAACCTTGGTTATGTCGTATCGTGGACAGAAAGGGGCTATCGAAGCCGCTAATCGGGGCAATTATGCCGTAATGACACCCGGTGAAGTGCTCTATTTCGACTGGTATCAGGCCGATCCTTCCACTCAGCCGCGTGCCATGTACGGATATTCTCCCATTAAAAAGATGTACGCTTTCGAGCCGGTGCCGGCTGATCCGGAATCGGCGGCCCGCAACGAGTCGATCATCCGGGCCGAATTCGTGGACCCTGCGGCCGTGGAGCCGATCCGGGCGGATCGCGCCGACCGCATCGTCGGTGTGCAGGGATGTACGTGGGCTGAATATATCGAAGATGAAGAGCAACAGGAATACATGATCTTTCCGCGTCTGCTGGCTGTGGCAGAATTGGCATGGACACCGCAGGAGAAGCGCGAATGGAGCGATTTCAAAGTCCGGATGAACTCCCATATCCCACTGTTGCAGCAACGGGGGCTAAATACTTTTACGCTGAGCGACGAAGTTGAGATCACGACTCGCATTCGTTCCGGAAATAGAGCGGTTGAGGTGACTCTCGACTGTGAGAAATATCCCGCAGAGATTCGCTACACGTTAGACGGAACCCCGCCGACGCCCGACGCTTCGCTTTACGAAGCTCCTTTTACCGTGACCGATTCGACGGTGGTCCGGGCCGCCGTATGTCGGGATGGAGTGATTCGAAGTCCTGAACGGAAACAATTGGTTACTCTCGCCGCGGAGATCGACAACTATTATCCGTTCGATGTGCCGGAAATCTGGAAAGAATATGGATACTACCCGGTAACGGACGTCCGTCACTCCATTCATTCAACAACTTGTTCTTTGAAAAGATATCAAGATTACCTTTCTCGCCCTTTTCGCTATAATAAATTTTATTTCCGATTTCTGTTTCATAAACAGTTCCCGGATGATCTCCTTCTGTCTTGAAGAATTCATTGAAAGTAAACAGTTTGCCCGATTCTTCGCTAATCTTATAAGCGTTCAGGAAAGTCGCTTTGTCCACAACGAAACTGTCGATGATACATACATCTTCAACTCCCTTCAACATACGGAGGTCGGATTTGCTTTTTTCCAGAAGCTTTTCTGCTTCTTCCGTCGGTTTTTTACGTTTACTTAAATCTGCGATATATTCCTCAAAGCAGTTCACAGCGTCTTCAAAGCGGTATGTCTCATTATATGCTTGTCCCAAATAGAGTTGTCCACCGGTGATACGTTTCTTTACCGCTATTTCAAGAGGTTTCACCGCCTCTTCCGCCTCTCCGGTTTTCAGGCAACATACGCCATACCAATAATTATAATTCCCGTTCGACGGTTGTGATTTAGCATACTTCTTAAAAACTGGTTTGGCTTGTTCGTACTCACCTTTGGTAAATAAGGTGCGTGCCTGTTCCAACGTTTGTGCAGAGACTTCGCAAAGGAAGAGGCTGCAAATTAAAAATAGAATATATTTTCCTTTCATCGTTTTGAGCGTTTATGAGTGACGGGTAGATTGAAAACATTGCTGCTTTCGGGCACCGGTCCATTTATCAATTGTTCAAAAGTACAAATTTATTAGAAATAAACCCTTTTTCAGTGATTCTATTATGTTAATTCTTCTTTAAATCATTCTTTTCGCTTACTTTTGCAGCCGATTTTCAAAGATATGACACAATTTACGGAAGAAGAGAAAACCATTCGCCGCATTGAACGGCGGTTTAGCAAAGGAGTGGTGCAATATGGATTGATAGAAGAAGGAGACAAAATCCTTATCGGACTGTCGGGAGGAAAAGATTCGTTGGCGCTTGTGGAACTATTGGGGAGACGCGCACGTATCTATAAACCTCGCTTTTCTGTCGTTGCCGTCCATGTAGTGATGAAGAATATTCCTTATCAGAGTGATACTGAATATTTGAAAGCGCACTGTGAAGCGTATGGAGTTCCCTTTGTGCAGTATGAGACTGCCTTTGATCCTGCTACCGACACACGTAAATCTCCCTGTTTCCTCTGTTCATGGAACCGTCGGAAGGCCCTGTTCACAGTTGCCAAGGAACACGGATGCAATAAAATCGCTCTCGGTCACCATATGGATGATATTTTGGAAACTTTATTGATGAATATCACTTATCAGGGAGCTTTCAGTACAATGCCGCCCCGGTTGGTGATGAAGAAGTTTGATATGACAATTATTCGTCCGATGTGTCTGGTTCATGAAGCTGATTTGGTAGAATTGGCGACTTTGCGTCATTATCAGAAGCAAGTGAAGAATTGTCCTTATGAATCGCAGTCCAGCCGGAGTGATATGAAAGGAATTTTACGGCAGTTGGAAGTGATGAACCCGGAAGCTCGTTATAGCCTTTGGGGCAGTATGACTAATGTACAAGAGGAATTATTACCAGATAAAATAGATTAATTTGAATAGATTGTTATGAAAGGATTCTATACCATTTTGTTGCTGATCGTATCTAATGTCTTTATGACATTTGCTTGGTACGGACATTTAAAGATGAAACAGGAGTACAGTTGGTTCGCAGCTCTTCCGCTGATCGGTGTGATTGCGTTCAGTTGGGCGATCGCCTTTTTTGAATATTCCTGTCAGATACCGGCCAATCGTATTGGCTTTATAGGCAATGGAGGCCCGTTTTCATTGATGCAACTAAAAGTCATTCAAGAGGTAATAACACTTGTTATTTTTACAGTGTTCACTACAATCTTTTTTAAAGGTGAGGCTTTACATTGGAATCATCTGGCTGCATTTGTCTGTCTGATTGCAGCAGTGTATTTCGTGTTTATGAAATAGATATTTGCCAATTGAATAGAGGTTCTGTTTTCTCAAGTAGAACCTCTATTTGTATAAAATATATATATTACGGAGTAGTTATGTATTTTTTCATTCCCTCCGTATAATAAGTCTTGAACTCTCCATTTTCTCCGCTATAAATAAAGTAGGCGTCAATCGTTGTATCCGCTTTGCAGAAAGCTTCCGCTTCTTCCAGTCCCATCACCATGAAGGCGGTGGCAAGGGCATCGGCAGTCATACAGTCTTTGGCGATTACCGTAGAGGACAAGATATTGTGTTGTACCGGATAGCCAGTTCTAGGGTCAATCGTATGGGCGTATTTCTTCCCATCCTTATAATAATAATTACGATAGTTTCCGGAAGTAGCCAAGCCTAAATCTGTTATCTCAAGAATTGTCTGTAAGTCTTGGTTTATGGCCAGTGAATCGTCGATAGGCTTATTGATTCCAATGCGCCATAAGCCTTTGGAAGGATTTTTCCCTTTCACTACCACCTCGCCTCCTATATCTACCATATAGTTTTTTATTCCCTTACGGTCGAGTAGTTGTGCAATTACGTCTACCGAATACCCTTTGGCAACGGCACTACAACTTAACATGGTACGAGGATCCTGTTTGATAACTTTGCCGTTATCCATTTTCACTTTTTCATATCCGGTGATTTGTAACAGACTGTCTATCATTAATGAATCAGGAAAAGCACCTTTTTTGAAACCGAATCCCCAAGCATTGGCAAGAGGGGCCACTGTAATGTCGAAAGCACCCTTTGTCTCTCGGGAAATTTCCATCGAGCGATGGAAACATTTCTGGAAAAAACTATCAGTCACCAGCTCTTCATTGCGGTTGACACGACTGATAACAGAACTGTCATTGAATGGAGATAAAGATTGGTCGAAGCGTTTCAGTTCAGCTTCTATTTCCGGTTTTAAATCACCATCATGCTGATAAGTAATCTTATATACTGTCCCAAACACTAAACCTTTGACACTGTAATAGTCAACTTGTTGATTATGTCTGACTAATATCCAGATAGTTGCCAAAATCAGGAAAGCCAGCCAAAGGAAACTTTTCTTTGTTTTCATACGCTCTTCTATTTGATGAGAAAACTCGTTTTATTGAAGAAATAAATGTTCAATTAATATCTTTAGTCCGATAATGACTAGAATGATACCTCCCCATAACTCTGCTTTCAGTTTCCGGGCGATGCCGCAGCCACATTGGATACCAAAGATCAGACCGATGAGTGACATGACAAATGAAACAAACCCGATGATGCTGATAGGCGGAAGGATTTCGGTATAGTCCTGAACTCCCAGAAAGGCAAAGGAAATGCCGATTGCCAATGCATCAATACTTGTGGCTATTGCCATGGTCAATACCACTTTCGGATTTGCCGGATTGAACAGTTTACAACATTCTTCTTCTTTGAAAGATTCTAAAATCATTCGTCCGCCTAAGAAGGCAAGGATTGCGAAAGCAATCCAATGGTCTACACTTTCTATAAGACGACTGAATGTCTTTGCACACATCCATCCGATAAATGGCATGATTGCCTGAAAAAAGCCGAAAGCAAAAGCCATGACTAGCATGGGTTTCCATCGGGTACGTTTCAGAATAATACCGCTTGCAATTGAGACAGCGAAACAATCCATCGCCAGACCTATTGCAAGCAGCCAAATCTCTAGTCCTGTCATTGTATTCTAAAGAGGCAATTTATAAATAAGGGAATAAGTGATTCCCATGTTACTCGATTTAAATTTTCCGTAACCGGGCACGTACCATGGGTCTCCATATTCTCCGGTAGATGCTTTGGTTTTGTATTTCATACGTACTGACCACCCCATGTTGAAGTTTTTGTAAATACGTACTTTGACGCCTAAAACGATTTCCAGCCATTGCACCGATCCTTTCATACCCAGATGACTGAATGGCACACTTCCTCCCCAATAACCGTCTTCCAAACTGGGGTTACCTATTACATCTCCCCAGATAGGATCATCTGCTGGCATCGTGGAAACATCATATTTAAATGAACTGAATGCATAGCGAAGTCCTGCATACAAGTAGCTGTTCTTCTCTTTTTTCTTTGCCATGGTGTTGTAGTCCACACCGATTCGGAAGAATGGGGCCATTTTGCTCTTATAGTGTATGCCTGTTTCGCTCCAGGTATCTGTTCCTCCCATACCAAACTCAATGGTAGGGATGAATTTATTCTTGAGGTTAACGGCTACGCTGACTTCAGAACTCATAAAGTCGCCTCCCAGCAGCTTGCTTCCAATGCCATATAAATCCACACCGACATACGTACCATTGTAGAGCGGAATGGTATCTATCTCGGCAACCTCTTTTTTCTTCTGATCTCTTTTGGGCGTTTGCGCTGGACGTTGCTGTTGTGCCAGCAACGGAAGCCCAATGCAAAAGAGCAGAAGCAGACTAATTAGTCGTTTCATCAGGTGTGCGTTCTGGCCGATAATTATAGAATATCTGCAAGTTCTCGATTTCATTTGTATTGGCTTCTTTATTTTTTATATGAAGAGAATCTATCTGATCCGGCTGCCCGTTGCCATAGGGAGGAGGGTTACCCGGTCTTCCCGGTTTTCCAAATTTAGCGCTGATTATATTTTGTTTCATCATATAACCACATTCCATGGACTGGAAATAAGGGGTATTCTGTTGTACAATGTATAATGTGTCAACATCTTTATCTCTACGTTTGGGATCGTATCTGAATATGAACACAGTAGTGTCACTTGTGTATCGTAGTGGCAACATCAGGGTATGCACATTCTTTTCATTGTTCAGGATGATAGAGTCGGTGCCCAATGCTGTGATTGTTAATGAATCAAGCGTGTCTTTTAATGCAATAGTAGGGTTATCCGGATTAATGGTATATATTGTGCAGTACATCATCGGACGTCCTGCCAATGAGCAATCGTTCTCATCCGAGCAGGCACTGTGTAAGCTGACTGCAGCGCCAATGATAGTCAATATGAGAAAGATACGAATTAAATTCTTCATAGTCAGTTTATTGAATGTGAATCAAATTTTCTTTTCTATCTGATAGTTATTCCGTTCCGGGGCATTGCGCGAGATGAGTTCGCCAAGGAATCCGGCTAAGAATAATTGCGTACCTATAATCATTGCCGTAAGTGACAAATAGAAATAGGGAGAGTCGGTCACCAGTCGGTAGGGGAGACCGTTGTACATGGCATATAGTTTACTGGCACCTACGATGATGACAGAAATCATTCCGATCATAAACATCAATGATCCCAACAGTCCGAAGAAATGCATCGGCTTGATGCCGAATCTGGAGAGGAACCAAAGAGAGAGTAAATCCAGATACCCGTTTACGAAACGGTTCAGTCCGAATTTGGTCGTACCATATTTGCGAGCCTGGTGTTGAACCACCTTTTCACCGATTTTCTTGAATCCGGCGTTCTTTGCCAGATAAGGTATATAACGATGCATCTCACCGTACACTTCGATATGTTTTACGACCTCTTTGCGATAGGCTTTCAGTCCGCAGTTGAAGTCGTGCAGGTTTTTGATGCCTGATACTTTGCGGGCGGTAGCATTAAACAACTTGGTGGGCAGTGTCTTTGAAATAGGATCATATCTCTTTTGCTTCCAGCCGGATACCAGGTCGTAGCCATCCTTTGTAATCATCCGGTAAAGTTCGGGGATTTCGTCCGGGCTATCTTGCAGGTCCGCATCCATCGTTATGACTACGTTTCCTTCCGCTTCAGCGAATCCGCAGTAGAGTGCAGGTGATTTACCGTAGTTACGGCGGAATTTGATACCTTTTACATGTTCCGATTGAGCTTTAAGCTTTTCGATCACTTCCCATGAATGGTCGGTACTTCCGTCGTTAACGAAAATCACTTCGAATGAGAATCCGTTGGCTTGCATTACCCGTTCTATCCAAGCGTAGAGTTCGGGTAGTGACTCTTCTTCATTGAATAATGGGACTACAACTGATATATCCATTTTTTAATTACTAATTACTTACGAATTACAAATTACGATTGAGCCACTCCGTCATTTTCCGGTTTGGCCTTTTTCATTACCATCAATGCGGTGGGAATGGCCAGGATACTTCCCCAAAATACATCCCATGACAATAGTTGCATGGTGATATTGATGGAAGTAAGTGAACGGGCGGTATCTATCGTTTCTTTTATAACTTCTTTGTTTTCTATCAGAGCCGGGGTGTTGGTCATCAGTTCGTCCCACAACTGGATGTAAGAGTTGATGATAAATCCATGATCGATGAATTGGAAATAGGCGTAGTGGGCCACAGCTACCAGCAGAGAAGCAAACATATACATAAATATGGTAAAGAGCATGGCATGCGAAAATTGGATACTTCCCCCGCAAATCTTATCCCGGTACATTTTCGCATAGTGATATCCGATGAAAGGTACGGATAATGTCAGGATTACAAATAAAAGCGAAAGGAAAGGTATGTGGAATCCCAGCGGAAATAATATGAACTTCAATATCCAGTAGATTCCCATATACGTGCCAAAATGCATGGCATATTTTTGTAAATAGCTTCTGTTCTCTGTCATCTTCATTTATAAATTGCGCACAAAGGTACAAATAATATCGGTTGGTAGGGGAAATCTGGTTGTTAAAGTTAATAAAGCAGAGGAAGTTGCTGTCTGAATATTTTTTTGCAATTTTAATTGCCTGAAATGTAGCCTGTTAGTCTTTTGTTAGTAAAAAAGTTGTCTGCAGCTATTGCAGAATACATAAAAATGTCTACCTTTGCAACCGCAAAACGGGTAAGTCCTATACGGCCAGCTCCCTTCGAATCCTCCAGGGCTTGATCGCAGCAAAGGTAGTTGGTTGTAGCGGCGCGATATAGCAAGCTTACCCACCCGCCTCTTTAGCTCAGTTGGCCAGAGCACGTGATTTGTAATCTCGGGGTCGTTGGTTCGAATCCGACAAGAGGCTCAAAAAGGATATATAACAAATCCAAGAAAAAAGCATTCAGGTATTAGTCTGGATGCTTTTTTTCTTTTTATACCTTTTATTAAGAGGGTAAACAATGTAAAAGAGGTGCGTCAAAAAAAGTTCTTGACACACCTCCTTTAGTTTTATAGGGATTCAGTTTTTACTTGATTCTCTTGTATCCATACACAGCCAAATCGCCCAATTCCTCTTCAATGCGGAGTAACTGATTGTATTTAGCCATACGGTCTGAGCGGCTTAAAGAACCTGTCTTGATCTGTCCGCTGTTAGTAGCTACTGCGATATCGGCGATAGTAGCATCTTCTGTTTCACCCGAACGGTGAGAAGTAACAGTAGTGTATCCATGGCGGTGAGCCATTTCGATAGCGTTCAGTGTTTCTGTCAGCGAACCGATTTGGTTTACTTTAATCAGGATAGAGTTGGCACAGCCTTTTTCGATACCCATTGCAAGGAAATCTACGTTGGTTACGAACAAGTCGTCACCTACCAGCTGGCAACGGTTGCCGATGCGTTCGGTCAGCTTTTTCCAGCCTTCCCAGTCGTTTTCGTTCATACCGTCTTCGATAGAGTCGATAGGGAATTTGTTGATTAGTTCTTCCAGGTAGTCAACTTGTTCTGCGGAAGTACGTTTCTTACCTTTTTCACCTTCAAACTTGGTATAATCGTAAATACCATCGTGGTAGAATTCGGAAGAAGCACAGTCCATACCGATCATAACGTCTTTGCCCGGTTCGTATCCTGCTGCTTTGATAGCGGCCAGAATAGAATTCAAAGCATCTTCCGTACCTTCGAGGTTAGGTGCGAAACCACCTTCATCACCTACAGCAGTGCTAAGACCACGGTCTTTCAAGACTTTCTTTAAAGCGTGGAATACTTCAGCACCCATGCGCAGACCTTCTCTGAAAGAAGGAGCACCTACGGGGCGGATCATAAATTCCTGGAATGCGATCGGAGCATCGCTATGTGAACCACCGTTGATGATGTTCATCATCGGTACAGGCATCACATACGTATTTGTTCCACCGATATAGCGGTATAGAGGAAGATCCAGATAGTTGGCAGCAGCTTTAGCTACGGCAAGAGATACACCGAGAATAGCGTTAGCACCTAAATTCGATTTAGTCTTAGTGCCGTCCAATGCCAGCATTGCGTAGTCGATACCTCTCTGATTGAGTGAAGACATACCAATCAGCTTCGGAGCGATGATTTTATTTACATTATCAACCGCTTTTTGTACTCCTTTTCCACCATAGCGCTGTTTGTCACCATCGCGAAGTTCCAATGCTTCGTGTTCACCTGTGGAAGCACCTGACGGTACAGATGCACGTCCCATAATGCCGGATTCCAATACTACGTCAACTTCTACTGTGGGGTTACCTCTTGAATCGAGAATTTCTCGAGCTACAATTTTTTCAATTTTCATCGTTTCTATTGTTTTTGAATAAGATTTCTGCAAAAGTACGGACTTGACGGGGAGTGAGAAATCACTATAAATAGGTATTCTTTTTATGCCTATTCCCTATATGTCGTTAGTCCGACCTTATACTATAACAACGGGACGATGCTTTTTGTTTGAGTGCGGCGGAGTGAATTTGCAGGATTTTAATCTTCGATAATAACCCCTAACAGTGGAAGCAAATCCATAGCTTGCAGGGAAGTGATGACAGCCCCTTTCAAATCGCTGATGTTAAGCGTGATTCCGCTGATACGGGAAGTGCGCAAATCTATTCCGCGAAGCGGAGCGTGTGAAAAATCGGCTTCTACGAGATCGCAACTCTCAAATGCGACGGATGAAAAACGGCAGTCGTTCAGACTTCCGTTGCGGAGCTGGCTGTGTGCAAAACGTACCTGGTTCATTTTACTCATAGCCAGATTGATATAACCTGCGTTGCAGTCATGCAGCAAGACGTGATTCATCGTTGTTCCCGATAGATTGGTACCCAATAGTTTGCAGGAAATGAATTCTACCCGGTAGAGCGAACTTTCAGCGAAAGAAATGTTGGATAAGTCGCAGTTCTCGAACCTGACATCGGTCAGCTGGGAGGAACGGAATTTACATTCGCTGAATGTCTGATGCTGAAAGGTGCAGTTTTTAAAACTTTTATAAGATTTGTCGATGCCTTCTTCTTTTCCTTTGCAGAATAAAAGATGGGAGACGGTTTCTTCTCTGTCGAGCCATTCCTGTAGGGTAGTAGTACTGACTTCCTGCTCTTCCATCATGGGAGGAACAACGCGGACGGGTTTGGTTGGGTTTCTTTTAATCATGTCGTAAAGGTAGGATTTATATTCGAATTATTAAATCTGTTTTCCCACATATCCACCGGCTAACGTTGCGGCTAATCCTATTCCTATACTTAATAATGTATATAGAACAAATGCTCCGTAAAATTCTCCTTTCAGCAGACCTACGCCGTCACTGGAGAAAGTAGAGAACGTTGTGAAACCTCCACATAAACCCGTTGTCAGAAACAAACGGACCTCGAACGGAAGGTGGAATCGCTCTGAAAGGGCATAGAACAGGCCGATGAGAAAACTGCCGAGAAGATTGACCGTGAAAGTGGCCCATGGAAAATGATAAGGGACGATTCGTTCGTGCATTAGCAACTGGATGAAATAACGCAGTGCACTACCGGTTCCTCCACCGATAAAGATATAGATAACTTCTTTACTCATTTGATTGAAAGATTGATATTATTTGTAGACGGCTTCAAAATCCTTTTCGAATTGTTGGAAGCCTCCGGGATAAACAAGATTGATTTGTTCTGAAACGGTTGACGGATCATTTTTGTTTTGCAGAACGGATATGAACTTTTTGAATATCTCGCGGGGGACGCTCTCTATCCAGAAGGTGACAAGCGCGTGCGAAAGAATATAAGAGTATTGTTCGTCCGTCATTTGCTGCTTCATAAATTTGCCCTGGCTGCTATTTAAAAATGTAGGAAGGTTTACTTCTCCCAGCATATACATCGTCCGAACTCTCCCTTGTTCGTATTCGGTAAATGTGTGGCGGACTGCTTTTTTGTGAATGGTGCAATGTTCGAAGTACTCCGACAGTCCTTCGTTAAGCCAGCTTGGAGGACGCTTGCCGAGAATCTGCGAAACGAAATGATGACTTAGTTCGTGATAGATGATGGCAAGACTTCTCTCCCGTCCATTCTCCCGTCCTAAGATGACTGCCTTTTGTAGCTTAGGTGAGTATGCACCGCTTGCCTTGATAGGCAGAGACACATTGATACTTTCTAAGTAATCTATTGCTTCTCTTCTATTTTCAAAAACATATAGTTGGAGGCTAAGCGTATCGGGCAGTCCGAATTGTGAATAGAAATCAACCTCATGTTGAAGAAACTGTTCTATCTTCTTCCGGTCTTTGTCGGGAAGCGGGTCACCGCCATATTCCACTTTTACGGTTTGGGCATGAAGCAAACCGCAGAAAAAGAAGACCGGGAAGAAAAGTAAAAATATGCGCATGATACATCTATTATTTCAGGTTGTGTAGCTTCATATATTTCTTTTTATCACGTTTACTCATGTCCTGCATGATAAGGTCATGGTCGGTCACAGCCTGATAGATGGTTTTCTCTTCCGGTTTCACATCTCCTTCAGTTGTGCGGAATACAGGAATAAAGTGGGAGTAAGGGTATCCGGATGATAATCCTCCTTTGAACTTATTTTCATCCAGAAAAAAGAAGGAGATGGCAGCACCTGTGGGGCCTGCCTTTCCTATGGCTTGTCCAACTTGTACTTCTTCGCCCGGTTCGATGAAATTCTCGTTCATCACCAGATAGGCTGCAAAAGTCTGATCGGGATGATAGATGAGCAGCTGTTGCGGGTTGGAGGTTTTACAGGCTATTCCGCTGCGGGTGGCGTAGATTGTATCACCTTGTTTGATGTGAAAATTCAAGGTCTTGAATGGTTCACGCGGATCGGTTTTCCAGGCTGTCTTTTGATTGTTCTTTACGGGTAAGGCATAAGGAGTCTGAATATTGAAATCTTTAGGAAATTTGCCCCGGTAGAACGTATAAGAAGAGGCACTTTTAAACGGATTGTCTACCTGTGCGTTCTTTTCTATTTTAAATATAGTGTTTTTTCCGTTACTTAAATTGTAGGAACGGTCGTTGGCACGATACAGATAATAGTCGCAATAGTCTTCATTGTAGTAATTGAGTTCGGTAGCTCCCTGAGCATCTTTTTCCCATTTTGACTCGATGATACCGTATGGACGTTCCAGCAGTTTACGTAAAGACTGCGCGGAAGTGTAGCTGGCGGACAATGTGAAAATCAATAGAGCGATCAATTTAAGGTGCTGTGCCATATTCTAAATAGTAAAGTGTTTATTGATATAGTTGGGATAATACGTTGCAAATATAGAAAGATTATGTAATATGCGTCTTTAATCCTTTTAATTTCTTCACCATAGACACTATATTTTTTCTAGCTTCTGGATTTGTTATCTGCTTTATATTTAAATGTTTATCCCGTTTTAACTTCTATATCCTTCTATATTTTCTTTATAAAGAAAAACACCTCTATTGTTTCCTGTCTATCTTTGCCATACGATTATTAACTAACTCATTTATATCATGAAGAACATGAAAATAGGAACTGCAATATGGGTCTGCCTGTTGCTCTCTTTTTTCTTCGGCACATCAGCAAAGGCCGAAAGTATCACTTCTCCTGACGGACAATTAAAACTTAATTTCTCTGTCAACACGCAAGGAGAACCGGTGTATGAACTCTCTTATAAAGGAAAAGAGGTGATTAACCCTTCGAAACTGGGACTGGAATTGAAAAATGATCCCGGACTGATGAATGGATTCACTCTGGCCGATATTAAAACTTCTGCTTTTGATGAAACATGGGAACCGGTGTGGGGAGAGGTGAAATCAATCCGCAACCATTATAATGA
>ENA-UEPH01001387-UEPH01001387.1-human-gut-metagenome-genome-assembly--contig:-NODE-1387-length-23031-cov-10.336586_pt1 | contig 23031 bp, 17 predicted proteins | sample MGYA00242891_ERZ507898 | MGnify/ENA primary metagenome ERZ507898 (study PRJEB26167, sample SAMN06115411) | human gut metagenome | host: Homo sapiens | place: China:Guizhou | collected 2014-10-15... | reverse complement strand
CGCAGAGTTCGCTGGTGCCGCGCGCCGAGCAGATGAAGAAGAACGCCTACCGGGCCGTTACGCCGGTGCTGATCTCGGTGGCCGTGATGATCGCCATCGTGCTGATGCTCTTCTACTTCATGTCGCTCTACTGCGTGACGCCCATCGAACGGATGAACAAGGGGCTGGGCGACTGGCTCGCGTTCCGTGTGCCGTTCGCCGTCAAGGGCGACTTCAAGGACGAAGTGCTGGAACTCAAAGAGAAGATAGAGACGCTCATAAACCTTTCCAAACAGAATAAAGTCTGACGCCATGCGGGTAGATGTGGTCTTACGGTATGTGGGAGTCGTGATGCTCTTCATTGCGACGTTCATGCTGCTTTCGGCGGGAATTTCCTACCTCAGCGGCGTGGATTCGGCATTCTATCCCCTGCTTCTCTCCTCGCTGCTCACGGCCCTGCTGGGCGCTTTCCCGCTGATTTTCGTCGAGAAGCGCGAGCAGATCACCAACAAGGAGGGCTTCTGCATCGTCGTGGGGGCGTGGCTCGTGGCCTGCGTCGTGTCGATGTTCCCCTACCTGATCTGGGGCGGGGAGTTTTCGTTGGTCAATGCGTGGTTCGAGAGCGTCTCGGGCCTCACGACCACCGGATCGACGATCCTGAACGATGTCGAGGCCCTGCCGCGCGGATTGCAGTTCTGGCGCATGTCCTCGACTTGGATCGGCGGTATGGGCGTGGTGATGTTCGCGCTGGTGATCCTGCCGTCGATGGGCCGCAGCAAGATGATGCTCTCCAACGTGGAGCTCTCGACGATGGCCAAGGACAACTACCGCTACCGGTCGCAGATCATCGTGCAGATTCTGCTGGTGGTCTACGTGGGGCTGACGATCCTTTCGACCGTGATGCTCAAAATGGCGGGCATGAACTGGTTCGACTCGCTGTGCCACGCCATGTCGGCCTGCGCCACGAGCGGATTTTCGACCAAGAACGCCAGCGTGGCCTATTTCAACAGCCCGATGATCGACACGATCCTGATCTTCACGATGGCCACGGCCGGTATCCATTTCGGACTGATCTACTCTACGGTGACCGGCAAGCGCAACAACATTTTCCGCTCGGAGGTGACGCGCTGGTACCTGGGGATGTTGCTGACCGGGGGTGTGCTGATCGCCGTGAGCCTCTATGCCGCGGACCTCTACCCCACGCTGACGGCGTCGTTCCGCTATGCGATGTTCCAGTTCGTGTCGGTGGTGACCACCACGGGATTCGCCACGGCCGACTCCAATACGTGGACCTCGTTCGCCGTCATCCTGCTGATCTTCGGGTCGATCGTCTGCTCCTGTGCGGGCTCCACGGCGGGAGGCATCAAGATCAATCGGCTGGTGCTGGCCGGGAAGATGATGCGCACGCGCCTGCGCCAGCAGCAGCACCCCAACGCCGTCATACGCATCAAGCTCGATGGCGTGATCCAGGAGAACGAGGCGCTGCATTCGGTGATGATTTTCATTGTCACTTACCTGATGTTCATTCTCGCCGGCACGGTTTTCGGTACGATGCTCGGCGTCGATCTGACGACCAGCTTCTCGGGGGCCGTGGCTTCGATGGGCAACGTCGGACCCGGATTCGGAGAGGTCGGTTCGATGGACAACTTCTCGGCGATGCCCGCGGCGTTCAAGGTTTCCAACTCGCTGCTGATGCTGCTGGGGCGTCTGGAGATTTTCGGACTGATACAGATTTTTTTCATTAAATGGTGGAGATGACCCAAGCTATGTTTCGCAAGGTTTTCATATATGCGCTGGGCGCGGCTTTTCTGACTGCCGGTGCGCTGCATGCCCAGCAGCCGAAGGTGGAGGCCCGTATCGCCGGGCTGGAAGGCAACGCGGAGTACATGTCGCTGCTGCGTGAGGATGCGCAGTTGCAGCTGCGCGAGGATTCGATCGTGAACGCCGTGGAGCGCATGCGCCAGCGGTTGCGCGAGGACCCTTCGCGGCGTCAGGAGCTTTCGCAGGAGATTTTGCAGCAGGAGAGCCGGATTTTCGAGATCCGCAACGCCAAAGGGCGTCTGATCGACCGCATCAACACCATCGAACAGGAGTGGGTCCTGGCCAACCTGAACGGTGCGGCCCAGCAGCCTGCGGGACCCGCTGCGGCCGATCCTGCGGCGACGGTTCCCGATTCGCTGAAGGTCCGCAATCTGGTGGACAATCTCTACTTCCGCGAGCATCTCCCGGCCGGGGATTATGAGGCCCTGCGCAATGCCCAGCGGTTGGAAATGCGGGCCGTGGACTATGTCAACCGCTATTTCGCCAACCACGGGACGCTTTCCGAACTGGCCGAATCCTACGCCGCGGTGCAGACCGAGGCCGAAGCCATCGAGATATACGAACGCTACAAGACTTTGCAGGGGATGAACGGCGTGCTGGCCGACTCGCTGGCCGCGACGTGGAACTACATCTTCGACAACAAGAACTACGCTTACGGCTACCTGCTCGACAAGATGGGCAAGGAGGATATTCTCGCCCGCGAGGAGGAGGAGCTCTCGGAGGCTGCGCGGCAGTTGTCGGCGTTGCAGGGCGAGACGGCTTCGGACGCCGTGGCGGACTACCTGCTGCGCAAGCGGGTGATCGTCGATTATGAGGCTTCGGTGGCCGGCGTTTTGGGGCTGGACGCCGCGCGCGATTCGCTGAAAGGCGTGGCGGCGCAGCTGAAGGCGATCGACTACCGCCTGCCGCGGGTCGATGTCGCCGAGCGCTATTTCCTCGACTACGACAGCGTGGCGTTCTCTTCGACGCCGAAATACTCCTACCAGCATCCGATCCCCGAATGCAAGGTCTACGCCAACGGCACGATTTACCGCATCCTGCTGGGGACCTACAACACCAAACGCGCCGCGGCGACGTTCCGGGGGGCCTACCCGCTCTTCTATCTGGTGAACGACGCCGGCAAGTGGTGCTACTATACGGGCGGCTTCGCCACGCTGGACGAGGCCGAGGCGGCGCAGGGGCTGCTGAAAAAACGCGGCTTCGTGCGGCCCGAAATCGTGGTGTGGACCGACGGTGCGTATCGCAACCTGTCGCTCGAACCCGATTCGCAAAAGCTCCTCTACCGGGTCGAGATCACCGGGACCGACGCCCTTTCGGACGAGGTGAAGCAGGTGATCGCCGCCGCGGCCGGGGGCTATGAACTCTCCCGCGTGGGACAGCAGCTCTTCATCGTCGGGTCGTTCGACGACAGGGCCGTCGCCGATCGGCTGGCCGACGCCATACGGCAAACGGACGCCGCATTGGAAATAAAAGTCGCCGAGATCGCCGAATAACCGAAAAATTTCCCTATCTTTATTGCAATATTATACAGCCTTATGGAGATATTCTATATCGTACTGCTCGTTTTCTTCGGCCTGCTGTTTCTTGTGGCCGAACTCGTCCTGCTGCCCGGCGTGTCGATCGGCGCTCTGCTGGCGCTGGTCTGCTACGGAAGTTCAGTCTACCTCGCTTTCCGCGACTTCGGGACCGGGGCGGGGATTCTGGTCATCGTCATCATTCTGGCGCTGTCGCTCGTCGTCACGGTCATCTCCCTGCGGGCGAAGACATGGCAGTGTTTTTCGCTCAAACAGGAGATCCGCTCGTCGAGTACGCCCCTCCTGCCCTCCGAGGAGTTGAAGGTCGGCGACCGCGGCGTGACTCTCTCGCGCCTCTCGCCCATGGGCAAGGTCGAGATCGGCGGACGCACCTACGAGGCCAAGTCGCTCGGAACCTATGTCGATCCGCAGCGCGATGTCGAGGTCGTGGGCTTCGAGAATTTCAGCGTTATCGTCAAAACTATCAAATAACAACACTACACTATGGATTTACAGGCAGGAATGATCGTATTGATCGTCTTCGTGAGCCTCTTTGCGATCTGGCTCATCTTCTATTTCATCCCGGTAGGACTGTGGTTCTCGGCGCTGGTGTCGGGCGTGCGCATCAGCCTGCTGCAACTCGTCCTGATGCGTTGGCGCAAGGTGCCGCCCTCGGTGATCGTCTCCTCGATGATCGAGAGCACGAAAGCCGGCCTTTCGCTCAATCCCAACGAACTGGAAGCCCACTATCTCGCCGGCGGCAACGTTACGAACGTGGTGCATGCCCTCGTTTCGGCGCAGAAAGCCAATATCCTGCTGGATTTCAAGATGGCGACGGCCATCGACCTGGCGGGCCGCGACGTGTTCGAGGCCGTGCAGATGTCCGTGAATCCGAAGGTCATCAATACGCCTCCCGTGGCCGCCGTGGCCAAGGACGGCATCCAGCTGATCGCCAAGGCCCGCGTCACGGTGCGCGCCAACATCAAGCAGCTGGTCGGCGGAGCCGGTGAGGAGACCGTGCTGGCGCGTGTCGGCGAAGGCATCGTTTCGTCGATCGGTTCGGCGGCGTCGCACAAGATCGTGCTCGAAAATCCCGATTCGATTTCGCGCGTGGTGCTCGAAAAGGGCCTCGATGCCGGAACGGCTTTCGAAATCCTCTCGATCGACATCGCCGACATCGACGTGGGCAAGAACATCGGCGCCCAGTTGCAGATGGATCAGGCGCAGGCCGACAAGAACATCGCCCAGGCGAAGGCCGAGGAGCGCCGCGCAATGGCCGTGGCCCTCGAACAGGAGAACAAGGCCAAGGCGCAGGACGCCCGCGCCAAGGTGATTCTCGCCGAGGCCGAAGTGCCGCTGGCCATGGCTGAAGCCTTCCGCAACGGCAATCTGGGGGTCATGGACTACTACAAGATGAAGAATATTATGGCCGACACGCAGATGCGCGAGACCATTGCGAAACCGGAGAAGAAATAACTCCGAGGGATTTGTTATCGGGGGTGCGCGTCGTGCGTACCCTTTTTTGTGAAATATTCCGAACGCTATGAGAAAATACACTCTGATCCTTTGCTTCCTCCTCGCCGCGGCGACCGCCTCTGCGGCAAGGATCGACACCGTGGCGGTTTTCAGCGCGAAGATGCAGCGGGACATTCCGGCGCTGGTCGTGGTTCCCGACGCCGGTGCGGGGCGGCGCATGCCCGTCCTCTACCTGCTGCACGGTTACAGCGGTTCGTACATGACCTGGCAGCGCGATGTCACGGACCTGCGTCCGCTGGCCGACGCCTACGGCATGATCATCGCCTGCCCCGACGGCGAGAACAGCTGGTATTGGGACAGCCCCCTCGATCCTGCGTCGCAGTTCGAGACCTTCGTCTCGCAGGAGTTTCCCGACTGGATCGACGCGCACTACCCGACGATCCCCTCGCGCGAAGGGCGCGCCATCACGGGCCTCAGCATGGGCGGTCACGGGGCCTTGTGGACCGCTCTGCGCCATAAGGACCGCTTCGGGGCCGCAGGTTCGACCTCCGGAGGCGTGGACATACGCCCTTTCCCCGATTCGTGGGAGATGAAAAAGCAGCTGGGCGAACTGAAAGAGAATCCCGAACGCTGGGATGCGCATACGGTCATCAATCAGATCGACGGGCTCCGCGACGGCGAACTGGCCCTCGTGATCGACTGCGGTTATCAGGATTTCTTTTATCGGGTGAATATGAATCTGCACGAGAAGCTGATGCAGCGCGGCGTGGGGCACGATTTTCTGACGCGCCCCGGAGAACACAACTCCGCTTATTGGTCCAACTCGCTCCCCTATCAGGTGCTCTTTTTCCACCGCTATTTCCAGCGGCAGACACCTCGGAACTGAAATGAAGGAGAGAGCCTTGCGGGCTCTCTCTTTCGTTTCAGTAGACCTCTTCGGGAAGCGTCTCGCCGACGGGTTCCCCTTCGAGGTTGTCGCGCCACTTGATCGCAGCGTGCGTGCCGTCGCAATAGGGCTTGTTCGCCGACTGTCCGCAGCGGCAAACGACCACGCGGTTGCGGATTTCGTAGGTCTTGCCCGTCTCGCGCCGCAGGGCGATGCCGCCGCGAATCCACAGTCCGCCGCTGCTGCCGATGGTGACATCCTCGATCAGCCCGAGACTGGGCTCGAAGCGGAATTCGAAAGGCTTTCCCGAACTTTTGTCCCATGCCGTGAGCCGGCCGCCGGGACACATCGACGCTTCGCGGATCGCCATCCGGCGCGCTTCGGGGTCGGACGACTGCTCGGTGAGCGCCCATGCGTCGCCCGCCGGGTGACAGAAGCGTGCGAAAACGCAGTATTCGGGATTGTCGGTCATGTCGAGCGTGCCCCCTTCGATCACTTCGGCCTTGTCGAGCAGCGGCTCGGATTGCGCCGTGAGGGTCGGGTCCCATTTGGCTCTTTCGTGGCTTCCGTCGCAGTAGGGATTGCGCTGCGACGCCCCGCAGCGGCATAGCGCCGTGGGTTCGGCTTCGGTCGAGAAGTGGCGCCCCTCCTGAAAATACCAGCTTTCGTTGTTCTCGTTGGGCATGATGAACTGCTCGGCCAGCGGCGGACGCCCGTAGACCAGATAGGGCCCTTTTTCGGTCACGGTGATGCTGAAACGTTCCCCGGCGGGGGAACTTCCCGTCTCGATTTTCAATTTCGACATACTATAATGCGTTTCTGGTTCGTTAGAGAACCGGTGGCAATAATTGTTCCCAAATGCAATTATTTATGGGAATTGTTCCGCTTTTCGCTATTTTTGGCGCCGGGGTCGCAACGACCCTCCTGTTTATTGGAGGGTTTTACGAGAATTGCCCGCGATTCGGTTTTGCACCCGGCTGACTTTTTATTACCTTTGTAACGGATTTTGAAACTGAAATAAAGTAACGATGAATTATATGAAAAGATTCGCAGGGCTGGTTTGCGCCGTCGCGGCCATCGCATTTTTCGCTTCGTGCAGCAAGGACAAGGAGTCGGGCACTCTTTCGTTCGACTCTCCGGCGGTGTTCCTGTCGGCGGGCCAGACCGTAAAGGTGGGCTTCAAGGCTGTCAACCTCCAAAATCTCTCGGTGACCAACAAACCTACGGGCTGGGTCGAGCCGGCGATCGACCTCGCGGCACAGACCCTGACGATCACGGCTCCCGTATCTTTCAAAGACGACGAGGCGAAGACCGGTTCGCTGGTGCTGGTCGGTTCGCCCAAGGGCGGTTCGTCGGTTTCGGCGACGCTTTTCGTGGGGGTGGTCAACTCCGAGGATCTGAGCGGCAAGCCTGCCAACAGTTACATCGTCAGCAAACCCGAGACCAACTATCTGATCAGTTCCATGTTCCGGGGCGACCTTATGGCGGTGCTTCCGGCGTCGGTGGATGTCGTGTGGCAGAGCAAGTCGGGGCTGATTCAGTACGCGGAACTCCGGGAGGACGGCATGGTATCGTTCTACGTGGGGGCCGACAGCGACGACGAGAAAAAGATCAAGGAGGGCAACGCCGTGATCGGAGCCTACGATGCCGGCGGCACGCTGATGTGGAGCTGGCACATTTGGGCCGTGAATTACGACCCCGAAGCATCGGCGGTCGATTTCAACGGTTTGAAGATGATGGACCGCAACCTCGGAGCGCTGGCCAACGACAATTCGACGGTTGAAAATATCCTCGCCTCTTACGGGCTTTATTATCAATGGGGCCGCAAGGACCCGTTCATCGGTCCGGCTTCGTACAACGCCGCCAACGGTGCGTCGGCCAGCATGTACAACGGCAGCGGCAGCCGCGTCTACATGAAGACCGAGACATCGAGTGCCGAATCCGGAACGATGGACTACGCCGTGCGGAACCCGCTGACGTTTATCACGGGCGTTTCCGGCTCGGAGTACGACTGGCTGTGGAGCGCCCATTCCGACGATCTGTGGGGCGACACCAAGACCGTCAACGACCCCTGCCCCTACGGCTGGCGCGTGGCTCCTTCGGCGGCTTTCGACAATTTGCTCGTCAAAAATACTCCCGAGGCGGGCGATGCCGACAAATACGGCTGGACGCTGGGCTGGAACGACTCCGAGTCGCTGTTTATCGGTGCGGGCCGCCGCCGTTACGACAACAGTTCGATTCAGAACCTGTATGCCCCCGCTCCTGCCCAGACGCTCGGCGTGCGGAGCACGGCGGACGAGGCGCAGCCCTGGGAGGGCCTTTACTGGTCGGCCGATGCAGGGACCGGTACGCAGTCGTCGGCGCTGCATTTCTGGTTCGAGAAGAAAAGCACCTCCAAAGGCATTGAGAACGGAGTGCCCTATGCCCGTGCCAACGGCATGCCGGTGCGCTGCGTGAAAGCGGAGTAACGCAAACTTACGAAGAAACCCAACCGTCGGGCCGGCCGCACAGCCGGCCCGTTTTGTTTGGTATAACTGTTGCGGGGCGGGATGCTAAAATCCCAGGCCATGAAAATCAATACAGGAAAAGGCTCCGTATCGCTCGTCGTCCTGCTGGCAATCTGGTCCGTGTCGGCCATTGCCTCGCTGCCCGGACTGGCCATATCCCCCATTCTGGGCGACTTGAACAAGGTGTTTCCCAAGGTCACGGACCTCGAAATCCAGATGCTCACGTCGCTGCCATCGCTGCTGATAATCCCCTTCGTGCTGCTCTCGGGAAAGCTCTCCGAAGGCCGCGACAAACTCACGATTCTGGTCGTCGGACTCTCGATCTTCTTCCTGAGCGGCGTGGCATGCCTGTTCGCCCGCAGTATGGCGTGGCTGATCGTCATCAGCTGCATCCTCGGCATCGGGGCCGGTATGGTCATTCCTCTTTCGACGGGTCTGGTCGTCGATTATTTCACGGGCGACTACCGCGTCCGGCAGCTGGGTTACAGCTCGGCGATCAACAATCTGACGCTCGTGATAGCCACCGTGGTCACGGGTTATCTGGCCGACGTTAACTGGCACCTGCCCTTTCTGGTCTACACCCTGCCGGGCATCTCGCTGGCGCTCTCTTTCTTCCTCAAACGGCAGCGTTCGGACCCCGAGCCCGAGCAGAGTATCCAGCTGCGCCACAAGCGCATCGACCGCGGCAAACTGGCGGGGCTGATGCTGTTCTATTTCTTTGTCACTTATGCCGTACTTGCCGTGGCGTTCTACGCCTCGTTCCTGATCGACGATTACAAGATCGACAGTTCCTTCTCGGGGGTGCTGATCTCGCTGTTTTTTCTGGCCATCATGCTCCCGGGACTCTTCATCGACAAGATTATCGTCCGGTTGAAACAGAATGTCAACCTCGTATCGCTGGGACTGGTCTGCGCGGGGTTGTTGTGCGTCGGGATTTTTCGCGGCAAGGCGATGCTCGTCGTCGGGGCCCTGCTCGCGGGATTCGGTTACGGGGTGATGCAGCCCGTCGTTTACGACAAGGCCGCCACCATCGCTCCGCCCCGGTCGGCGACCCTCGCGCTGTCGTTCGTCATGGCGATGAACTACCTGGCCGTGATGGTCTGCCCCTTTATCGTTGACCTTTTCCGGCACCTGTTCCACACCCATAGCGACCGTTTCCCGTTTTTCTTCAATGCCGCGGCGGTGCTCGTCATGGTTATCGTCACTTGGCGCTGCCGCGGGAATTTCACGCTCGGGCTTGACGAATCGTATTATAAAAGTTGACGAAAAGTTTCTTTTTGGACAAATCCAATTTGAAAAAGGCTCGCCCGCGGGACGTTTGGGCGGGGGCAAACCCGATGAAACAGGAACTCCGGCACAGTAAAAACAAAAAAAATGTACCGTAAATATTTGCGGATTTCAGAAAAAACGGTATCTTTGCACTCGCAATAACCGGAATGGTGCGTTAGTTCAGCTGGTTAGAATACGTGCCTGTCACGCACGGGGTCAGGGGTTCGAGTCCCCTACGCACCGCAGGAAAGGGTATAAATCAAGCATTTGCAAGATTTGTACCTTTTTTTTGTATTCTAATGTGCTGCTGAATCTTACTGCCGGAATCGGCGGGAAATCGGATATGAATTGCACTTCATCATCCTTGATTTTCAGGCTCCAAATTTAGCTGGCGAAGAATCATTATCGACCCGATATTTCCGCTTCTCATTTTTTATCGTTAATTTTGTTCTGAAAGGTCGCAACAGAATGCAATTCTTTATTATTATGAACAAAATTTTACTCGCAGCCGTTTTGGCTGCAAGTGCCGTCATATCCGGCTGCACCGAAAAACAGGACGCACATCCTTCCGTGAAAATCGTGCCGACGATCAAAACCCGCGTTTCGGGCCTCCATTTCGATAACGGGGATCAGATCGGGCTGACCATCCTCAAAGGGGAGCAGCCCTATGCCGAGAATCATCCCATGACCTACGAGGGTTCGGCCTTCTCGGGGTCGGGACTGCTGTGGTACGATGACCTGAACGAAACCTCGACGCTCACGGCCTATCATCCCTACTCTTCGGCGGGCGTGCCGGCGGAATTTACCGTGGCGGCGGACCAGACCGGCGGTTGCGCTTCGTCGGACCTGCTGGGAGCCGTGAAGCGCGACGTGAAACCCGGAAGCGCTCCGGTGGGTATGGTTTTCTACCACCTGATGTCGCAGCTTACCATTTTTCTGACGAATAACTCCGGTGCGACGGTCACTTCCGTTTCCGTGGGCGGGCTTGTGCCGACGGCGACTGTGGATCTGACTGTCCCGACGGCTGCGGCGAAGGCGGACGCCGCTGTCGCGGAGATCAGGGCTTTTAAGGAGGAGTCCGGCACTTCCTATCGCGTGATCTTGGTTCCCCAGCAGGCGGCGCTGACCGTCACGGTCGGAACATCCGACGGCAAGAGCCACAGCAAGACCGTCGCATCGGCGCAGCTCGTCAGCGGCAAACAGTACGATATGTCGGTCACGTTGACCAAGATCGACATGTCGGTTTCGCTGAGCGGCGACATCAACGACTGGGGCGAGGGCGGTTCGCTCGACGGTGACGATGGCGGTGACGATACCGGCGGTGATACCGGAGAATTGAGCTACGGGGGCGACACCTACCCTACGGCGACGATCGGCGGACAGGTGTGGATGGCCGAGAACCTGCGCTATAAGCCTGTGAGTGCGTCGGAAGGAACGGATATGTGGCCCTCCGAGGACGGATTGTCCGCAGGGATGCTCTACAACTATGCGACGGCGACGGGCAGCGCCGTGACTGCCGGGGATGCGCCCGTGCAAGGCATCTGCCCCGCCGGATGGCATATTCCCACCGCTGCGGAACTCGAATCAATGGGTAAGAGCGCCGAACTTCCGGACGGCTTCCTCAGTTACGCCGGATTTTATAAGGGGACGGACTATGGCGATAAGACCAAAGGCTATCTGCTTAGTTGCAGTCTTTCCGGCGAAGACCGGGTCTGGTGTCTTTCCTACTCGGGCGATTCGGCGCCTGCCGTTAAGGATATGCCGATCGGATATTATTTTCCGCTTCGCTGCGTGAAGGATTGAAAACGGCAGGTCCCGCTCCGAGAGCGGGACCTGCTTGTTTTCAGTCGCGGTTCAGGAAGAAGATCGGGATGTTGGCCAGGAAGACATCCTTGCCCGAGAGCTGCGACCGTTTTTCGATCAGCTCGCTCAGCAGAATGTCGCCGATCACGTAGTTGCTCTCCTCGCTCGTGAACTGCTCGTGGATCTTCGAGAAATTCAGGATCTTCTGCACCTCCGTCTCCTTGTAGCGGGCATAGATTTTCAGCGTGATGTCCGTCGTGTAGTCGGGTTTCTCGATGTAGTTCATCTTCTTGTATTCGTAGCGGTAGTTGTTCAGCCGCGCCATGATGTCGCTCAGAATCGACGAGGCCGTGGGCAGGCTTCCCGCCCCCTTGCCGAACATGAACTGGCGGTCGTAGCACTCGCCGCGGATCACCACGCCGTTGTATTCGTCGTCCACGCTGTAAATGTACTTGGAGGGCGTCACGAACTCCGGCATGACGAACATCGTGAAGTGCCGGTCGCTCACCTTCACCACCTGGGCCACGAGTTTGATCTTCACGTTCTTTTCGCGGGCGTACCGGATGTCCGAATCGTGGATCGTCGAGATGCCGTAGGTGAAGATGCGGTCCGGGGCGACGTAGGTCCCCAGGGCGTGCACCGTGATGATGACCAGCTTGAACAGCGAATCGTAGCCCTCGATGTCGAACGAGGGGTCGCTCTCGGCGAAACCCAGCGCCTGCGCCTGCGCCAGTGCGTTGGCGTAGGAGTCCTTGTGGTCGAAAACGCGCGAGAGAATGTAGTTCGACGAGCCGTTCAGAATGCCCTTCACCTCCAACAGCAGGTCGTTGTCGTAGTACTCTTCGAGGTTGCGGATCACCGGAATCGAACCGCACGACGAGGCGTCGTAGAGCAGCGCCACGTTGCGCGTTTTCTGAATGTCGATCAGTTCCGGGAGGTTCCGGGCCAGCATCGTCTTGTTTCCCGACACGACCGGAATGCCCCGCAGCAGGGCCCGTTTCACGATGTCGTAGGCCGCCCGGGCATCGTCGATGACCTCGACGACCAGATTGATGTTGGGGTTGTCGAGGATTTCATCGACCGAGGTGGTGAAAAGCGACGGGTCTGCTTCGATCTTTCGCGGCTTTTTGGGATCGCGGACGCAGATCTTCACGATCTCGGCGTGGGCGTTCTTCGATTTGCGCACCACTTCGTAGATGCCCTGTCCGACGACGCCGAATCCGAACAGTCCGATTTTAATCTTGGTCATAAGCGTATAGGTTTGTTATCAGTTTTTGTTCCATTTTCCTCTTCGGACGGCTGTTGTCGCAGCGTTCCGCTGCGTTTGCAAATCCGACCCACCCCCAAACCCCCGCCCCAGGCGGGGGCTTATATGCCGCTTCGCGGCAAAGTGAGCGTTCTCGATCCGTGTGAGTTTATTGTGTTACGTGAAAACTTTCACCTTGCATGAAAGGGAGAAGTATCTCGTTCAGCTGTTCGTACTCCACGAGGAAGCCGTCGTGGCCGAACGGCGAGTCGATCTCGTGGTACGTGCTGCCGGGGATCATCGCGTGCAGGCGCCGCATCTCGGCCGGGGTGAAGATGATGTCGGTGGTGATGCCGACGACCAGCGTGCGGGCTTCGATGCCCGCCAGCGCCCGTTCCACGCCGCCCCGTCCGCGCCCTGCGTCGTGGGTGTCGAACGCATTGAGGATCGCGTAGTAGGAATAGGCGTTGTAGCGGCGGCAGAGCTTTTCGCCCTGATACTGCTGGTAGGTGCAGGCCCGGTGCACCGCGGGAGCCTCTTCGCGGTCCTGCTGGGTGAGGTTGTAGCCCTCGGGACCGCGGTAGCTCAGCAGGCCGATGGCCCGGGCTGTTGCAAGCCCTTTCATTCCGGCGTCGTCGCGCGGCTCCCCGAAGGTCGTGTCGGCCTCGATGGCCATGCGCTGCGTTTCGTCGATGGCGATGGCCCAGGGCGAGGCTTTGGCGTCGGTGGCGATCAGCGCCAGCCGCTCGATCCGCTTAGGTTCCGTGACGGCCCATTCCACGGCCTGAAACCCTCCGACCGAACTGCCCACGAGCGTTGCGATGCGCCCGATGCCGAGGGCTTCGGCCAGCAGCCGGTGCGCCCGGACGATGTCGCGGATGGTGAAGGGCGGAAAATCCCGGTACCAGGGCTTTCCCGTGGCGGGATTGACGTGCAGCGGGCCCGTCGTGCCGTAATGCGAACCGATGATGTTGGCGCAAACGACGAAATACCGCGCGGGGTCGAGAAAACGCCCCGTCTCGACCGTGTGGGGCCACCAGTCGGCGACGTTCGAATTGGCCGTCAGCGCGTGGCATACCCACACCACGTTGTCCTTCGCGGCGTTCATCGTACCGTAGGTGTGGTAGGCGATCCGCAGTTCCGGCAGCGTGTGGCCCGTTTCCAGTTCGAAAGGTCCGGGGGCTATGTATATCTGCGGTTCCATCAGTCTATTTTGGAAAAAGCCTGTTCGAAATCCTCGATGATGTCGTCGGCATTCTCCAACCCGAGCGAGATGCGCAGCAGCGTGGGCGTCACGCCCGCCGCTGCGAGGTCGGCGTCGCTGAGCTGTTTATGGGTCGTGGATGCCGGATGGGTCACTACCGTGATCGAGTCGCCGATCATGACCATGTTGGCCGCCAGCCGGAGCGACTCGACGAAGCGAACGGTGCTTTCGAGCGTGCCTTTCAGCTCGACGTTGAAGACCGCCGAAGAGCCGAAGCGATAGTATTTGCGGGCGTTCTCGTGGCTCGGATGGGTGTCGAATCCCACGAAGCTCACGCGCTCCACCTTGGGGTGGCAGCGGCAGTATTCGGCCAGTTTCCGCGCCGACTCCACCTCGTGCTTCACGCGCAGCGAAAGGGTTTCGAGGCCGATCAGCATCAGATAGGAGTCGAACGGCGAGGGGGCGCAGCCCATGTCGCGCAGTCCGTCCACGCGGCATTTCACGATGAACGCCGCCGGGCCGAACGCCTCGTGGAAATTCAGCCCGTGATACCCTTCCGAAGGGCCGTCGATCTGCGGGAATTTGCCGTTCGCCCAGTTGTAGTTGCCGCCGTCCACGATGACGCCGCCCAGCCCCGTGCCGTGGCCGTTGATCCACTTGGTTGCGGAGTCCACGACGATGTTCGCACCCCACTCGAAGGGGTTGCAGAGGTAGCCGGCGGCGCCGAACGTGTTGTCGATGACCAGCGGCACGTCGCGCCGCCGGGCCAGTTCGCCCAGCGCTTCGAGGTCGGGCACGGCGCAGGTCGGGTTGCCCATGCTCTCGGCGTAGAGCGCCTTGGTGCGTTCGTCGATCAGCGCCTCGAAATCCTCGGGACGTTCGCTGGAAGCGATGCGGCAGTCGATGCCGAGTTTGCGCAGCGTGATGCGGAACTGGTTGTAGGTGCCTCCGTAAAGGAACGGCGAGGCGACGATGTTGTCGCCCTCGGAGGCCAGCGAGAGCACCGTGACCAGGATGGCCGACATGCCCGACGATACGGCCAACGCCCCCACTGCGCCGTACAAGGCGGCTATGCGCTGTTCGTAAGCCGTCGTGGTGGGGTTTTGCAGGCGGGTGTAGATGTTGCCCGCCTCGCTCAGGTCGAAGAGCCGGGCCGCGCGGTCGCAGCTTTTGAACCGGTAGGCCGCCGTGGGATAGATCGCCACGCCTCGGGCTCCGGTCGCTTCGTCGGGTTGCAGGCCCGCATGGATTTGGAGGGTTTCGAATCGGTAGTTTTTCGCTTCCATAATTTGTTCATAAAAAAATCCGACCTCAGAGAAGCCGGATTGTATCTGTTCAGTGCATGATCGAGCTACACCCGGCGAGAACGGCTGCACATCATCATGTCCATCATCATACCGCGAAGCATTTCGCGGTCGTGGGATGCGTATGTTTTCCGTGCGTTCATTTCGCTTGCATAACTCTTATGGCGCAAATATATAAAAAATTTTCGAAACGGCCATTTTTCGGCGGAAATTTTATCGTCCGGACGAATGCGGGATTTTGCGGCCTCGGACGGAGGCTGTCGGAAACTTTGCATGATGCGATAAAAAAACGATCCGCAGGACAAAACCTGCGGATCGTTCGTTCGGTGGTGTCCGGCTTTACCGGCGGTCGATCAGCTCGATGCCCTTCCGGGTGGCCGCTCCGCGGAGAATGGTGCGGCAGAAGAGGTAGAGCTCCTCCCGGACCGTGCCCGTCAGGCGCAGTTCGTAGAGCGTGTTCATCAGCCGGTCTGCGAATGCCGGAGCGTCGATCTCCGGAAGCAGCAGCTCTTCGTCGCGGCTGGCTTCGAGCCAGCGCGTGATCTCCCGGTGCCAGAATTCCCGGTGTTCGTCGTAATGTTCGGCGAAGATGATCTTGTGGCGGATGTCCGACAGGAAACGAGGGTCCACCGTGTACAGGTTGTCCATATACTCGTTGGCCAGCTTGAGCACCTTTTGCAGCGAATTGCCGCCGCGCCGTTTGCTGCAAGCGACGATGCGTTCCCGCTGCTGGTGGCTCATGTAGTCGAGACAGGCGCCTACCAGATCGTTCTTGTCGGCGAACATTTCGTAGAGGGTGCGCTTCGAGATACCCAGCGTCTGCGCGATCTCATCGACCCGGACGGCACGGATGCCGTTCCGGGCGATGAGTTCCCGCGTGATGCGGATGATCTCCTCTTTGGTCGCTCCCCGTTTCATTATTTTTCCTCCGTGATGTCACGGCCTCCGCCGAGAGCCTGGTAAAGGTTCACGATGCCTTGGATCTCGTCGAACCGGTCGGAAATCTGCGACAAACGGGCCGACAGCAGCGACTGCTGTGCGGTCAGCACTTCGAGGTAGGTGGTCGAACCGTGCTGCATCAGCAGTTCGGTCGATTCCACGGCGCGCTCCATCGCGGCGATCTGGCGGGCCCGGAGGTCCGTCTTCGCGCGGGCCGACTGGCTCTGCACGAGAGCGTTGTTGACCTCGGCGCCGGCGTTGAGCAACGCCTGCTGGAACGCCAGCAGCGACTCCTCCTGCTGTGCCTTGGCGATCTTCACGCGGGCGCGGTTGGCGTTGGCGTTGAAGATCGGTTGCAGGAGCGATCCTGCGGCACTCCAGAGCAGTTTGCCGGGATTGACGATCCCTGCGCCGCTGCTGTTGGTCCAGCCCAGCGAGCCGCTCAGCGTGATCGACGGATAGAGGGCCGAACGGGCACTCGCCGTGGCGTAGTAAGACTGCATCAGCGAGTATTCGGCCGAACGGATGTCGGGGCGGTTCGAAAGCATTTGCAAGGGCACGCCGACCGTCAGGTCATCGGGCAGCTGCTGATTGTCGAGATTGCCGCGGCCGATGGTGTGCGGGGCCTCGCCCAGCAGCGAGCAGAGCGAATTCTCGATCTGCGTGCGCTGGTATGCGATGTCGTGCAACGACGCCTCGATCGAAAGCGTGTTGCCTTCGTACTGGGCCACGCCGGCTTCGTTGGTCATGCCGGCATCCTTCATGGCGCGCATCGTCTCGACGCTCTGACGCCATTTGGCGGCCGTCTCCTCTGTCACGGCATACTGGCTGTCGAGCATCAGCAGCGTGTAGTAGAGGTTCGCCACGCTCGAAATGAGCTGGGTCTTCACCGCCTGCTCGTACTCCTTGCTTTGGAGATAGAGCGCCTTGGCTTTGCGCTTGGCGTTCGTCAGGCCGTTGAAGATGTCGATCTGCCAGCTGGCCGTCACGGGAATGCTGTACGTCTTCGTCGGCGTCGCACCGTCGAAGCTGCTCAGACTGCCCTGCGGAGCGAAGTTGAACGACGGCAGGTAAGCCAGGCGTGCCGATTTGAGCGTCGCTTCGGCCTCCTTCACGCGCCAGCCTGCCGATTGCAGGTCGGTGTTGTTTTCCAGCGCCAGCGCGATCAGCGCCTGCAACTGGGGATCGGTGAACATCTCCTGCCAGCGGATGTCGCCCAGGGTCGTTGTGTCGGCGGTCTCCGCCGTGCCGTAGAGCCCTGCGGTGTTCACCTCGGGGCGGGTGTAGGGTTTATAGATGCCGCAGCCGGTCAGCGCCGCCGCAGCGCATATTATCAGGATCTTTTTCATGGGTTACTCCTCCTCTTTCTCGTTTTTACACTCTTCCAGCTCTGCGCGTACGGCCCACTGGGGATCGGGATCGAATTCCAGGGGTTTGACCTTCTCCTGCAACGTCTGGAAGACGATGAACAGCGTCGGTACGAGGAACAGCAGCGCCAGCGTTCCGACGATCATACCGCCGATGACACCCGCACCGAGGGTCGAGTTACCGTTGGCACCTACGCCGTGCGAGAGTACCAGCGGGATCATACCGAACACGCAGGTGAGGACGGTCATCAGAATAGGACGCAGACGGGCCTTGGCAGCCGATACGGCGGCCTGCGTGAGGCTCATGCCTGCGGCGCGGCGGTCGGCGGCGTACTCGGTGATCAGAATGGCCGTCTTCGACAGCAGACCGATCAGCATGATGATACCCGTTTGGAGGTAGATGTTGTTTTCCAGACCCATCATCTTGGCCAGCAGGAACGAACCCATCAGACCGCACGGAACCGACAGAATGACGGCGAACGGAATGAGGAAGCTCTCGTACAGGGCGCTCAGGATGAGGTAGATCAGCAGGATACAGATACCGAAGATGATAACGGTGTTGCTGCCCGTCTGCGCCTCCTCGCGCGTGATGCCGTCGAACTCGTAGCCGTAGCCCTTGGGCAGAACCTGTGCGGCGACCTCCTGAATGGCCTTGATGGCGTCGCCCGACGAATAGCCGTCGGCGGCCGTACCGTTCACGGCGATCGAACTGTACATGTTGAAGCGGTTCAGCACTTCGGAGCTGTATACGCGCTTCAGGGTTACGAACTGGCTCAGGGGAGCCATCTCGCCGCTGTTCGAGCGCACGAAGACGTTGTTCAGCGACTCGGTGTCGAGACGGTATTTCGGGTCGGCCTGCATCGTCACGTAGTACATCTTCGAGAAGCGGTTGATGTTCGAAACGTACTGGCCGCCGTAGTAGCCTGCCAGCGTCGAGAGGATCGAAGTCGGCGATATGCCGGCACGCTTGGCCTTCGCAGCGTCGATGTCCACCATGTACTGCGGGAAGTTGATGTTGAAGGTCGAGTATGCGCGGGCGATCTCCGGACGTTGGTTCAGCGCGCCGATGAATTGCAGATAGACGTTATAGAAGTCGCTCAGCTCGCCGCCGGCCTTGTCCTGGAGGTTCATGGAGAAACCGGTCGAGGTACCGTAACCCGAGATCATCGGCGGTGCCACGGCGAAGATCTGTGCGTCCTTGATGTCGGCGGTGCGTCCGTAGATCTGACCGATCACGGCGTTCACGTCGTCCTCCTTGTTCGGACGCTCGTCCCAGTCTTTGAGCTTGATGATGGCCATACCGTACGACGATCCCTGTCCGGCGATCATACCGTAACCGGCCACCTGCATGTAGTCGCGGATCTGCGGAATGCCGTTGATACGTGCCGAAACCTGCTCCATGACCTTGTGGGTCTCGGCGAGCGAGGAACCGGGGGCCGTGGTGACGTTGACCATGATCGTACCCTGGTCCTCGTCGGGAACCAGACCCGTCTTGGTGGAGTTCATCAGCAGCACCAGCGCCGCGAAAGCCAGGCCGAGCGTTGACCACATCAGCCACTTGTGCTTGATGAAGAGCAGTACGCCGTGCTTGTATTTGCCGATCAGTACGCTGAATGCCGTGTTGAAAGCCTTGCGGAAGCGTGCCGCGAAGTTGTCGCGCATCTCGCCGTTTTCGTCGAGATAGGGTTTCAGGATCATGGCGCAGAGGGCCGGCGAGAGCGTAAGTGCGTTGATGGCCGAGATACCTACGGCCACGGCCATCGTGATACCGAACTGCGTGTAGAACACACCCGACGTTCCGCCCATCATGGCGACGGGGATAAACACGGCCATGAAGACCAGCGTCGAGGTTACGATGGCCGACGTGATGCCCGACATGGCATCGACGGTGGCCATGAAGGAGGACTTATATCCCACGTCGAAGCGTGCCTGGACAGCCTCCACCACGATAATGGCGTCATCGACGACCGTACCGATCGCAAGAACCAGCGCGAAGAGGGTCAGCAGGTTGATCGAGAATCCGGCGAATGCGAGGAAGCCGAACGTACCGATCAGCGACACGAGGATCGAGGCGGTCGGGATGAGCGTCGAGCGGATGTCCTGCAAGAAGACGTATACCACCAGAATCACGAGGAGAATAGCCTCGAAGAGGGTCTTGACCACCTCTTTCATCGAGGCGTAGAGGAAGTCGTTCACACTTTGCAGGTGTGCGATGGCGACGCCTTTCGGCAGTTCGGCCTGCACTTCGTCCAGCAGCGCGTTGACATCGTTCACGACCTGCGTGGCATTCGAACCGGCCGTCTGGAAGATCATCGTGCTGACGCCCGGATGGCCGTTGGTGTAGCCTTTGTAGGCATAGGATTCGCTGCCCAGCTCGATGTCGGCGATGTCTTTCAGGCGCAGGATCGTGCCGTCGGATTTCGCCAGGATCACGATCTCACCGAACTCTTCGGGCGTTTGGTGACGCCCGCGGTATTTCATCGTGTACTGGAACGTGTTCTGCGAGTTCTCGCCCAGCGTACCGGTCGCCGACTCGATGTTCTGCTCGGCAAGCGCGGCCGTCACGTCCGACGGAATGAGCTTGTACTGAGCCATGATGTCGGGTTTCAGCCAGACGCGCATCGAGTAGTCGGCGCCGAGGGTGAACACCTCGCCGACGCCGTGGATACGCTGGATACGCGGCTCGATGTTGATCTTCGAGTAGTTCGCCAGGAAGAATTCGTCGTAGGAGTCGTCGGGGCTGTACAGCGAGAAGATCTTCACCATGGAGGTCTGGCGCTTCATGGTCATGATACCGATCTGCGTGACCTCGGAGGGCAGCTGGCCGGTGGCGCGCGACACCTTGTTCTGTACGTTGACGGCCGCCATGTCGGCGTTGATGCCCTGACGGAAATAGACCGTTACGGTGGCGCTGCCGACGGCTGCGCTCGAAGTCATGTAGGTCATGTCCTCCACGCCGTTGATGGCCTGTTCGAGCGGTACGATGACCGACTTCTGGATCGTCTCGGCGCTGGCGCCCGGATACGAGGCGCGCACCATGACCGTCGGGGGAGCGATGTCCGGATACTGCTCGACGGGCAGCGTCGCAAGGCCGATGATACCGGCGATTACGATTACGATTGATATGACCGACGCCAGTACGGGTCGTTCGATAAAATGTTTCAGTGTCATAGGTTATTCCTCCTTTTCGGTTTGGGTTGCGGCCTCAGGAGCGGCCTGCGCTGCGGCGCCCTGTCCCTTGGCGACAATGGGCGTACCTTCACGCAGCAGACCTACGCCTTCGGCAACGATCACGTCGCCCGGCGTAAGTCCGGACTTGACGATATACTCTCTGCCGTTGTTGATCTTCTCCACGTCGATCATCGACGATGTGGCTTTGCCGTCCTCTACCTTATATACGTATACCTTGTTCTGCAGTTCGAAGGTCGCAACCTGCGGTACGACTACGCAGTCTTTGTGGATGTTGGGCACGATTACGCTGCCGGCGCCGCCGCTATGGAGCAGGCCGTCCGCATTGGGGAACACGGCGCGCAGCTGTACGCTGCCCGTCGAGGTGTCGATGACGCCGCTGATCGACTCGATGCGGCCCGTCCGGTCATAGACCGAACCGTCGTTGAGCACCAGCTGTACGTCGGGCATGTTCTTGAGCGTGTTGGCGATCGAACCGTACTGACGGGTCAGGTTGAGCAGCTGGTTCTCGGTCATCGAGAAGTAGACGTATACGTCCGAGTTGTCCGATACGGTCGTCAGCGGCTGCGGAATCGATGCGCTTACCAGCGCGCCGACACGGTACGGCAGCGTTCCCACCACGCCGTTGGCCGGAGCCTTCACGACCGTATAGGAGAGGTTGTTGGCGGCGTTTACGCGCTGCGCCTCGGCCTGCGCGAGCTGGGCCTTGGCAGTCAGCAGCGTGTTTTCGGCCGTCAGCAGGTCGTACTGCGAAACCACGTTCTTGGCGTAAAGTTCCTTTTTGCTGTCGTAGGTGAGCTGCGCCGTGGCTACGCCGGCTTTGGCAGCCGCCACGTTGGCTTCTGCGGTCTGCAGCGCCGCTTTGTACGGCACCTGATCTATGATGAAAAGGGGCTGGCCTTTCGAAACGGTCTGACCCTCGTTTACGCAGAGTTCGAAGATGGTTCCCGAAACCTGCGGATAGATGGCGATGTCCTGACGTCCGCGGATGGTCGCCGAGTAGTTGATCGGGATTTCGCGGTCGGTAGTGGCTATGGTCATCACGGCGTATTCCGCGGGGCCCATTGCCGTCGGTGCCTGTCCGCACGAAACGGCTGCCATGAAGCAGGCCATGACGGCTGCTTTCACAAATGTTTGCTTCATAATTCTCCTCTTTTTTAAACTAAAAAAACTTTTTACGGTGCAAAAGTACCGTAAAAAGGCCGACGATATGCCATTATATTGCGAACAGTGTTGGTGTTTTTCGGAACAAAATTTAGGAAATTAATGAAAAAAGCGTTAAATTTGTTCGAAAAAAGAATTGTTATGTCAGCGACTAACCCCATAATAACCACACCGGAAGAACAGTTCGTCGTCGGAGAGTCCGATTTCGCCTTTTTCGGCAATTATGCGAGCCGCTGCGAAGGCGGGGCGATCCTCTACTGCCGCAAGGGCAGCGCCGAGGCCACCGTGAACCAATATTGCGGTCAGGTGCGCCGCAACACGCTGATTCTGGTGCTGCCCGGCTCGCTGCTGATGCTGACCAACCGCACGGAGGATTTCCGGATGACCTTCTGCGCCTTCTCGCGGGACCTTTTCGCCGAAGCCGGCTTCCGTCTCGAACCGTCGTTTTTCAGGATGCTGCGCGAAAATCCGATCACCTATCCGCCCGCCCGCATCGTGGAAGGCGCCAGTACTTGGTTTCAGATGGCCGCATACACCTACCGCGACCGCAACAATGTGTTCCGCAATACGATTATCCGCAACCGCCTGCAGAACGTGCTGCTGGAGATTTACGACAAATTGCAGCGTTACGCCAACATGCAGCAGCAGACGCCCGAAACGACGACGCGCCAGACGGAGCTTTTCCGTCTCCGCTCGAATCGTCTCCTCGCTTCCGCCCGCGTTCTCCTGCATTTTCGCAAGCAGCAGGCCCGCTTCGTTCGACGTTTTTTCACTGCGCGAACGGATCGTCGCCGATAATTTGTCTCCGTATTTTTCGAGATCGAACAGCCGCGAAACCAGCTGAAGCCGTTCCGAGGGCTTAGCCTTGACGAGCCCCGCAAATTCCCCCTGCGGCAAAGCGATACATTTTTTGAAATCGTCGAAGCTCAGCCCCACGATCTCCTCGATCCGCCTATCCACCTCGCCCACGCCCTCGGCGAGTCCCCGAAGATTGCCGTCCTCGTCGTATTCGTCCAAAAACGCCTTTGCGACGTTGTTTTTTCTACGGCGCTCGCGGCGGACGCGATAGGCGCGCCGCTTTCCCTGTTCCAAAATCTCGAAAGCATAAATCACGTACGCCTTGTCGCATTTATAATTGATGCTGTCCGTGCCGGAGGAACGCTCGATCTTCCCGTAAAGCGCGAAATGGATACAGTCGAGAATGGTGCTTTTGCCGCTGCCCGTATCGCCGAAAATGCCGAACAGGCCGCCGTCCAACAGCTTGGTAAAATCTATTTCCGCTTTTTCCGAAAAGCTGTTGATGCCGCAAAATTCGAGATATACGGGCCTCATGCGCGTCCTCCTTTTGTTTTTTACTATCTTA
>ENA-UEPH01001376-UEPH01001376.1-human-gut-metagenome-genome-assembly--contig:-NODE-1376-length-23236-cov-5.253292_pt1 | contig 23236 bp, 18 predicted proteins | sample MGYA00242891_ERZ507898 | MGnify/ENA primary metagenome ERZ507898 (study PRJEB26167, sample SAMN06115411) | human gut metagenome | host: Homo sapiens | place: China:Guizhou | collected 2014-10-15... | reverse complement strand
TTGGATGATTGGCGGCAAGCTGAATTGGATGCCATAGATGATTTGGGTGACAGGATGGGTGATACCAATGTGGGGGCCGATTTATTTGCAGGATTCAACCGCCAAGGCTGTTCCTTTTCGGGATAAATTTAATTCAGATAAAGTGGCACCCATGGCGGCAAATGAGTTGGCTCACCGAATACTGGATGATTTGCATGAGGCTGAGAAGTTATTGGTAAATGATAAAATGGACTACAGTTATGATTTTTCCAATCTTTTTGAGGCACAACGGAATTACCGGATGAATAAATATGCCGTGAAAGCCCTTATGGCTCGTGTTTATTTGTGGATGGGAAATAAAACCATGGCAGCGACTTATGCCCGGGAAGTAATTAATGATTGTGGGTTAAAATTGCTTCGGGATAATCAGAAAGACGTGACTTTACATGATGAAACGCTTTTCGGTTTGTCAATGTATAACATGAGTGAAAAGTTGAAAGATTCATGGAAAAGTGTACTTCCTTTTAATAGAGAACTATGGATCACGGATGAAAATCGATTGACAGTTTTTGAATCTATGACTTGTGGCATTAATGATATCCGCTATAAGAATGGTTTCGGTTTTATTCATGGAGATAATCAAAATATGTGTCGGAAATATTTGGGAGAAGATTCTTTCTATGATGAAAATATCCCGTTGATCCGTCTTTCCGAAATGTATTACATTCTAGCAGAATCGGTTTCTTTGGAAGAGAGCGTGCAATATATCAATAAAGTTCGTAACACGAGAGGTATTTCCCGTACGTATGACGTTAATTACAGTAGTGCTTTTACGGAAGATTACAGGAGAGACGTACTACTGAAAGAATACCAGAAAGACTTCTTTGCAGAAGGTCAATTCTTCTATTTTTTGAAACGACATAATTACGAGACATTTTATCGTTGCCCGGTGGAGAAGATGCTTTATTATGTGTTCCCGATTCCGGACGATGAAGTCGAGTATGGAACCATGACAGGGGAATGATTATCATGTAACTAAAATATAGAATATGATGAATAAATATATTTATATAGGTTTCTTGTTTCTTCTGCTGGGTTGCCAAAAAGAGGGAATAGTAAGTTTTGAACAAGAAAAAGATTGTATTCAATTTCATTATAACGTGGAAAAGAATGAAATGACATACGAATATAATTTTGCGGAACAATTTATCGGGAGTGGGTGGAATGTTGCTTATCTCGGTGATTCAATTTCCAGGGATACGATCTCGCTGTTTCTATCTTTGATGGGACATGCGGCAGATGTTGATCGGGAATTTAAGTTGAAGGGAGTTCCAATTGTTGATTTGGATACCTTACCTTTGGCAATGGTGGAATTTTATCCTTCTTACATTTTTAAGGCCAACCGTTTGATCGATACTATTCAGATTGTTTTGATTCGTCCGGATAAAAGGGGGAGATATGGATTGGGGGTTACATTCGATTTGGAGGATGGAAATTCGATTTTTGATACGGGTGCGGAAGAGTTGAGCGTGTATCGGTTAATGATTTCCGATCGTTACGAAAAACCGGGACAATGGGATATGCGTGCGGATTACACGGGCGAGTTTTCTGAGGAGAAATATGCATTTATGGTGACAGTTCTTCAGGTTCAATTCGACATATATAATGATTGGGGTACGGATAATCAGACTTTGCGTGATGCTTTAGAGACGTTTAATCGTGAAAATCCGGATCATCCAAAAGATTTCACTTTTCCCGTGTGGACAAAACCGACTTGGTGGGATAATAACAATGGAGCCGGGACCTATCTAGGCGAGTTTTCTGAAGAGAAGAAAGAATTTGTAATCAATGTTATTGGTGCGGGTAGTTTTGTCCCATGGGCACCGTGGGTACGGTTGATGCCGCAACTGAAAAAGGCTTATGAGGATTATAACGCAGCTCATCCGGATGAGCCGTTACCATTCCCACCTTTCCCAGAGGTTCCGGAAGAACCGGAAAAAGATAAGTAAAATATAGAAATTGATAAAAATCTAGAACGATGATGAAGAAGATTTATATATTGGGAATTATCGCTTTTATTCTAGCCGGGTGCTATGAAGATAAAGGTAATTATGACTACAAAAAGGTGAACGACCTAGTATCTATAACTTTCACGCCAGAGCCTACTATTGCGGAATACTCGTATAATTACAAGTATAGACAGCCTGCTCTAGATACATTGAAGGTTACTTATTCTCCCGTGATAACTCAGTCTGAAGTTGATGGCGGGAGTAATTTGGAGTACCAGTGGATAACATGGAAAACCGTGAATGATGAAACCGTGTATGATACGGTTTTCTCAAAAGATTTATTGCTAAAATATCCTCCCAAGAAGAGTACGAAATATGAACCTCTATTCCGGGTAATCGATCATTCAACAGGAATCGAGTATTATCAGAAATTTAGTATGAAGACTGAGGTACCTTTTGTAAATAGCTGGTTTGTCCTGCATGGACAACCGGGAGATCGGAAATTAGCCGTGGTAGAAGGTGTAAATGAAGTGAGTGAGGAACCTAATATTATATATGATGTTTATGAAGATGCATGGGGGGTGCGTAGATATCAAGGTGCAACGAGTTTACTTTACACCATGGATGGGAATGATTATTCGGGGATTTGTGAGTTTATTGTAGTTATACAACCGGATAGTTGTTCGTATATGCACGCTTATGATTTGGTTGTTAGGAAAGGATTTGAATCGATGATCCCCAATGTTACTCCCAGGCCTCGTTTGGCTTATGGTTTAAGTAGTGAAATCCCGGGTACCAGTTCTGGTATAATTGTTGATCAGGCCGGACATTTTTATTGGGCCAGAGGATATGGTTGGTATTATAGCGTGAAGACAAATGAAGAAACGAAGGACTATATTGTGGATAAAATATTTTTGGCAAGAAGTTCTTATGTAACTGTATGGGATAAGGTTCATAAGCAGTTTATGTATTATGCGCTGTCGCAAAACCCTTCAATTTGGGATAGACCGATTGAACGACCGGTTGTCAAGGAGGATAATCAGGCGGCACTGACATTATTTGATAAAGGTGTGTTTAAAGAAGATGAGTGGAAAAATCAGGATGTACTCTATATGGGACAAGGGAATAGTGATATGTCAGAGGAAGGAGTGCTTATTGTGGCGAGGGATACGACAAATTATACGGTGTACCAAATTGGATTTAATGGGCAAGGGGGAAATTCTTTTATAGAAGTGGTCAAGACCCCAGCTTTGAAGATGAAGTTAGAGGAAAATTCACAATTTGCGACTTCCGTGGCCTTTAAAGATCAAATTTTCTATACTCGGAATAGTGCTGTTTATTTATATAATCTGGTGAGTGGAGAGGAGATCTATTTATATGATGCCGGAGGACCGATTACGAAATTGCAATTTAGAATGGCTAGGGAGTATGATGAAGGGTATGGTACGGTTGATGCAAATAAGAGATTGGCTGTTGTGGTGAACAATCCGGATGGAACAGGAGAATTGCATGATGTTTTTCTGGATGCAGCAGGTGATATTGAAAGGACGATGATTCATACAGGATTCGGGCCGATTCAGGATATTATTTTCTCGGCACCGGGAGTTAGACATTTATAAACGAAATACAGATGAATAGTTTGAAAGTAATAATGTTTGTTTTTTCCCTTTTCCTCGTGGGCTCGGCCTTCGGGGAAGGGAAAAAATTTAAGATCGGTGGAGAGGCTTTCGAGTTGACAGAAGGAAAAATGTTGGTTATCGTTAACCGGGTGGATCGGGTGGATACTTTGGCTAGTGGTCCGATCACGGGGGGAAAATTCGTGTTGGAAGGTGAAATCGAAGAGCCTTGTGTCGCTTTACTTAAAGTGGCTGAATATGATGGCGGATTTGTTTTCCTTTTGGAATCGGATGTGCCTTACGAAATGCGGTTATGGAAAAACAAGCGGGAGGAGATCAAGGGGGGAAAGCTACAAGGAGAGTTGAATACTTACATGGCCATCGTGGACAAAACGAATAAAGAAATGGAGAAAATGAAAGCAGAGATCAAGAAAGCTTCTGCCGAGAAACATTTCAGAACAGCCAGCGAGTTACAAGGTAAATTGGAGAAAGCTCGGGATAAAGCTCAAAAGGAGTTGGATGCATTAGTCGAGAAGAATAAGGATAACATTTTTGCCGCTTATATCCAGACGTTGGGAATGGGGAGGATGGATTTACCTGCTTTGAAAAATTGTTATCAACGGCTTTCCGAAAAAGCTCGTCAGTTGGAACCGGGAAAACAGGTGGCTGCTCGCATTGCTGCTTTGGAACAAGTGGGCGTTGATGCCGTGGCCCCGAATTTCACCTTGAGTACTCCCGAAGGTCAGGAAATGGCTCTCTATGACGTGAAAGGGAAAATCAAGGTAATTGATTTTTGGGCCTCTTGGTGTGGGCCTTGCCGGATGGAGAACCCGAACATGGTGAAGTTGTATCAGGATTTCAAGGATAAAGGTCTTGCGGTGATTAGTGTCTCTCTGGACGAGAAGAAAGACAAGTGGCTGGAAGCGATCAAAAAAGACGGGTTGACATGGTTACATCTTTCCGATTTGAAAGGCTGGACGGGCGACGTGGTGAGGTTGTACAATATTGATGCTGTTCCGACAATATTCGTGTTGGACGAGAATAACCGGATAATCGCGAAGAATCTGAGAGGAGAGAAATTAAGAGCCTTAGTCTCTGAAAAATTGAAGTGATTGAAAAGATATAATAGTAATGGGTTGATTGTGTAAAGGAGAGAGGGTCTAACAAGTCAATTTACATGGAACTACCACCCCTTTCCCCTCCTTACACGGGAGGGGAAACCGCTTGGGACTCAGCTTTCCTCCTGTGTAAGGGGGAGGAGCTGGAGGGGGTAGTTGTTTTGTAGGAAAAGGACTTGTTATACACCTCCTTTGTTTTATTGATTCGTGGGATTAGTTACTTCTTTTTTTATCTTTGCATTTGTTGTGTAAAATATTAAAATGCTAAAGATAATGCGAAAATTACTTCTATGCGTGTTACTCGTGCTTGGGGGAACGTCATTGAAAGCCCAGTACGAGGGAATGGAATATTATTGGGAACAAGACCCGGCGGTAAAGGCGAAATTGGAACAATGGCAGGATTTGAAATTCGGTTTTTTCGTGCATTGGGGCCCGTATAGCCAGAAAGGATATTGCGAGTCTTGGACAATCTGCACGGAGGACGTGGATTGGATTCAAAGGGATTCTACGATCTCTTATGACGAGTATTACCGGAATTACGTGGATTTGAAAAAGACGTTCAATCCGGAGAAGTTTAGCCCGGAGCTTTGGGCGGATTTGGCAAAAGAGGCGGGAATGAAGTATTTCGTGTTCACGACGAAACATCATGACGGCTTCTGTATGTGGGACACGAAAGAGACTGATTATAAAATTACTTCCCGTGAATGTCCCTATCATATGGCAGCGAAACCGGACGTGTTGAAAGAGCTATACGGTGCATTTCAAAAACGAGATTTTATGATTGGGGCTTATTTCTCGAAACCGGATTGGAATAGTCCTTACTATTGGTCGGAACGTTGGCAGCATGGCGATCGGAACGTGAATTACAAGATCAAGAATCACCCGTGGATGTGGGAAAAGTTTTGTGATTTTGCTTATAACCAGATCGAGGAACTGATGACCGGGTACGGGAAGGTCGATATTATCTGGCTGGATGGCGGTTGGGTCAGCCCGGATAACCGGGATCAGGATATAAAAATGGATCGGATTGTTTCCATGGCCCGGAAGCATCAGCCGGGATTGTTGGTCGTGGATCGTTGGATTGGCGGGAAGTACGAGAATTACCGGACCCCGGAACAGAAGATTCCCGAGAAACCGTGGGACTACCCGTGGGAAACTTGCATGACAATGGCAAATCAATGGTCTTACCTGCCGGGGGATAAATACAAGTCAACCCGTGAATTGGTGCATTATCTTGTAGATATTGTCAGCAAAGGTGGTAATTTCTTGTTGAACGTGGGTGTGGATGGCAACGGGGAGATTCCGCCGGAGGGGATCAAACTCATGAAGGATATGGGAGCATGGATGAAGATTAATGGAGAGGCTATTTACGAGACTCGTCCGGTTGCCCCGTACAAGGAAGCTAAAATTTGCTACACGAAACATAAAAATAACGGGAAAGTGTATGCTGTTTACCTGAATGACGAAAACGAACTTAATCCGCCTTCCTGCGTGATGTTGTATAGTGTTAAGCCAGCTAGGGGAGCGAAGATTTCTTTGTTGGGATACAAAGGAAACCTCACGTATAAACGTGTTGGGAATGGTGTGTTAGTTACCCTGCCGACAGCATTCGTGAAAAATCCACCTTGTGAACACGCTTGGAGCCTTTGTATAGACAAGGTGGATTGATATCATGCTCTTTATTTACATCTTTTTTGCTGGAGGAGTATTAAATATCGTATTCTAGCTCCTCCTCTGTTTATGAGGGTGCGGGGAAAGTCCTATTTTCTTGAACGACCACCCCTAGCACCTCCTTACACAGATGGGAAAACCGCGTGATAATCAGTTTTCCCCCTGTGTAAGAAATCTCTTCACTCGCAAACTCGTTCCCCGTGTAAGGGATCTCTTCACTCACTAACTCACCCCCTGTGTAAGGGGGGCCGGAGGGGGTAGTTATTCCTCTCCAAAAGGATTTTTTCAGTGCCCTAGTTTATAAAGGAGGTGACGGCATAGCCGATAGAGGAGTTTTTGGAGGTAGTGATAAGAAACTCCCTCCCCGCTTCATCGTATTGAGCCCGAAACGGTCTCGAACTAGCTTGCGCTCGACAGACCGTGAACAAACTCTCCATCTGTTCTCGCTTCATCGCTAGTTTCCCTTTATAAACAGAGGGCGAGTTGAGTCTCTATCGAGGCTGATTATAACTTCTTGATCATTTCAAATTGTTTACCTGTCGGTTCAATGTTTTTTGCTTTAAGGAAAACGGTGATCGAATCACAGGCAATGTCCGTGTTCACGATTTTTATCGAGGTGTATTTATTGGCTTCGATCATTTTTTGTAACAACAATGACCCGATTCCTTTGCGACGGTATGGTTTGTCTACCGCTATTTGGGTGACATCCCCGGATGTGGGGTCGAAAACCCCGTAACCGACAAGCCTGCCTTCCGTGAAAACGCCTAAACAGATAAAATCTTCGGGCGCTCGGTTTATGGATTCGATGCTGTTCTGCCATGACGGATTGAAATCCCAGAAGCCGGGTATTGAATCATACTCGTTGATGTTGATAACTCCTAGCGTGTAAGGGAAGTCGGGAGTTTTGACCTCCTTGTTGATTCGTTCCGGTTCCGTCTTGAAATAATAAAATTCACGTGTTACCTCGAAACCTAGTTTGCTGTAAACGGAGACGGCTCCCGTGTTATGTTGTAATACTTCCAATAAGTATTCTTTAATACCCGCTTCTTTTAAATGGGGAATAGAATATTCAAATATTTGTGTGGCTAATCCTTGTCCCCGGTAATCTTTCAGCGTTCCGGTTCCCGTGTCGTAAGCCATGCGGGTACCATTGAAATCACCGATCCCATTGCAAGTGAACGAGACGATTTTATCCCCGTCAAATGCCGCGAAAGAAAGTGTCGGATTAAAACCACGCCGTTTTAACATGGTGAGGAGTTCTGCTTTGTTCAGTTGTAATTCATAATCGGCGAATGCCTGTTCAAATGCCTGGAATAACTTGTCGTGGCTCGTGTTGTCCAAAGATTTGATTTCCATATCTATTTTATTACGTTTGTTTAAAATCCGTTCAATTGCATCGTGGCCGTGGGGATCAACAGGACGAATCCTAGGATCACGAGAAGTAAGATGAATTTCCAGAAGAATTTCACCCAGATATCATAAGGAATACGGGCGATTCCGAGAGCCCCGATCAATACTCCCGAAGTCGGGGTAATCATATTCGTGAATCCGTCCCCGAATTGGAAAGCCATAACGGTAGCTTGGCGGGACAACCCGATTACATCGGAGAAAGGAGCCATGATCGGCATGGTTAAAGCGGCTTTTGCCGAGCCGGAGGGAATAATGATATTAATCAACGTTTGAATCATGTACATGATTCCGAGAGATAGAACCCGTCCGGCTTCACTCATCAGGTTAGCCAGCGAGTGCAGGATGGGGTCGATGATATGTCCCTCTTGTAGAACGATGATGATACCGCCCGCCAGGCCAACGATTAACGCTGCCGATAGAATGTCCTTTACCCCGGCGATAAACAGCTTCACGATATTATCCGCATTTTCTTTTGCCGCGAAGCCGGAGAGTATGCCCATGGCAAGGAACAGGCCGGAGATTTCCGGCAAATACCACCCGTATCCCATAACTCCCACGATGAGGAATAATATGGTGAAACCTAATATGGTCAGGATAAAGAAATGATATGATTTCCGTAATGAGAAATAGCCGATGAGGGCGAACAGGATTGTCAGGGCTGGTAACACGAATGTTGTCAAGCTGGAATGTTCCCCGATGGATAAGGTCGTGCGGGGGTAATAGAAAGAAAACAACACGAGTCCGGTAAGGATGAAGAAGTAAACGATCCAGGAGGACGTGTAACTCTTGTATTCAATTTCTTCGGTATCGGCCATTTTCTCTTTTCGCCAATGGCTATCGAGATTATAAACTAAAGAGGCTTTTGGATTCTTTTTCACTTTGGCCGCGTAACGTAATACCCACGCGATCATGATCACGTTTAATATCCCCCAGCAGAAAAGGCGGTATTCAAACCCGGAGAACAGGGGTAGGTCGGATAGTCCTTGCGCGATACCGATCGTGAACGGGTTCAATATGGCTCCAGCGAACCCGACATGCGCGGCAACGTAGACCATGCATACGCCCGTGAGTGAATCGTATCCCATGGATATGGCTAGCGGGACGATAATAATAACAAAAGCCAATGTCTCTTCGCTCATCCCGAAAATGGCCCCGAAGCTGCTGAATAGCAACATGACCAGCGTGATGATAATATTGTTCACTCCAAGTCGTCGGATGATTCCGACATGTTCCAGTTTTTGCGTGGATCGCAAGAAAGAGAAGATGCCCACGTCAATCGCCTTGCTGTTGTTCATGATCCAGAAAGCGCCCCCGATGATCAGGATAAAGGCAATAATCCCCGCTTGTTTTTCGAACCCGTTAAAAAGTGCCGAAAATACTTGCCACGTTTGAGGGCTTTTGGCCACCTCGTGAAATGAATCATTGACGATCACGGTTCTTGACACGCCGTTGACTTCCACGGTTTCACGGGCGTATTCTCCCCCTGGGATAATCCAGGTGAGGATGGCACAAATGATAATGATTGAAAATACAATGGTATAGGTATGCGGAACTTTCTTTAGCATGATAGTCTGTATTTTAGATTGAGGGACCAAACTTACGAAAAAAAGTGAAGATTTTAATTATTTTTGTCGGAGTATAATAGATGAAGGTATGATTACAGAAGAGAAGCAAGACAAGTTGTTTACCCGGGATTTTTTCCGGAAGGTGGGGAAAGCGATACATGATTATAATTTAATTGTCGACGGGGATCGAATACTGGTCGGGGTATCCGGGGGAAAGGATTCGTTGGCGTTGTTGGAGGTTTTGGCTATGCGAGCGAAAGATCCCAAGCAAAATTACACGGTGGTCGCCGCCCATATTGCCGTGGAGGACGTGGCATACGAGGTGGATAGTGGTTATTTACGGGCCTTTTGCGAGCGTTTGGGGGTGGAGTATGTATACCGGACTATTCGGGTGGATACATCGGTGAATCCCAAGAAACCCGCTTGTTTTGTTTGCTCTTGGCACAGGCGGAAAATGCTGTTTGATATCGCGAAAGAGTATGATTGTAAGAAACTGGCCTTGGGACATCACCGGGATGACGCCGTGGAGAGTCTCGTGATGAGCATGATGTTCAACGGGACGATTTGTAGTATGTCTGCCCGGTTAGAGATGTTCGAGAATACTTTCACGCTAATACGTCCGTTGATTTATCTCTCGAATGACGAGACTTTGCGATATGCTGAAATGCGTCAGTTCAAGAAACAGAAAAAGCATTGCCCTCACGAGAAAGCGACAAACCGGGATGCGGTGGGTAAAATTATCGACCAGATGACAGCGATAACTCCTCATGCCCGGAGTAATATTTTTGCGGCGATGCAAAATATCCGGGAAGAGTATTTACCTTGACGCGAAAGGATGCAATCGTGTTTTTTAGCTTTGCACATGACTCTTCAAACGAAAACATCTGTTTCGAGAAATGAATAGGATATACTTATATCTCAGGTAAATATGTCTAATCGGATTGTTTGAAAATATTTATTCGGAATATTTCGCCCAAAACTTTTTTAATTCAAAAAAAGGTCTTAAATTTGTCATCAGGAGGTGAGGATTCCAGAGAGTATGGAATTCTTAACTAGATAAAGGCACTTATTGGAGGATAAGTGTCATTTATTTTTTTATAAATGAATCAAGTTATTTAATATTATATGTTATGACAAAGAAGGTATCTTATGTAACAAAAGAAGGGCTAAAAAAGTTGCAAGATGAGCTGGACAATCTGCAGAACGTGGAGCGCCCTAAGATTTCAAAAGCAATAGGTGAAGCCATTGAAAAAGGAGATATCTCCGAGAATGCAGAGTACGATGCGGCGAAAGATGCTCAGGGTATGCTTGAGGCAAAGATCGCCCAGCTACAAGATACAATTGCCAGTTGCCGGATTATTGACGAGTCTCAGATTGACACGTCAAAGGTGCAAATTTTGAACAAGGTAACGATCAAGAACACGAAGACGAAGGCTACCATGACTTACACGCTGGTGTCAGAGAGTGAAGCCGATTTCAAAGCGGGGAAATTGTCGATCACGACTCCTATCGCGAAAGCACTGATTGGCAAGAAGCTTGGGGAGAAGGTGGAAGTACAGGTGCCGGCCGGGATGATGGAGTTCGAGATTATGGACATTTCTATTTAATTAAGAATTTGAAATGGGGAACGACAAGGCCGTTAATCCGAAATCATTAAATCATGGAATAGGCTCCGGTCTCGTGCGGTTGGAATCTAAAATCTGAAATTAATTATGGCTTCGATTTTCACTAAAATTATAAATGGAGAAATACCTTCTTACAAGGTAGCCGAGGACGAGAACTATTATGCGTTCTTGGATATTAGTCCGCTACAAAAAGGACACACATTAGTGGTTCCCAAAAGAGAGGAAGATTATTTGTTTGACTTGACCGATGAGGAGTTGGCCGGGTTGATGGTGTTTGCTAAAAAAGTGGCCAAGGCGATCAAGAAAAGCATTCCTTGCAAGCGGGTTGGTGTTGCCGTGTTGGGATTGGATGTTCCACATGCTCACGTACACTTGGTTCCTTTGGTTGAAGGTAATGATTTGAACTTTAGTAACCCGAAAAAACAATTCCCGAAAGAGGAAATGGAGGCTTGTGCCAAGTTGATCAATAGCAACTTGTAAAAATATTAGACAATTTATCATGAGGGACGCGATTACGTCCCTTTTTTTATCAGGAAATGGAAAAGAAAAAATTATATAACGCTTACGAACAACACGAGGGGTATAATTGTTTCGGTTGTGCTTCCGGTAACGAGCATGGTTTGCAATGTGAATTTTACGAGGAAGGGGAATATATTACCTGTTACTGGACACCTCGTCCCGAGTTTCAAGGTTTTTTCCACGTGTTACATGGCGGGATACAGGCCACGTTGATTGACGAGATTGCTTGTTGGAATGTTTTCGCAAAAGTGAAGAGTGCCGGGGTGACTGTTGAATTGAACACGAAATACCGCTCAACCGTTTACACGGATCGGGGCGAACTTTTCTTGCGTTCCCGTGTCGTGGAACAAAACTCTCGCCTGGCAAAGATGCACGTGGAATTATTCAACGCGGACGGAACTTTGGGTAGCGAGGCGGATGTTGTTTACCGTATTTTCCCGGAAAATGTGGCTCGCCAACGTCTAGGATGGACGGGGATCGAGGCGTTTCACAAGGAAGAGATAAAAAAGACCGTTTCTGAATAAAGAGAAACGGTTTTTAAGTTGCATGATTATATATAACGGCCTGTTGAAAACTTGGTTCATCAAAATACATGCTTAACCATTTTGCCTGACCATTGCGTGTGAATTGTCTCCCTATTAGGCGACTTCGCCCACACCTAGCCGCCACTTGGCCGCCACTTAGCCGCCATTTTAACGGGCAAGATGCCCTTTTAATAGAAGCGGGGAATTGGCGGCATGAATTATGAACGCGTCAAGTACGAGTCAAACGGTATTTAATTGGAGGGTAATGGGCAAGGCTTTTTATTAATTAGAGCATGGTGGGTCGGGAACGTGTATTTTTATTTTCAGGAGAGAAATGATTATCTTTGTCAAGGGTGTTAAGCATGTGCTGTAATATTTATTTTATTGAGAAATAACGAGTGACATGAAGTATAAGAATATTGTTTGGGACTGGAACGGGACATTGTTGGATGACGTGCGAATTAGCGTGGACACGATAAACCGGATGTTGGAGCAGAAGAATTTGAAGCGGCTGACGGTTGATAATTATAAGTCGATTTTCGGATTCCCGGTAAAAGCGTATTACGAGTTAATCGGTTTTGATTTTTCCAGGGATGACTGGGAAGAGGTTTCGATCAATTTCGTGAATACTTATAATGCCTTGGCGAAAGACGTGGAGTTGACTCCCGGAATCATGCCGGTGTTGGAAGGATTAAAGGAGAGAGGGGTACGCCAGTATATATTATCAGCCTTGCAGGAAGATTTATTAATCAATATGCTAGAGCGGTTTCACATCCGGGGGTATTTTGATGGCGTGTGCGGTTCGAATAATATTTACGCGGACGGGAAGGTGGCTCGGGGCGAGGAGATGCTACGGACTTTCCCGATAGACCCGTCTGAGACGTTGATGGTGGGCGACACGTTGCACGATGCCGAAGTGGCCGAGGCTTTGGGGTTTGACGTCTGTCTTTATTCCGGGGGGCATAATAGTGCGGAACGCTTGCGGGAGAAAGGGATGGTGTTGGAACAAATGGGGCAATTGTTGGTAGCGTTATAGGCCGAAAAGGATGAATTTCAGGCTACTTCTAAGTTGGGCTAAAGCTCGTTGGAAGTGTGTTTTCACGGTTGCTTCGGAAATGTTCATCTCTTCGGCGATTTCCCGGACCTTCTTTTTTTCCACGATGTGCAATAGTAGGACTTCACGTTGTTTTTCCGGTAGTAATTCTAGTATATATTTGAGTCTTGCATGGATGTCTTCATCAATTTCCGGGTCTTCTACGCTTGAGAATAACATGGCTTCGATGATTTTGTCCTGATGTTTATATTGTATGTTTAGGTCCCGGAGGTAATTCATGCAATTGTTCCTGACTATACCCAATAAATAATAAAATACGGGTAATTTCTCGTTATATCGTTCCGGGTGAGACCATAGGGATAGGAAAGCATCTTGTACCAGATCCTCGGCTTCATCCCAATCGTAGAGATAGCGCATGGCATATTTTTGTAGCCTGTTAAAAGACGTTTTGTAAAGCTCGTGAAAGGCTTGCTGGTTACGTTTTTTAATCAAGTGTCCTAGTTCATCTTTTTCCGTGGAATAATCCATCACGATATCTTATTTTGGGCAAAGATAAATTTTTTTTTCTGTATTGTGTCATCCGTTTTTGAATCTCATGTTAATTGCATATAAAATCTAGCGTCAGATAAAGAGTTTTGGTTTATGGATAAAAATAAGGTTAGTTGGGACATTCTACTCAAGAAAGTGCGTCGGGAATTAACTCCTGATGAACAAATGGAGTTGCAGAAGTGGCTGGGAGAAGATGAACGTCACCGGATTTATTTTGAACGGGTGCGAGCAACCTGGCAAGCAGATGAAAGTACTTCTTCTTGGGAATCAAATCTACCTAAGGTGATGACTCGTTTTGATGATTACGTGGAGAAGGAGAGGAGAGAGCATCGCCGGAAAATTCGGAATATTTATCGCTATGCGGCTTGTTTATTATTAGTTCTGGCTATCGGGGGAGGAATGTTGTTCTTTCATCAGGAAGAGGAACAGGAGGTTCTTGAAGCGAAAGTTTCAAGAGAAATTCTTCCCGGAGGTAATAAAGCTATTATACTTTTGGCTGATGGGAAAAAAGTTGATGTGGAATGGCTGGTAGATTCCGCCCAGTACAAGGTTGAAGGAGTTGAGGTTGAAAAGGAGGGAGGGAAGATTCGATACGTCGGGAAGGAACAGGTAGCTTTGAATTATAATACGATCATGATTCCGAGAGGAGGAGAGTATCAGGTTGAATTGAGCGATGGGACAATGGTTTGGTTGAATTCGGAGACGCAATTGAGAATACCGACAACCTTCGTGGGAAAAGAAAGAAGAGTGTATTTGTCGGGAGAGGCTTATTTTGCAGTTGCGAAAAATCGTGATAAACCTTTTATTGTTGAAACGGAACTGGGTGAGGTGAAAGTTTACGGGACAGAGTTTAACGTGAAGTTTTACCGGGAGGAGAAAAAGTTGAAAGCTACCTTGGTAGAAGGAAATATCGGATTCCGCAGTGAACAGATCGCCGAGTTGAAAATCAAACCGGGCTATCAGTTGAGTCTGGTCGAGGGAGCTAATACGCCTGAAATAAAGCAGGTGAAGATTTATAATGAGATTGCCTGGAAGAATCGTCAGTTCTGTTTCGAGAGCGAGCGGTTGGAGAGTGTTATGATGATGTTGCAGAGATGGTATAACGTGGAGGTTGATTTCGTGGACCCGAGTTTGAAAGATTTTAAGTTGTCAGGTACGTTGAATCGTTATGACAAGATAGAAACATTGTTACGATTTTTTGAGGAAGGATTTGATATTAAGTTTTTGGTCGAGAATAATACGATAAAAGTGATGAGAAAATAAAAGCAGAGAATGCATCTTATGGTCGGCAAACTTTAGACAGCATTCTCTACATCATTAATATTAACAAATTAATTTTACAAATGTATGAAAAAAAGGACACGTAACAGGCATGTGCGGTCTGTATTTTTACAAAAAATTTCACTGGTAGTTTTTTTATTGTTCTCTTTTGCCTTGTCTTATGCGGCAACGACGGATTCTACCAGAATGGTTAATTTTACTGTAAAATCAGAGAGTTTAAACAATGCCTTGGTCAAGTTCAAAGATTTAACCGGAGTGCAGATTCTTTTCAGCGAAGAGCTTTTAGGTGACAAAAAGTGTAAAGATTTGAATCTGGTTCATGTTTCGATTGATGAGGCCCTTGGGAAGATTTTGGAGGGAAGTGGATTCGGTTTTTCGAATGTAGACGGGGTGTATGTCGTGAAAAAGCTTCCCGACGAACAGAAAACAGCAAGAAAACCCAGGGTGTTTACGGGAATGGTGACCGATACGAAAGGGGAGCCTTTGCCTGGGGTAACGGTTGTTGTGAAAGGAACTACTTTCGGGGGAGCGACTGACGTGGACGGGAAATTTGAATTATCGCTTGCGTTGGAGGGGGAGGTGACTTTGGTTTTTTCATTCGTGGGAATGGAGAGCCGGGAGGTTACGGTGAAGGATGAGAAACCTTTGCGGGTAGTTTTGACAGAAAACACGGAGAGTCTGGAAGAAGTTGTCGTGACCGGGGTGTTCGAACGTAGAGCCGAGAGTTTTACCGGATCAGCGACAACGGTTACTCGTAAAGAGTTGTTAAAGCGTGGAAATCAAAACCTGATCCAGAGTTTAAGAAATATGGATCCGGCATTGAATATTTCTGAAAATCTTTCTTTCGGTTCGGACCCGAACAGGTTGCCGGACATGGAATTGCGCGGGACATCTTCTTTCCCCGATATAAAAGGGCAGTACACGTCAAATCCGAATCTGCCATTGTTTATTTTGGATGGTTTCGAAACCACGTTGGAAAAAGTGATCGACTTGGATATTAACCGGGTTGAGAGTGTTACATTGTTGAAGGATGCCGCGGCCAAGGCTATTTATGGTTCTAAGGCGGCTAACGGGGTAATGGTTATTGAAACGGTAAGAGTACAATCCGGGGAATTGCGGGTGAATTATATCGGTTCTTTGAATCTGGAAATGCCGGATCTAAGCAGTTATAATTTGTGTAATGCCCGGGAGAAATTGGATCTGGAATACAAGTTAGGTGCTTATGATGATAGTATGCCCTTGCGGGATTTTCAGCAGAAACAGTTGTATTACCATAATTTGGCGGAAGTTGAGAGAGGGGTGAACACGGACTGGTTGTCTCAACCTTTGCGTAATGGTGTGGGACATAAGCACACGCTTAATTTAGAAGTCGGTAGTAAAGAATTGAGAGTCGGGGTTGATCTTTCTTATAATAATATAGAAGGTGTTATGAAAGGATCGGGTCGTAATACGATTGGGGGAGGTTTTACCGTGATTTATAAATACAAGGATTTATTGTTCCGGAATCAATTCACGTTTTCAACCATGAAGTCGGAGGATTCTCCTTACGGGGAATTTTCGGAATACGCTAAATTGAATCCTTATTGGAGTCCTTATAATGAGGATGGTACTTTGCGAAAGTGTTTAGGTGTGGGACCTGTTTCTTCTGGGGATGTTTACAATCCGATGTTTAACGCAACAATTAACACGACCTTAAAGAAGAATTACACGGATTACACGAATAACACGTATGTGGAGTGGAATATTCAACCGGGGATGAAACTGGTGGGACGTGTCGGGTTAACTAACCGGATTAGTGGGGGGGAGAAGTTTTTACCGGGAAGTCATTTGCAATTTGTTAAGACGGCCGAGGATGATTTTTTCAAACGCGGAAGTTATACACAGACGTACGGGAAATCTTTCTCGGTAAGTTCGGATATCAATTTGAATTATTCTCATAATTGGGATAAGCATATTTTATTCGCAAACTTGGGAGTTAATATCCGGAGTAGTAATTCCGAGGAGTACGAGCATTCGGCAGTCGGTTTCCCGAATGACAAGATGGATAATATTATTTTTGCCAAGCAATACGCGGATAATTCGAAACCGACCGGAAGCGAATCTATTGACCGGGAAGTGGGAGCTTTGCTGGCAGTCAATTATTCTTACGATGATCGCTATCTCGCTGATTTCTCGTTACGGGCAAGTGCTTCTTCCCAGTTCGGTTCGGATAATCGTTGGGGGTCTTTCTGGTCCGCGGGACTAGGGTGGAATGTTCATAACGAGAAATTCTTTCAGGAATCGGGAGTGGTAAAACAATTGCGGTTGAGAGCTTCCATGGGATACACGGGTTCCCAGAATTTTAATTCTTACCAGGGGATGTTGTTGTATAATTATTTTACGGATGATTCTTATCTGGATTTTATCGGTACGTATTTGGAGGGGCTGGCCAATAGTAAATTGAAATGGCAACAGAAGTTTGATACGAACTATGGTATTGATATTAATCTGTGGGGACGTTTGAACGTGAAATTCGATTACTATCGCTCGGTGACTAATAATTTGCTTACTGATATTACGACGCCTCCTTCATTGGGATTTAGTAGTTATAAAGATAATTTAGGGAAGTTACTGAACACGGGGTACGAGTTCCGGGTGAATTATTTGCTTTTCTCTCGTCCGGAGGATCGGATGTCCGTGAATGTATTTGTAGCGGGGACTTCTAATAAAAATAAGATCAAGAAAATTTCTAATTCATTGAGTTCTTTGACTAGTGAACAGGATAAGGAAGCCGCGACTTCAAATAAGCCGTTCGTGCGTTTCGTGGAGGGACAATCGTTGAATGCGATATGGGCAGTTCGTTCGAAAGGTATTGATCCTTCCAGTGGTAAGGAGGTTTTTGTTCGGCCGGATGGTACATTGACAGACACGTGGTCCGCACTGGATCAAGTGGTTTGTGGAGATACGGAGCCGAAGTTGATGGGGAATTTAGGTTTTTCATTGGAGTACAAGGGGTTGTCTGTATCGTTTACCGGGTTATACCGTTTTGGCGAGTATATGTATAATTCGACGTTGGTGGATAAAGTGGAGAATGCTTCGTTGAATAATAACGTGGATAAAAGAGCATATTATGATGCTTGGATGCAAGAAGGGGATCACGTGCGATTCAAGAGTATCGGGGCGTGGAATAAGCCGACTCAGGCTACTTCCCGTTTTGTACAGAAATTGAATGAGTTTGATTTTTCCTCTTTGTCTATCGGGTATGATTTTTATCGATTCGGCTTTGTGGAGAAGTGTGGATTGGAAAGATTGCAGTTGTCATTTAATATGAATGATATCGGGAAGTTATCATCCGTGAAGATAGAAAGAGGTACTTCTTATCCTTTCGCTCGTTACTGCTCGTTTACATTGAATGTTAATTTTTAAAAGACCGGAGATGAAAAAGAGAATGATATACAGTTTGTTGCTGGTTCTTGTTGTGATGACGAGTTCCTGTGAGTCTTGGTTGGATGTACAGCCTCGTACGAAGGTGAAATCGGATGAGTTATTTAAAACGGAGGCTGGTTTCAAGGATGCTTTGATTGGTGTGTACACGTTGATGAAAGCGGAGGCTCTTTACGGGCGTGAATTGAGTTATGGTTTTGTGGACGTGGTGACAGGGCCGTATGCGGCATTTAATAACACGGTGTATTATGATGTTTCGCAGTGGAAGTATCTGACGAGTACAACGGTGCGTTCCCAGATTGATGCCATCTGGATGAAGATGTACAACCTGCTTGCTAACGTGAACAATTTGTTGGATAATATTGACGACCGCCAGTCAGTTTTTACAGGTGATAATTATAATATCATCAAGGGGGAGGCTTTGGGATTAAGGGCTTATATCCATTTTGATTTATTACGGTTGTTTGCTTCTGCGGTGGATTTGGATAAAGAAGCGATTCCTTACGTGCAAAAATTGCAGATTGAGGTTCCTCACGTGTATACCGGTAGAGAAGTGTTGGCTTTATTGAACGAGGATATCAAGAATGCTCTGGTATGTTTGGAGAAAGACCCGGTTCGCGAGGGGAAGTTGAAAGACCTTTCCGGGGATGGTTTTATGAATGCTCGTCAAATGAGATTTAATTATTTTGCCGTGAAAGCTCTTCAGGCCCGCGTGGCGATGTGGGGGGATGATTTGGAAACTGCTAAATCGGCAGCCGGGGAGATATTGGCTATTGCCGATGATATTTTCCCTTGGGTTACCACGGATGCCGTATCGGCCCCGGAAGACAAGAATCGGGATTTCACGTTTTCAACCGAGCATATTTTTGCTCTTCATGTAAAAGATTTGAAGGATTTGGCTAATACCTGGTTTTTGACCGACGGGAGTAAGAATCAACTTTATTGTCAGAATTACACGATGCAGCAATGGTATGAAATCGGAAGGGGAAATGCTGTCGGGGGAAATGATTACCGGGTTAATTATATTATGAAACAGCAGGAGACTGGTGCCCGGAATTACATGATCCGTAAATATTATCAACCGGAGAGTTATCAGGCTGATTACGCCAAAAGATTGCCTTTGATCCGGCGTTCGGAGATGGCGTATATCATGGCCGAGTGTTTGATTGGAGAGGATGATGATAAGGCTTTGGAGTATTTGAATGAAGTGAGACGTCATCGGGGGATCGTGTCTGATCTGACGAATACGGCTACTTTGCGTGATGAAGTGACCAAAGAGTACGCGAAAGAGTTCTTGGCTGAGGGACAGCTTTTTTATTATTGTAAACGTAACGAGATGACAAAATTTCCTTACGGTTATCAAGTTGCCACAGAGGAGAATGTTTATGTGTTACCGAAACCCGATTTGGAGATAGAGTTTGGAGACTATTATACAACAGATAACTCAAAATAAAAGGATTATGAACAGTCATTTAAAATATATCGTATTGGTTGTAGCCTCGTTGTTTACCTTGTATTCCTGTGAAGAGAAGGATGTGGAAGTTTATGGTAACGATCCTTACCTGGTGTTTGAAATGCCCGGTTACGGGTTGCAGAACACACCCAGAGACTCTATGGTGTTTTCATTTCCGGTTAAAGGGGATGAATGCAAGGAGGATACGTTATGGTTTAAAGCTCGTATTATCGGGAAATCGGTTCCTTATGATCGAGCGATTGATTTCGTCGTGAATGAAGAGACGAGTACGGCAAAGGATGAGAATTATAAATTAACTCCTGTCGTTATGCCGGCAAATAGTTATTCTGTTGATGTTCCTTTGGTTGTTTATCGTGCCGGGTTAAAAGATAAAAGTGTACGTTTAGAGTTGATGATCAAGCCGAACGAGTATTTCGGGGTCGGTTTCGAGAAAACGAGTAAGGCCATTTTCTTGTGGGGTGATATGTATATAAAACCGGATAACTGGGATTCTTCCAACTATAAAAATTGTTTCGGGGTGTTTACAGAGACTCGTTATGCTTTTATTCTGGAAGCTTGCGGTATTGTCGAATTGCCGGATCCACAAGATTTGACAACATTGGGATTTTATAACGCGAAGGTGCGTGAAGCACTTTACCAGTACAATAAAACTCATGATAAACCTTTGGAGGATGAGCTTGGAATAGTAGAATTTCAGGTTTGGACCGGAGTGGGAGGTATTGGATAAAAGTAATAAGTCGAATGAATAAACGGAAATGAGTATGAATAGAAATATATGGATATTAATCATGGGAGTTCTCTTTTTCCAGGCTTGTTTGGATGATGAGGGAAATTATTCCTATTCGGAATTGCAACCGATAGAGATTGATTCTTCCGGAATTGCAGATTCTTATCGTGTGACGCAGTTGGATTATTTGATTATAGACCCGGGAGTTAAACAGGGGGGGGATGATTCCAATCTTGCTTATGAATGGAAAATTTTTCAGGGAACGGGTATGCCGAACACGGAAACCGGGAAGGTTGTTAACGATGTCGTGGGGCAAGAGAGGAAGTTGAATTACAAGGTAACGATTCCTGCCGGGGAGTATACTCTTGCGTTTACGGTAACGGATAAACAAAATGGCGTATCTGAGGTGTTGAGTCGTAAACTTAATATCGAGTCTTTTGCCCCGGTGGGATTAATGATTATGCACGGGGATTCTGATTCTACCGATGTCAGTATTTTGGTCAACAACCGTGTTGTTGCGGATGTGGATAAAGATGAAGTGAAGCATAATATTTTCTCCATGACGAATGGTCATCGGGCTCCCGGGATTCCCGGAAGAGTGGGGTACGTGATGAACACACATAATGTTTACGTGTATACGCAAGGGGCCCACGGGGGATTCCGTACACGGGGGAGTGATATGGGAATATTGGACACGTACGCAGAGATGTTTACAGATCGAATGCCGGATAGTGAGATTAATTTCCAAGGATATGGTCAATGGAGTTATAATGATCTGTTGATTAATGGAGGAAAGCTTTATTTTGTTAGTCAGGCTACTACTACATTTACGAAGTTCGGTGTTCCCATTTTCGGGGAGGACTATTATGCAGAGCCATTTATCGGGACTCAGGAGCGAGGATACTATTTTGGTGTTTTTTATGACAAGTTGCAAAGAAGGTTCCTGTATATAAATGGTCAGCAGGTACTCAAAACCTTCAAAGATGCCGGGGCTTCTGCTGCTTTTAATATGAATAATGTCGGAGAAGATATGGTATACGCTGAACATGGTTTCGAGAAAAAATGGTATTGTGTGATGCGAGATCCGGAGGTCGTTACCGATTATTCTATTTATGTATGTAATCTTGAGGCTTTTGATGATGGAAACCGGGGTGTTGGAAAGTATAGTGCAAGTGGATGTACGGATATGAAAGATGCTAAGGCTTTTGCTGTTGGGAATCGTGCTGAAATTCTTTATTACGCGACAGCGACAGAGGTAAAACAGTGTGATTTCAAGCAGACGGGAAATGCGATCTCTCGCTATCGTTTGGATGATGAGTTGGTGCGGGAAGGATATGAGATTACGGCAATGCATCTGTTCAAAGTCTCCGGGAATGCTAATGAAGGTAAGCTTTTGTATGTCGGAATTTATAACGAGGCGTCGGGTGAAGGGAAGTTACTTGAATGCCCGATCGTGGAAACAAGCGGGGAGATATTGTCTGACCGGATTAAGATTTATGACGGATTCAAGAAAATAGCTCACATGAGTTATAAGTCAAAATAGAAAATGTAATTCGGTATTTGCTGAGAGAGAGTTTAGTAAGCTTTTTAATATGGAACTCCCCTCTACCCCCTCCTTACACAGGAGGGGAAACCGCTAAGTAATTAGCACTCCCCCTGTGTAAGGGGGAGTTGGAAGGGGGAGTGATTTAATAGAAAAAAACTTATTAGATAGCTTCTCAGGGATATGTTCGTCTATGTAAAAACTGTATTTAATAAATAGGATGAGTATGAAAAAGTTTAGTGGAGTAGTTTGCCTACTTCTTGCATTTGTGTTGGGTAGTTGTAATGATACGTGTAGGGTGGAAGGTAAAATGAGTGATATACCGGAGGAAACGACCGTTTATATGTTGCGTAGAACGGGAGAATTTACTTTTGATACGATCATGCAGACCGTGATGAAAGAGGGGGTTTTTCAGTTAGAGTTACCTGGAGAATTGTGGGGAGAACAGTATAATTTGAAATTCGGGGATAGGCGGGGAACAGTTGCTTTTTTGGCAGAACAAGGAAACATTGTAATCGAGGGAAGTGGGAAGACAATTTATGATGCAGATGTGAAAGGTTCGCTGGAAAATGATAGATGGAACGAATACCAGAAACTTATGTGGCGAATCGGAGCGCAACGGAATCGGTTTATGAGGGAAATGGCATCTAACCAGGAACCTGATAGTATTAAGCGGGTAAAATATGAATCATTTTCTAATAGTCTGGATGAAAAATTAATGCATTACAAAGATTCTTTAGCACAAGCGGATGCTACTTCTATAACGGCTTTGTTTTTATACTATCAATCTTTACCGTTGCTGAAATATGATCAGATAGATCGGATTTTGGAAAAATTTACGCCTCAATTGGTTGATAACAAGTATTATCAAGAAATGAAAGTACGGGCGGATCTTTTACGTAAAGTGGCTCCGGGAGTGAACGCTCCTGATTTTGAAGTGAAAACCGTTGATGGTGGTTCCGTGAAGCTTTCTTCATTCAGGGGGAAATATCTTATTTTGGATTTTTGGGCTTCTTGGTGTGCACCCTGTCGGGAAGAGACCGTGTATATAAAGGAATTATATAACAAATATCATGATGCGGGTTTAGAAGTATTTTCCGTTTCGTTGGATGATAAAAAGGATGCTTGGATCAAGGCGATAGAGGAAGA
>ENA-UEPH01001361-UEPH01001361.1-human-gut-metagenome-genome-assembly--contig:-NODE-1361-length-23361-cov-4.471526_pt1 | contig 23361 bp, 20 predicted proteins | sample MGYA00242891_ERZ507898 | MGnify/ENA primary metagenome ERZ507898 (study PRJEB26167, sample SAMN06115411) | human gut metagenome | host: Homo sapiens | place: China:Guizhou | collected 2014-10-15... | reverse complement strand
CATATTACCACGGCACCGGCGTAAATCAAGATAATGAAAAAGCCATCTATTGGCTGCAAAAAGCGGAGAACCAAGGCGATCCTCAGGCCGCATTTTCGCTTGGTTGGCTGCATCAAACGCAAAAGCAATATAAAATTGCAGCAAACCACTACAAAAATGCCGCAAGATTGAATATTCTGCGACGAAATCAGTTGACTACCCGAAATTCATCGGGTGAATTTATCGCCAAAGAACATTAAAAGGAGTGTTACTATGGATTTAAAAAATGTATCAACAAAGGAACTGGTTGACGAGTTAGCAACCAGAGAGGCTGTCCAAAAGATCGTCATTGGGCCTTACGAAGATTATTCCATGACCATCGACAATAAGGAAATCAAAGGCGGCGGACCGGTTGTTATCTTCAGAATTTGGGACTAATTAAAAATAAGGAGATATAAAAAATGTCAAAACAAAATTTCGAATCGAACTTTTTTGATGCGTGTGCAGATGAAGTTGCCGCTAATTTACTCGGCAAGTTTATTTGCCGACAGTTTGATGATGGCACCGTGTTGCGTTGGTGCATTACTGAAACAGAGTCATACGATAATTGTGAAGAAGTTACTTATAAACACAATATGTTTAAAGGCTCCGGACAATGGTGCCCCTATAACGGCATGCTTATGATTAATTGAACTTCAAAGCAAGGAGATGACAATATTTTAATTCGTTCCGTAGACTGTGTGCAGGGTCCTTGTAAACTTGCCGAGATTTTAAAAATAAAAGAAATTAAAAATGAAATAACAAATCAGAGTGTGATTGATAATGAGGAATTATGGTTGGAGGATTATGGATTTACCGTTGAAGAAAATCTAAACCCAAGAAAAGGCATTGTAAAAAAGGAGAAAAGCACAGAGCATCTTGAAATAAAGAATCACCATGCAACCTTAATTCATTACCCCTTGTAAAACTGAAAGGATGATTACCTTTCATGCTTTATTTTTCATCTCAACTAAACATACAAGAGTACAAGCCTGCGGCGGACAGAATGTTCGCCGCACTTGATTTATTTAATATAAAATACAAATTATTAAATAATACAAATGATATATGGCTGCGGGATTATATGCCTGTGAAAACTAAATCGGGCAAATATTTATCATTTCGATACGAGCCGAGCTATCTTGCAAACAATCCGCAATTAAGAACGAATTTCAAAACCGATATTGCACCGAGCTTTAAGGTCGATAACCTTGTTTATACAGATATAAATTTAGACGGTGGAAATGTGGTCTTTTCTCCGTCCAAAGAAAAAGTTATCATCAGCGACAGAGTGTACTCGGAAAATCCAAGTTGGCACAAAGCAGAACTCACAGCCAAACTTGCAAAGTTGCTTGAAGCGAATGTGATTATCATTCCGTCGCTGAAGTCGGATATGACGGGACATGCCGACGGTATGGTGCGTTTTGTTGATGAAAATACAGTTGTTGCAAATGCTCCTCTATCACCGTTTGGATTTGAGACAAAAGTTAAAAAGGCTTTGCAACATCATGGAATTGAAGTGCTTGATTTTTCGTATTTTGATTCAAACGGCAACAGTGCCATCGGCTGTTATCTAAATTTTTTAGAGACCGGGCAGGCTATATTTTTACCGGTATTCAGCGTTGATACAGACAACAAGGCTGTCCAAACGGCAAAACACATTTTCCATAAAGCGATCATCCCGGTTAATATCAACGAAATTGCCGCTGACGGCGGCCTACTCAACTGTATCAGCTGGGAAACCTAAATAAAAAATCCGAACATTTATCAGTAATGATAAAGTTCGGATTTTTTCTTATTGGTCGAAGTGCGGAGACTCGAACTCCGTGCCTCTTGGTCCCAAACCAAGCGCTCTACCAGATGAGCTACACCTCGGTGCATCTATTATTAGGATATGCTGCTGCGCACTTGTGTTATTTTAATATATCCGGCAGGGTTTGTCAAGCGGGTGATTGGGCGGGCAACTGTGGCTGCTCCATCCGCACTTATGCATACGCAAAGAAAAACACCACCGCTTTGGCTCACGCCGGGGCGGTGGTATTCTTTGGGGGCTAAAATCAGTCCTGGAACAGCGGGGTGGACAGGTAGCGGTCACCGGTATCCGGCAGCAAGGCTACGATGGTCTTGCCTGCGTTCTCCGGGCGCTTGGCCAGCTGCTCGGCAGCCCAAACGGCTGCACCGGAGCTGATACCGGTGAGTACCGCGTCGGACTTGGCCAGGCGCTTGCCGGTGGCAAAAGCATCTTCATTGGTGACGGTAATGATCTCGTCGTAAATCTTGGTATCCAGCGTATCCGGAACAAAGCCGGCGCCGATACCCTGGATCTTATGGGCGCCGCCCTGGCCGGTGGACAGCACCGGGGAGGAAGCAGGTTCTACGGCAACCACTTTTACATTGGGGTTTTGGCTCTTTAGGTACGCACCCACGCCGGATACCGTACCGCCGGTGCCTACGCCTGCCACAAATATGTCGACCTTGCCCTCGGTGTCCTTCCAGATCTCCGGGCCGGTGGTGGCCTTATGGGTGGCCGGGTTCACTGGGTTTACAAACTGACCGGCGATGATGGAGCCGGGGATCTGCTCGTGCAGCTCCTCTGCCTTGGCGATGGCGCCTTTCATGCCCTTGGCGCCCTCGGTGAGCACCAGCTCTGCGCCATAGGCTTTCATCAGGTTGCGGCGCTCCACGCTCATGGTCTCCGGCATGGTGATGATCAGGCGATATTTTTTGGCTGCAGCAACAGCTGCCAGACCGATGCCGGTGTTGCCGGAGGTGGGCTCAATAATGGTGCCGCCGGGCTGCAACTTGCCGGACTTTTCTGCGTCCTCTACAATGGCCTTAGCAATACGGTCCTTCACGGAACCGGCCGGGTTAAAATACTCCAGCTTCGCCAAAACAGTTGCTTTCAGGTCGTTCTCTTTTTCAAACTGGGTCAGCTCCACCAGCGGGGTGCCGCCAACCAGGTCCAGGATAGATTTATAAATTGCCATGATAATAACTCCTTGTCAAATTCAAATGAAATTGTCGGTCAAATCAGGCGTTCAGCGCTTTTACAGCGTCAAATCCCTGCTCCAGATCGGCGATAATGTCGTTGATGTTCTCTGTACCGATAGAAAGACGGATGGTGTTGTCAAAAATCTTCTGCTCGTTGAACTCCTGCTCAGACAGCTGGGAGTGGGTGGTGGTCTTGGGGTGGATCACCAGGGACTTTACATCTGCCACATTGGCCAGCAGAGAGAAGATCTCCAGCGCATCGATAAAGGCCTTTGCCTCTTTTTCGCCCCCCTTGATGTCAAAGGTGAAGATGGAACCGGCGCCGTTGGGGAAATATTTATTGTACAGATCCTGATATTTGGGATCCAAGGACGGATGGTTCACATGCTCGACCAGCGGGTGATTTTGCAGGTACTCCAGCACCTTCTTGGTGTTCTCCACATGGCGCTCCACACGCAGGGACAGAGTCTCTACGCCCTGGAGCAGCAGGAATGCGTTAAAGGGAGAAATAGCAGCGCCGGTATCGCGCAGCAGAATCGCGCGGATATAAGTGGCAAACGCAGCCGGGCCGGCAGCCTGCACAAAGCTGATGCCGTGGTAGCTGGCGTTGGGTTCGGTGAGCTGCGGGAACTTGCCGCTCTTTTCCCAATCGAACTTGCCGCTGTCTACAATCACGCCGCCCAGGGTGGTGCCGTGGCCGCCGATGAACTTGGTGGCGCTGTGGACCACAATGTCTACGCCGTACTCAATGGGGCGCAGCAGATAGGGCGTTGCAAAGGTGCTGTCCGCCACCAGCGGAATGCCGTGCTTGTGGGCGATCTTGGCCAGCGCCTCAATGTCCACCAAGTTTGAATTGGGGTTGCCCAGGGTCTCAAAGAAGATCAGCTTGGTGTTGTCCTGAATGGCATCCTCAAAGTTTTGCAGATCGTCCGGGTCAACAAAAGTAGTCTTGACCCCATGCTCCGGGAAGGTGTGCTCCAGGTAGTTGTAAGTGCCGCCGTAAATGGTCTTGGCGCTGACAATATGGTCACCGGCCTTGGCCAGTGCCTGGAAGGTGTAAGCCAAAGCAGCCGCACCGCTGGCGGTAGCCAAAGCGGCTACGCCGCCCTCTAAAGCGGCAATGCGCTTTTCAAACACATCCTGGGTGGAGTTGGTCAGACGGCCGTAAATATTGCCGGCGTCTGCCAGGCCAAAACGGGCCTGGGCGTGGTCGCTGTTATGGAATACATAAGAAGTGGTTTGATAAATCGGTACGGCTCTGGAGTCGGTAGCGGGATCCGCCTGCTCCTGGCCAACATGCAGCTGCAAAGTCTCAAATGCGTATTTCTTGCTCATAATTCAAATTCCTTTCAAGTTCAAATGATAAAATGTAGGTTACAATTGGGTCACATACATCGGCTCATTCGTCCAAATCGGAAATTTTGTCTTAACAATGTGGGAAATAACCGGTTCATAGCGGTCTCCTGATTTCTTCGGGTCTCCCCGTTGGATTGACTTAACTATACACCATAATGCCTACTATGTCAATAGGTAATGTCGGAAAAAAATAAATAATTTTTTCTGAACCACCAAGATTTCGCGTAACCAGGCCAAAAACCAAAGAATAAAAACTGCGGAAATTCTCGTTGCAATTCAAAGTGGACGGCAAATTGCCGCCCGCAGTGCATTTGTCGCCCCAACCGGTAAAAAATCAAACAAAAGCGCGGCAGGATCACCCACCGCGTAAAAAATACATATTCTATTCCTTTTATATGCTGCGCTTTCGGTATTATTCTTCCGCGACACGAAAGTCCGTGCCGATGGAGCCATACTTTTTATAATCGTAGTCGATATTCACCTTTTTCATTCGATAGACTCTTACGCTGTCGTCCTGCGTTTTTGTCAAATCGGCGTCTGCAACATAGGTATCTATGCCTACGGACATGGTTTTATACGCCGAGCCATAACTATAACGAATGGACCGGATCCGGCAATTCACTGCAACAACATAATCGTATCGGTTGACATCCAACTGCGAAATATCAAATCGAGGCACCAGGCGTTCCAACTCCTGCTGCCCATTTCCGTTAAAGCAATAATGCGCATCACTTTGAACGAAAAAGTAGCAATAGCCACCGTCTTTGTAGGTATCACAAAAAGGCGGCTCCAGATCGTATGTGGCCATCAGCTTCAGTTTGACCTTTTGCGGTGCCAAGAATGCACCCACAACAAGTACCAACGCAATAAGTATGATGAGTATAAAAACCGTCCGCTTTTTCACAACGACTGCTCCCCTTTTGACCGAATAGCCAAGATTTTTCTTTTTTTAACAATATCAGTATAAATGGTGTGGCACGCGAATTACAAGGAATGATCCGTGGAATCGGCTCCACTTTCAATGGAAAAGGATATGCACACATATTTAAACCTGCTGAATACCACACAAAAAAGCGACCTCCCGAGGGAAGTCGCTTTTCCTTATATATACATATTGTATCTATTTTCAGGCGCTTATTCTTTACCGGCGCGGCGCTGGGACAGGGCGGCAGAGATCTGTGCCTTCTTCTCGCCCACAATGTCGTACTTAAACATGGGGAAGATGGACAGCAGTGCCAGCGCGCCCGGCAAGGCGGTATAAGCAAAAAAGATAATGTCCTTCGTCTTTGTGGTAAAAGTACCGGCGCCCAAAGCGTCATAATAACCGGACACCTGCACAAAGATCAGACCCACGGCGGTACCCAGTGCCAGACACACCTTAATGGTCAAGGTCAGGATGGAATAGGCGGCGCCCTCCATCCGCTTGCCGGTCTCATACTCGTAATAATCCACGCAATCGGCAGTCATAATCATGGGCATTAAGGTGACGGCGCCGAACTGCAAGCCGATTAGGAACAGAGAGGCATAAAACAGCACGGTGAGCACCATATTGTCCGGTGACTGGAACCAGAAATGGCCGATCACGAAAGAAAAAATGGAAGCGGCAAAGCCGTAAACAGACAGAAGAATGTACGCCTTGCGCTCATCCAGCTTCTTAATCAGCAGGGGGCACAGCGCCATACTGATCATGGAACCCACGGCGGTAACGATACCCAAAACAGCCACCAAGTTTTGGCTGCCCAGGATCACCGTTGCGGCCTGTACCTGGATACCCATAGCCATTTGGCGGCCAAAGCCCAGGAAATAAGAAATAATCACCAGCATTAAGGGTTTATTGTTCTTCAGCGCGCCCATCATATCCTTAAAGGTGGTCTTTTCGCCGGCCTGGTAGGGCACCCGCTCCTTATTGAGCAGCGGAATCAGGGCAAAGAGCACACAACCAAAGATGGCGGTGAGCACGGCGGTCCAGAAGAATTCGGAAGCAATCATAGGCGTATCTGTCTCGCCGGACTTGACGAACACCTTGGACCCGCCGGGAATAATCAGACAGGCAATAGGCACGATCACCACGCAGGCAGAAAAGCCGATCTGCTTAAAGGTATTGGAAATGGACACCACATTGGTACGCTCCGTAGGATCCGGGGTCAGCACGGAGGCGATCCCCTGCGAGGGCACATCGCCCATGGTCATGGCAATGGACCAAACCAAGTAGGTGAGGAAGATCCACACATACAGTCCAGTGCCGGAAAACGGTACTTTCACAAACACCACGGCGGTCATCACCAACAGCGGCACCAGAGAGTATAGGATCATAGATTTGAACTTGCCCCGCTTGCTTTTGGACCGGTCGATCAGGTTGCCCACCACCGGGTCCGCCACGGCAGACACGATCTTGGCCACCAAAATTAAAATGGCCACCACAGACACATTGGCACCCAAAATGGAGCCGTCAAACTCGGCCTGGTAGGAGTTCAGCAAGCCTACGATGGCCTGGAACCCGAACAGCCCCAGGGAGTACGCCGCAATCTCCTTAAAATTCATATACTTTTTTTTCGTTGCCGTTACAGCATCTGCCATAAAAGCACCCTCCTTTTTAAGAAAAAAAAGCAGAAAGGGGCGCTAAGCCATTCCCTCATTGAAACGGCTGCGTCCCTTAAATGTTTAAAATTTACTCCGCCAGCTCGACGTCGTCCTTAAAAACTTCCTTAAACAGGTCAATGTCCGCCGCTTTCATCACAGCGCTGAACAGGCGAGAGCCGTTCACCGGCAGCAGCTTGCCAAACACGCTCATGGCGTGGGCGTCCACACCGTGGATCTGCAGTGCCTGCTTGTGCTCCAAACCGAACATGATCATCTTCACCATCAGGTCGCAATCGGTAGAGATCATATTGATGACCTTCTCGCCCTTGCCGCCTGCGTTGGACTGGCCGCGGAAAATATCCGTCTTGGTAAAGCCGGGGCAAACCAGACCCACATAGCACTTGCCGCGGAACTCCTCACGCAGAGCCTCGGTAAAGCCCTTCAGTGCAGCCTTGGAAGCGCTGTACATGGAAGTACCGGCCAGGCTCATCAGCGCGGCAGAAGAGTCAATGTTAACAATGCCCGGATCCGTGCTCTTCAGCAGCATGGGCAGAAATGTCTTAACGGAATACACGCAGCTGTAGAAATTAATGTTAATGGCACGCTCAATTTCTTCATCGCTGTAGCGGTCAAAGCGCTTAAACTTAGGCAAAATACCGGCGTTGTTTACCAGCACATCCACCTGCACGCCTTCCTCTACCAGCTCATTGTAGAAGTTCTCCCAATTCTCCTTAACAGACACATCAAACAGCTTGTAAGAGAACTGCTGGGCATAAGTGGGGCCAAGTTCCTCAATGAATTTGAGCATCTTGGGTTCTGACCGAGCCACGCCGATCACAGTGCAGCCGTGCTTCTTGATCAAGGTAGCCGCAATGCCTGCGCCCATACCGCCGGAAGCGCCGGTTACAACAACAGTTTTGCCGTCTAACCAACAATACATAGGTAAAATTCCTCCAATATGTAAAATTCTGTATTTATTATAGCTGAAAAAGCGGCGGAATACAACATTTTTTTATGCAGAAAAGCGGATTTTTCCGTTTTTATCCGTCACTACAGTGATTGTGCCGCTTTGGTCCGTGCGATAGACGGTACACCCGGCATCCCGCAGGCGGGAAAGCGTGCTCTCTGCCGGGTGGCCATAACGGTTGCCCGCGCCCACGGAGATCACCGCATACTTGGGCAACGCCTGGCGCAGAAACACATAGCCGGTGGCAGAGCCGCTGCCGTGGTGACCCACCGCCAGCACATCACAACTTACATCTGCACCGCTTTGGATCAAGCTGCGCTCCTCCTCTGTCCCTGCGTCACCCATAAAGAGAAAAGTCGCGCCGCCAAAGCGCACTTGCAGCACCAAACTGCTGTTGTTCAGATCGCTGCCGGCAGCGACAGGACCCAGCACGGTACACTTAGCGTCCCCCAAAGGGAACTGCATACCCGCCTGCCCGGCCACCGGAGTCACACCTCGATCCGCCAGCGCATCTAAAAAATCTTGGTAATCGTCGCTGTCCGCCGTCACCGGGCTGACAATGGCCTGCCCCACCGGCACCGCGTCCACCACAGCGGTCAGGCCACCCACATGGTCCTCATGGCCATGGGTATTCACCACATAGTCCAGCCGGTCCGTTGCCGCCTGCACCGCACGAGTGACCTTGGCGCCGTCTGCCACATTGCCGCCGTCGATGAGCAGACTCTTACCCCCGCAGGTGAGCAGCGCCGCATTGGCCTGACCTACATCCAAAAATTCCACCGTCAACACATCCTGCCGCCGGGTAGTCTCGTTGCCGTTTGTACCAAAGACGGCAGCCCTGTTGACCGCACTGCAACCGCCAAAAAGCAGCAAAAGCGCCAGTACCAGCGGGACAATTTTTCGTGTTTTTGCACAAGTTTTCATGGCGTTTTCCAGCACTTCCTACAAATTCCGTGAAGTTGCTTGCAACCTTTCTTTCATTTATGTTATCATAGTATTTGCTATTGGACAGGTGTCCATTACAAAGCAATTTGAGGGGGATTTTTCTAAGAAATGGACAGACGGGTAAAGCGCACCAAAGCGGCGGTCTTTAACGCTATGATCGCGCTGATGATTGAAAAAGAAACAGACAAGATCACCGTATTGGAGCTGTGCAAAAAAGCAGACATTAACAAAAGCACCTTTTATCTGCACTTTAAGAGCATGGGCGCGTGCATTCAATTCTGCTTTGAGACCATCACCAACGGCATTGTGGAGATCGCCAAGGGCATCAACTACGATCAAATCCAGCGGGACCCCACGGATATAATTAACAGTATGCTCAATGAGATTGAGCGCAACAACAACATTGAGCGGCTGACCAAATTCAAAAACAGCCGTATGTGCGCCCCCGCCCTGCGCATGCTCAAACAGCAGATGACCGAGGCCATTTGCTCCCACAACAACTTCACTATGGAAAAAAATTATCACCAGGTAACCAATGTGATCTACGCCGTAGGCGGCTGTATTGATGTGATTCTGGAGCCGCTGCCCGCCTTTGACCGGGAAAAGCTGACTGCCGTACTCACCGCGCAGCTGCGCAAAATACGGTAATCCATACAATGATCCATACGCACAAAGCCCCTGCAATGGCAGGGGCCTTATTTTTTTGTAAAGAATGATAAATCCAAACCGATGCTGTGAAAGCCTTACACTTCCCCGATCAACAGGCCGATGCTCTCTTTTCCGTCAGACCCATGGGTACCACCCGACAGCTGTCGGATAATGTACACTGCCTCGCAAGAATTATACCATATTTTTGCATGCCTGCATAGTGGGTTGCAAAAGAATATGGCGTTTTTTCAGGATAGGAAATGGCGGCGAGTTGCAAGGCGTGCAATCCCTCTACCTGCTCGCAGTGCGGGGAGACACATTATCGCACCGCGGGCGGCAGATTGCCGCCCCTACAAAGAAATAAAAGCCAAACGGATCTTATCCATCGCACACAAAAAACCGCCCGGGCCTTTCGGTCCGGGCGGTTCCCTCTCTTACGGCAAGCGAAAGATCATTTGCCGATTTGATACAACGCAGAGGTATCTGCGGTGGTATTGTCTACATACCAGGTATGGCCGATCTGCACCACGGTCAGGTTGCAGGTGGCCAACTGGGTACCCTTAGCGTCCGTTACCTGCACGGTGCAGGTGGAAACGGCACTGATGTCGTCGGCGCTGACTTCATAATTCGCCAGCAGCTGGGTATTCATCTTGGCGGTATAAGCCTTTACATCCTCCACCGACTGCACATCGGTCACGGTGGTGGTCAGCTTGTAATCCTCGCCCAGCGCCTTTTGGTAAGCGCCGATGGTCTTATCCGTCAGCTTCACCTTGGTGTTCTTGTCATAGGTCTCTTCCGTACCGGTCAGGCTCTCGCCGTAGGTCTTTACATTGGCCTCCAGCGCAGTGAACATACCCTCGTCGTCCAGATACTGGTCGCCAAACACCTGCCCCCGCACCTGCTGGTACTTGGCAAAGTAATTGGTGAACATAGCGTCTGCATCGTCCCAGCCGTACTGACCCAGCAGCTCCACATAGTAGGGATACATGGCCTCGGTCACCTGGCCGGTAAGCGTACCGTCGTCGTTCTTGGTCTTATCGGACTTGTAGCTGTCGTCGTTCAAGCCCTTTAAATTCTTGGTATCATCGCCGGGCTTGTAACCGGCGTCCTTATAGATCACCGGATACATATAATACTTGCGGATAAAATCGCCGTATTTCTCGCTTTTGCTCACCAGCGCATACTTGTTGGCATTGTAGCCGTCACCGGTCTGCGCAATGGTATCCGCATACGCCTGAGCGACCTTCTCCGGCTTAAATGCAATATACTTGCTGCTAAAGGTGGCCACGGTGGACACAGCCAAAATGGCTGCAACCAACAGAAATGCCACCAGCGCATACAACTTGGTATTAAAAGTCTTTTCCTGTTTTGCCATTCTCGTCGCCCCCTTACTCGGCTGCTGCCGCATCGGCAGTCTCTTCGCCCTCACCGGCAACCAAACCGGCGGCCTCACGGCGCTCCATCAGCTCGCGGGTAATGCGCGCCTTCTTCTCACCGACCATATCGTAGAAGAAGATGGGCACCGCCTGGAGCACAACGAACACGGCGGGAATGATGGTGTAGATCATTAAGATCTTGTTCAAAGTAGAATCCGTCTGGGCGGCATAAGCCACATTGGCGTCACGAGATACGGCATAGCCGGACCAGGTGTACAGCAGCCAGGGACCCAGCGCCTTGGTGAAGGCGGAAGCGATCTTGGAGAACAGGCCGTAACCGGCATACGCCAAGCCGTCCTTGCGCTGGCCGGTTTTCCACTCGATCTCGTCTACGCAGTCGGCGATCATAATATTGGGGGTTACATTGGTGTTGCCGTGCTGCAAACCGCAGAAGAAGTTCAGGATCAGGAACGGCACAATCAGGGTGCTGTTAAAGCCGATACCCTTAGACACCAGGAACAGGATTGCCAGGGAAGACGCACCGTACACGCAGAAAAGAATAAAGGTCTTTTTGGTGGAGAACTTCTTCAGCACAAAGTTCACCAGCAGGGTGCCCACAGCGGTACCGATACCCATGGGCAGCAGCAGCGCCAGCTTCAGGTCCTTAGAGCCCAGCAGGTAAATGGCGATGTACAAAGACACGGTACCGTACACGCCGCGGCCAAAGCCGCACAGCTTGGTCAAGGACACCATCAGCAGGTTCTTGTATGTAAAGACCACCTTGACGGCGTCTTTCAGGCTCACCTTCTCCTGCGTGAAAGGCACACGCTCTTTGTTATTGGTAAAGAAGATCATCACAAAGAGGATCAGACCCAGGGCGCACACCGCCGTGGAGATCACCAGGTCAAGGCCCTGGCCCTCGGCGTTCTTATATTGCTGCTTGCCCATCAAGGCCTTCATCACCAGGCCCACTACCATCACGACGACCATACCGCCGGACTGGCCCACGCTGCGCAGGAACGAAGCGATGGAGATGGCGGTGGAGCGCTCTGCCGGATTGGGCGAGCACAGGGAGCCGAAGCAGTTAGACGGGCTTTCTACCGCACAGCTGAAGGCGGTATACAAGGAGTAGATCACAAACATCCACACGATCGCCAAGGTTTGGTTGGAGGTGTTGGGTGCAATGAATACCAGCATAGCCACCACGGCCAGCGGCACCACGCCGAAGCCCACCCAGGGCTTTACCTTACCCAGCTTGGTGCGGGTGTTATCCACCAAATAGCCGATCACCAGCTCGCACACGGCGCCGATGATACCGGCCACCAAGAACACCATAGAGATGGCGTTTGCCATGGTGGCGGAGTCAAATCCCTTGCCTTTGAACGCGAAGTCAGCGAAGAAGGTAGCGGTGTAGTCCGGCATCCAGCCGGTCATCAGAGCCACGCCGAACAGACCAATACCAAAGGTAACGATCTCTGACTTCTTCATGTACTTTTTTTCCGTTTTGTCAGACATGAAAAATCCCCTTTTCCAGATTTAGTTTTGTTTTGCGTCCAGTATTATAACACGCAGCCGCACATTTGACAACTGTCCGGTTCTTTATTTGGCACATTTGAAAATCTGTACCGTCATTCATCGGAATATGTTCCATATTTGAGGAGAATCGGTTGCGATTTGCCTCCCTTATTGCAGGCAACCAAATACAAACACAAAACCGCCTGCGCAGAAATACGCAGACGGTTCATGGTTTATATCAATATTATACGCACGCCGTTATGCCTTGGCGACCTCTTCGGTCTCGCTGCCTTTTTTGCTCTTCACATAGCTCTTGGCACTGTTGACCACAATGGTCAAGCCCAGTACAATCAGCAGCACGGCGATGATCAGCTGCAAACCGTTGGCAATAAACACAGCGCCCCAGCTGGTCTGTCCGGCAGGGATCTCCACTGTGGCAGCCTGCTGAACGGCCTTGATCATGGCGATCAGCCGCTGCACCAATGCAGTAAAGGTAACGCACAGCATAATGATCATAGGCGGGAACAGGATCTTGTTCTTTCTGCCTGTAACCTTCAGGAACACGCACAGCGTAATCAGCACCAGTGCGCTGAGCAACTGGTTGGCAGAGCCAAACAGAGGCCAAATCTGCTGGTAGCCCACCTTGGTGAGCACATAGCCGCAAAGCAGGGTGATGATGGTAGCAAAATACGGATTGCACACCACCTTGCGCCACAGAGCTGCGTGCTGCATATCGTCCACGCTAAAGATCTCCTGGAAAGACATTTTACCGATCCGAGCCACAGCGTCCAGCGTGGTCAGCGCCAAAGCGGACACACACATGGTCATAAACACGGTGGCTACCTGCACCGGCACGCCCATTTTCTCAAAGAACCCGGCAACGCCGCGGGAGAAGATCTGGAACGGGGTGCCCTCGGCAGCCACGCCGTTCTTGGCGGCGGCACCGGCCACGCACAGTGCCAGTACAGCCAGCACGCTCTCCAAAATCATGGCGCCGTAGCCCACTTTCAGCATATCCTTCTCATTGGCGATGGTCTTAGATGAAGTGCCGGAGGACACCAGACTATGGAACCCGGACACAGCGCCGCAGGCCACGGTCACAAACAGAATGGGGAACATGGTGCCCAGCTTCTCGTTATTAAATCCGGTAAAGGCAGGCAGTTCCATGGTGGGATGGCCGATGACCAAACCGATGATGGCACCGGCGATCATGCACACAAACATAATGGTGGTCATATAGTCCCGAGGCTGCTTCATCAGCCAAATGGGCATAATGGCCGCCAGGAAAATATAAGCGAACACCACGGCAGCCCATTGGGTCTTGCCCATGATGATGGGCACTTTAATGCCGACGGCAAAGGACGCAACAATAAAGATAACGCCCACAACAAACTCTTTCCACCCGGTCAGGTTCCACTTCTTCTGGATCAGGCCGAACACCACGGCAAACACCATAAACATAATAGACACCATACCGGCGGAGCCGTTGACCCCGGCAGTCGGCAGCTTTTGCAGAGTCGCCGCATCAAAGGCAGAGAATGTGCCGGTAACCATATCCGCAAATACGGCGATGATCAGCACGGAGAACAGCCAGCAAAAGATGGTAAACAATTTGCGGCCCAGCTTGCCGATGTACTTTTCAATGAGCATACCCATGCTCTTGCCCTCGTTCTTTACAGAAGCGTACAGGGCGCCGAAGTCCGTAACGGCGCCGAAGAAAACGCCGCCGATCAGGATCCACAGCAGCACCGGCACCCAGCCGAAAACCGCCGCCTGAATGGCGCCGGTAACAGGGCCTGCACCTGCGATAGAGGAAAATTGATGGCTGAACACCGTCCAGCCGTTGGTCGGTACAAAGTCTTTGCCGTCGTTGTACTTCACTGCGGGGGTCTCTGCCTTGGGATCAATACCCCAGGACTTGGCAATATGGCGACCATACAGCACATAGCCCGCACCTAACACAACAATGGCAATCAGTACAATAACCAATGTGTTCATTTGAAAGACTCCTTTCATTCTTCTTTTCCCAGTCAAATACAAAAAACAAAAAACCTTCGCCCCGGCACAGCCAATGCTGCTGTGCAAAGACGAAGGTAAAAATCAGAAACCCGCGCGTTACCACTCTGCTTGCCGGCAAAGCTGCCGACCGCTCATGCGCTGCCCGCCAAGGCGGATAGCACGCTCCGATAACGGGGAGTACCGGCACCGATTACGAAGCCCGAGGGCCGCTCACAGGTGCTGCTTGCAGGGGATAACGAGGACCGCGCCTTGCTGCCGTCTTCCACAACCGACGGCTTTCTGTAAGCGGTGATGCGGTTCGTCCTGTCCTGTTCGTTGCATTTGACTGTTGAATTTGTACTACCAATATAGCACTTTTGCGCCATTTGTCAACACCGTTGGAACAAAAAAATGCCCAAAATCGCAATAACGGACAGGGGTTGGAAAAATAAACGCCCCGGCGGGACCGAAAACGATCTGCCGGGGCGCAGTATATGCTTTTCCGTTTACAACTGGTCCGCTAAGGAGAAAATCAGGTCCCGGGTCTTGTCCCAACCCAGGCAGGGGTCGGTGATGGACTTGCCGTAAATGCCGTCCTCCCACTTTTGGGCGCCGTCCTCAATGTAAGACTCAATCATAAAGCCCTTCACCAAACGGCGTATATCCGCCGAGTGGCGCATGGAGTGGAGCACCTCATTGGCAATACGCACCTGTTGCAGGTACTGCTTGGAGGAATTGGAGTGGTTGGTGTCAATAAGCACCGCCGGGTTGGCAATACCGCTCTCCACATACAGATCGTGGAGAATACGCAAATTCTCGTAATGATAATTGGCGTGGTTGATGCCGTGGCGGTCCACACTGCCCCGCAAAATGGCGTGGGACAAGGGGTTGCCCTGGCTCTCTACCTCCCAGCCGCGATAAATAAAGGAATGATCGCCGTGGGCGGCCTTAATGGCATTGATCATCACAGACAGATCCCCGCTCATGGGATTCTTCATACCCACAGGAATATCCAGTCCACTGGAGATCAGCCGGTGCTCCTGGTTCTCTACGCTGCGGGCACCCACGGCCACATAGCTCAGCAGATCGCTCAGGTACCGGTGATTCTCCGGGTACAGCATCTCGTCTGCACAAGACAGCCCGGTCTCCTGCAAGGCACGCAGGTGAATATGGCGAATGGCGCGAATACCCTCGTACATATCCGGCTTTTTACCCGGGTCCGGCTGGTGGAGCATACCCTTGTATCCGGCGCCGGTGGTGCGGGGCTTGCCGGTATAAATGCGGGGAACGATCAAGATTTTGTCCGCCACCTGCTTTTGCACCTCTGCCAGGCGGTGGATATAGTCAATCACCGCATCCTCCCGATCCGCCGAGCAAGGGCCGATCACCAACAGCAGCTTGTCGCTCTCGCTGCGGATAATGGCGGCGATCTCCTGATCCCGCTTGTCCTTGTAGGCAGCCAGCTCCGGAGTCAGGGGCATCTCTTTTTTCAGCTCCTGAGGAATGGGCAGCTTGCGAATAAAGTGCATATGATCCATTTTATCAAAATTCTGCATGGGCTTTACCTGATTTCTATACTGTGATACCTATTATATTATACTGCCCGGAATCACTTGTCAAGAAAGCGCTTTAAATTACCACAACAGTAGAATACCGGGGGAATTGTAAATTTTGGCCCGCTGCCCTTGACCCGCTCCCTGCTTTGTATTACTATTAAAAGGATCATTTACAGGTAAAGCGGAGCAAAGCATGGCAAACGAACGAAAAAAACCTGCAAAAAAGAATACCCGCAGTCGGTCAACCCCACGGCGGACAAGCACCCGTAAAAAAGCCACCCGCAAAAAGTCCGCCGGCGCTGCCCGGCGCAAGAGGCGGCGCAAAGCCAACGGCCAATCTCTGTTTGCCAACCGGTGGGTGCAGGCGGCGCTGGCGCTGGTGATCGTGGGTGCGCTGGCTGCCACAGTGCTGGCACTGGGGAATCGCCATCAGCGGGTAACCTATGACTTTGGCACCGACGCCCCCTTTGTGGAGGGGGTAGACATCTCCGAGCACAACGGCACCGTGGACTGGACTACCCTAGCAAAAAGCGCCAAATTTGCCTTTATCCGTGTAGGCTATCGGGGCTACAACGACGGTACGCTCCATGCAGACAAAATGGCAAAAGAGAACTTAAAAGCTGCCCGCAAGGCCGGGGTGCCGGTGGGTGTATATTTCTTCTCTCAAGCCACCACGGAGGAAGAAGCCCAAGAGGAAGCCCGCTTTGTTCTGGAAGCCGTGCGCTTTGCCAAAGTGGAGCTGCCGCTGATCATAGACTATGAATACGGCTACAACGCCGCCGGAGAACACGCCGGTCGGCTGTATGCAGCCAATGTGAGCAAAAAGGACACCACCCGGCTGCTCACCGCCTTTTGTGACACCGTGACCGCCGACGGCTACACCGCCGGGGTGTACGCCAACTCACACTTTTACATTTCTAAATTCGACGCCGCCTCCCTGCCCAAGGGCACTCTGCGCTGGGTGGCGGACTACAACAGCGCCGTCACCTACACCGGGGATTTTGATATTTGGCAATATTCCAAAACCGGCAAGATCAAAGGCAACGGCAGCAAGTACATTGACCTGAACCGCTGGTATCTGGGAGGTTCCTAATGCAAAAAGCAAAAAAGAGATTGTTTTCTGTCACCGCCGTACTGCTGGCGGTGCTGGTGGCCTTAACGGCGCTGCTGCCTACGGCGGGCGCAGCCCAGGCCGCCACCATGAAATCCAAATACACCGGCAAAAGCTACACCCACAACGCCCGATTTGACAAGCTGGAGGTGCTAAACGGTGTAGATATTTCCGCTTGGCAAGAAAAGGTGGACTGGAAAAAGATAAAGAACGACGGCATTGACTTTGCCATTCTGCGCGCCGGGTACGGCAAGAACGCCAGCCAGGAGGACGCCTACTTTGCCACCAATTTTAAGAACGCTACTGCCGCCGGGCTGCCGGTGGGTATTTACTGGTATTCTTATGCCAAGAGCGTGGCGGATGTGGAAAAAGAGGCGCGCCTGTGCCTGCAAGTACTGGGCAGCCGCACCCTGGATCTGCCGGTGTTTTATGACTTAGAGGAGAGCAGCCAGCTGAGCAAGGGCAAGGCCTTTTGCACCCAGCTGGTAGAGCGCTTTTGCAGCATTATTGCCGCTGCCGGGCACACCCCGGGGCTGTATATGAGCCGCAGCCCGCTGCTGGACTACATAGAGCAGGAAACCCGGGGCCGCTACGCCCTGTGGGTGGCAGAATACGGCTCCAAGACCTGCAAGTACGACGGCGATTACCTGATGTGGCAGTACGCAGACAACGGCAAGGTGGCCGGGGTCAACGGCAACACGGATATGGACTTTCTGTATGGCAATAAAAACAGTTTGCCCGGCTCTGCCACCCTGCTGAAAAGCAAGACCTACACCGGCAAACCCATCACACCCGCCCCCACCGTCACCGGCGAGGACGGCCAACCGCTGGAAGCGGACAAGGATTACACCCTGACCTATACCAATAATAAAGCGGTGGGCATGGCCACCATTACCGCCCAGGGGCTGGGTACTTACACCGGGCGGCGGTGGTACTATCGCTTTAAGATCCTGCCTGCCAAGGTCACCGGTCTGACCCTGGAGAGCCGAAGCAAAACACGGCTCACCTACATTTGGAATGCCACCCCCGGCGCTAACGCCTACTTGGTGAAGGTCATCAACCGCACCACCGGCAAAGGCTTTGACAAGGCAGTAAGCACCACCCGAGTGGATCTGACCGATTTAACAGACACCCAGCTGTACGAGGTGCAGGTGGCGGCTTATCGGGGCAACACCGCTTACCGAGGTCCCTATTCCAAGGTGAACGCCAAGCACACCCTGCCGGGCACCGTCACCGGACTGAAAACAAAAAAGACCGCCACCGGCTCCATTACCCTGGAGTGGAACAAAAAGCCCGGCGCCGACGGCTATGTGGTGTACCAATATATTGCCGCCAAGAAGCAGACAAAGCGCTTGGCCACCACCACCGCCCGCAGCTTTGTGTTCAAGGGCAGCGGCGCCAAGCCGGGCACCAAATACTACTTTTATGTGGCGCCCTACACGGTAGACTCCAAGACCAAGGAAGGCGCCAAGGGCACCCAACTGGCGACCACCACCCGCCCCACTGCCACCAAATGCACCGCCGCCAAATCCGCCAAAAAGCAGCAGATTTCCGTGCGCTGGAACAAAGTGAAATGCAACGGCTACGCCGTGCAGTATTCCACCAAGAAGAACTTTTCCGGCGACAAAAAGACCCTGTATGTAAGCAGCGGCAAGGCCACCGGGAATATTAAAACCGCCAAGGGCGGCCGCACCTATTATGTGCGCCTGCGCCCCTACACTACCGTAGGCAACACCCGCTACTACGGCAGCTACACCGCTGCTCGCGCCGTGCGGGTCAAGTAAGCACAATAGAAAAAATAAGCATAAAGCACCGTTCCAACGAACGGTGCTTTTTTGTGTTGTTGTGATTTGCGCGGGGCGGTTTGGCGCAATACGGCGGGCGGATACTATCCGCCCCTACCCGTTACAATAGCGTCTTCGTAGGGGCGGCAATCTGCCGCCCGCACTGCGATACAGGCTGACGGATCGGCGGTGCGATACTGTACTCGCTACGAAACAGTCCCCCGGACTGTTTCTCCCAAATGCTAACGCATTTGGAGCCTCGTGTCTCTTGCACTGCGTGCAATTCACTCATCGCACCCTACAATTTTTTTACAAATACACGCCTACTCTTATTTTCCCCGCCGTGCGGCCAAGGCGAATTTGGACCGGTACGCCCCGGCGGCGCCAGTTTGGCGATAAGATCAAGCCGACAGTACGCACCGACCCCCGCCTCCGCGCCCTGCGATAAGGCACATACATCTACAAAAAGGAGCAATCCAACAATGGAATTGCTCCTTTTTCCTTTTATATTATGTATTACCGAAAGCGCGCCTTTTCAGCCGCGCAGGCGGGCGTACAGATGGAGAAAATCCTGCTCCACCCGATCAAAGGGCAGCTGCGTCCAATCCGGGGTGCGTTGCAGGGGCGGGGCATTCGTGGGGATCACCTCGCCGGTAAAATGCAAAAATTCCGCCGACAGCATGGCGTTGTCGATCTCCGTAACCGTCTGCCACTGCGCCGGAGTAGGCCGAGCCTCTACCAAGGTGTCAAACAGCAGCGCCAGCAGCCGCTCCTCTGCCCGGACAAATTCCGGCAGCCGGGCCTTCACCGGCCGGGTCACATCGCTCATATACGCCTCTGCGCCGTCATGGAGCAGGCAAAATAGTGCCGTTTGGTTCGCTTCACCCCGCACCAGCGCCTCTCGGGCGCAAGCCAAAGAGTGCTGCCCCACGGAGTAAAATGCCGGGAAGTGGCCGTTGGCGCGGGTCATCAGAGACTGGGCGTGGGCAATATCCCGCACATCCAGATCCGCCGCCACCGCGTGGTACGGGTCAAAATGCCGCCCGGTGTAGGTAGAAATCGGTTTGTACATACCGTCGCCTCCGGTTAAGTTTCTATTGTGTAGTAGGACAAGGAACCGTCCCCTGTTTTACATATCCGGAATTTGCCAGATTTCACCCTCCAGATCATCATAATCGTACTGTAGATATGTTCCGCGAGCTTCAGAGCGGTATATATACGGTATATCATGATCGTTGCACCATTTCATCAAGGTAATTGCTTTATCTTGATTCAACCTATATTGCTCAGTAAATGACAAACCATTTTGATCAATAAACACACGATAGCGGAAATATACATCTTCTTCATCCTTAGCCGCATTAAAAAACTCGGTCACCTGCGGATTGTTCAAAGCCCGCATTAAATCTTTGTATCGAGATTCTGGAATAAAATGAGGAAATGGGATAATATCTGGATTATCATCATACATATCGCACGGACCTCTGTGATCGATCATCTTGAAGTGTTTCATGTCGAACCAATAGTCCTGCTGATTCGCTTCTTGCTCATCTAAGCTGTAGGAGCAGTAACAGTAGTATTTGTTAATGTTTAATCTTTTCATAGTAGGTTCCCTTTCTATATTGTAGGGCGGTGGGCTTGCTCCTGCTGCAACACCCGACGCAACCGCCCGCTGCAAATCATTATAACACAAGAAAGCACCGCTGAAAAGCTGAATTTTGGTGAACATTGACAAAAGTGGAAATTCCGCTTGATTATTTGGCAAAAGCGGTATAAAATAAAGACTGCAATACAAGGGCGCATAGCGCCCGGGTAAATTCAAATATTTTTCGGAGGTAATTCCAAATGGTAAGAGTTGCTATCAATGGTTTCGGCCGTATCGGCCGTCTGGCTTTCCGTCAGATGTTCGGCGCAGAAGGCTATGAAGTGGTTGCCATCAACGACCTGACTTCTCCCAAAATGCTGGCTCACCTGCTGAAGTACGATTCTTCTCAGGGCAAGTACGCACTGGCTGACACCGTGTCCGCTACCGATGACTCCATCATCGTAGACGGCAAAGAGATCAAGATTTATGCAAAGGCTGACGCTTCTGAGCTGCCCTGGGGCGAGCTGAAGGTAGACGTAGTGCTGGAGTGCACCGGTTTCTACACTTCCAAGGAGAAGGCTTCTGCTCACATTAAGGCCGGTGCCCGCAAGGTTGTTATTTCTGCTCCCGCAGGCAACGATCTGCCCACCATCGTATACAATGTAAACCACAAGACCCTGAAGGCTGAGGACACCGTGATCTCCGCCGCTTCCTGCACCACCAACTGCCTGGCTCCCATGGCAAAGGCCCTGAACGACTTTGCTCCCATCCAGAGCGGTATTATGTGCACCATCCACGCTTACACCGGCGACCAGATGACTCTGGACGGCCCGCAGAGAAAGGGCGACCTGCGTCGTTCTCGTGCCGCTGCCGTGAACATCGTGCCCAACAGCACCGGTGCTGCTAAGGCTATCGGCCTGGTTATCCCCGAGCTGAACGGCAAGCTGATCGGCTCTGCACAGCGCGTTCCCACCCCCACCGGTTCCACCACCATCCTGACCGCTGTCATCAAGACCGACAAGGAAGTGACCGTTGAGGCCATCAACGCTGCTATGAAGGCTGAGACCACCGAGTCCTTCGGTTACAACACCGACGAGATCGTATCCTCCGACATCGTGGGTATGCGTTACGGTTCTCTGTTCGATGCTACCCAGACCATGGTTCTGAAGGTTGCTGACGACACCTATGAGGTTCAGGTTGTTTCTTGGTATGATAACGAGAACTCCTACACCTCTCAGATGGTTCGCACCATCAAATACTTCTCCGAGTTGGGCTAATCCCTCTCGATACAGAGAAAACCAAAGACCGACAGGTTCGCCTGCCGGTCTTTTTCTTTTGCTAAAATATAGATAAAAAGAGAACACCTTGCAGTGGGTGTTCTCTTTCATATATTTTATTCGCCCTCTTGATAGATCACGGCAAACAGTTCCTCAATCCGCTCCGTTTGGCCGGTTAGGTACAAATAGCCGAACAGCGCCTCCACCCCGGTGGCGCAGTGGTACTCGCCAACGGTGGCGCTCTTGGGCTGGTGGCCGGTCTTGGCATTGCGTCCCCGCTTAAACACCGCCAATTCTTCCTCTGTCAGCAGCGGCTCCATGCGGGCAAAGGCCGCCGTTTGGGCCTTGGCGCTGACGAACTTCACGCTCTCCCGGTGCAGATCGTTCACCGGCCGGTTGGCCAGCGCCACCAGGTGGCAGCGCACCTGCATCTCATACACGCAGTCGCCGATAAAGGCCAAATTCAGCGGGCTTAGCTGCCGCGGATCTGTGTTCAACACTTCCATACTTGCTCCTTACGGAATGTACTCAAACTCAATATCATACAGGCTGACAATATCGCCCTCCTGGATCCCCCGCTGCCGCAGCGCCTCAAACACGCCGCTCTTCTCCAGCACCCGCTGCATGTATTGCAGCGCCTCGTAGTCCTCCACATCAATGCCCTTAAGCACCTTGGGAAACCAGGGAGCCTCTACCAGGTAGTAGCCCGGCTCCGGATTGGTGATGGTAAAGCCGGTACTGTTTTGCACCAGCAGCTCCGTGGGGATCTCCTCCGGCTCGTACTCCTTCACCGGGGGCAGCGTTTGCAACCGGTTCCACACTGCGTTCATCAACTCCCGGGTGCCCTCCTGAATGGGAGCGCAAATAGAATAGTAATCATAGCCCTTGGCCTCTACATAGGCTCTCAGCCGTTCAATTTGCTCCGGCTCCGCCATGTCGATTTTATTGCCCGCCACGATCTGGGGCGCTTTGGCCAGCTCCGGGTTGAACTTCTCCAGCTCACGGTTGATGGCGTCAAAATCCTCGATCGGGTCTCGTCCCTCGTGACCACTTACATCCACCAGGTGCACCAGCAACCGGCAGCGCTCCACATGGCGCAAAAAGTCATGACCCAGGCCCACGCCGTCTGACGCACCCTCGATCAACCCGGGAATATCCGCCAGCACAAAGCTGTTGCCCGCGCCCATGGACACCACGCCCAAATTGGGCACCAAGGTGGTAAAGTGGTAGTCGCCGATTTTAGGCTTGGCCTGGCTGACCACGGAGATCAGGCTGCTTTTGCCCACGCTGGGAAAGCCGATCAGCCCCACATCCGCAATGAGCTTCAGCTCCAGGCTGACCTCCCACTCCTCGCCGGGCACGCCGGGCAGCATGAGATCGGTGATAACGACGTCCGGGCGCTGCTCGCGCAGAAGCAAGAGGCCCTCGGTGCCCGAGAAGGCCTGGCGGCAGCGGTAGCCGCGACGCTCCAGATGCGCGCAGACCACCTCGTTGATAGAGGGATCGTCCTCGATGATGAGTATGTCGGCGACGGTTTCCATGGCAAGCAGGATAATACGCGCGGATGCGTTGGCGTCGGCATCTTCAAACAATCTTAACGCTTCGCCAGAACTTTCTTTAATTCCCGCGTCCACACTGAAAGTCGTTGGAAATG
>ENA-UEPH01001357-UEPH01001357.1-human-gut-metagenome-genome-assembly--contig:-NODE-1357-length-23441-cov-6.414270_pt1 | contig 23441 bp, 20 predicted proteins | sample MGYA00242891_ERZ507898 | MGnify/ENA primary metagenome ERZ507898 (study PRJEB26167, sample SAMN06115411) | human gut metagenome | host: Homo sapiens | place: China:Guizhou | collected 2014-10-15... | reverse complement strand
GTTTCGAATCCGTCGAGGATGAACAGCGGCTGGTTGGGATCGGTGCCGTACTCCTCCTTCAGGCCGATCACGCTGCTCTTGCCGCGGATTTCGAAATCGGGCATGCGGTTGGGGTCGGAACCGAACTGGACGCTCTCGGAGATCTTGAACGAGGGGTCCAGCGTGCGGAGGCTCTGCAAGACGCTCTGCGTACCCACAGCCTTGAGTTCCTTGGACTTGAACGTGGTCGCCGAGCCCGTGAACCTCTCCTTCTTGCGCTGGTAGACGCCCGTCACCACCACGTCGGCCACTTCCACGGAGGTCGGCGTCAGCGAAATTTTCCGAAAATCCGCGAGGTTCTGCCCGTTGTAACGCTTCACATGGATTTCATAGCCGATGAACGAGAACATGATGTTGTAAATGCCGGCGGGAATTTTCAGCACGTAGCGTCCGTCGGCGTCCGAGGAAGTTCCGATGGTCGATCCCTCGACGACGACCGTCACGCCCGCCATCGGGGCGAGCATTGCGCCTTGTTTCAAAAAATCAAAGTTCATCGTTTTCTCAGGGGGAAACGATTGGGGCTCCGCCCTAAACCCTGCCAGAAACCTGAGGTTTCTGGACTTCCCTCCTACTGCTTCGCGGTATACCGCGAAGCAATGTGGAAGGTGTCGGGAACTCAGTTCCTGACCGGGGCTTGGGGCAGAGCCCCAACGTAACCCCTCGTTCCCCCGTCTCCTCGTCACTCCGCAATGGATTGCAGGTTGGAAATCAGCCACTTGCCCGCCGTGCGCACCAGCGTCACGCGGTAGCGCGACGTCGTCCACGCGGGCGGGGAAAGCCGCTCCTCGCCGCCCTCGGCCAACGCCGCTTCCCGCTTGGAGGAGCGAATCGTGCCGTCAATGGCGGGAATGCTCTCAACCACCTCGGCACGCGCCACGTTCTCCCACGGCCATGACCAGACGGAAACCATCTTCACCCGATGATCGTAACCGCGGATCTCGTAGTCGCGATATGGCGACGTGTCGCTCAGCCCCACCTGCAAAACGGGGTCCTGCGCGATAAATTCCGGCTTGAAATAGCTGGTCAGCTTGTCCGCGTCCTCGCCCATGAGCACCACGCCCGCGCGCGCATCCAGGCCGTCGTCAATCAGCACCCAAATATTCGCCGTGTTCATCGCCAGATAAAACGAAATAATCAGCAGCGCGCATACCACCGTGATGATGAGCATCCGCGATGCGATGAAATCCAGCAGCCGTTTGAGAATCCGCATGGCAGTGCCTCCCTGTCGATTGATTCATGCACAGGAATCTGCGCAATGGCCCGCTTTCGAGCCGTTAGAAAATCGCGTCCACAAACGCGTTCGCGTCGAACGCCTGCAAATCCTCGATGCCTTCGCCCACGCCGATGTAGAGCACCGGCAGCTTCAGCTCGTCCATGATCGCAACCGCAATACCGCCCTTGGCCGTGCCGTCCAGCTTGGTGAGCACAATGCCGGAAACATCCGCCACTTCGGAGAACTCGCGCGCCTGCTGCAAACCGTTCTGGCCGGTCGTCGCATCGATGACCAGCAGCGTGCGTACCTCAGCTTCTTCGTATTCGCGGGTGATGACACGGGAAATCTTGCGCAGTTCCTCCATCAGATTCTTTTTGTTGTGCAGGCGGCCCGCCGTATCGACAATCAACAAATCGGCTTCCGTCGCCTTCGCCTTCTGAATGCCGTCAAAAACCACCGCCGCCGGGTCTGCGCCCTCGGCATGACGGACGATCGGCACCTGTGCGCGTTCCGCCCAGATTTGCAGCTGATCTCCTGCCGCCGCGCGGAAGGTATCCGCCGCTGCCAGCACGACGCTGTGGCGGGCATCCTTAAAGCGCATGGCCAGCTTGCCGATGGTCGTCGTCTTGCCCACGCCGTTCACGCCGACCACCAGCATCACCATCGGCCACTTGAGCGGCTTGCGCGGCATGCTCATGATCTCCTTGAGAATCTCCTTGAGAATCTCGCGCGCTTTCTTCGCGTCGGTGATCTTTTCTTTTTCCACGCGCGCTTTCAGCTCCTGAATGACCTTATCGCTGGTGCGCACGCCCATATCGCTCATAATCAGAATATCGACCAGATCTTCGTAAAAGTCGTCGTCGATCTTCTCGGTCGCCTCGATCAGCTCGTCCACGCGCCCAGCCACATTTCCACGCGTTTTGGAAAGGCCCTGCCACAGGCGGCTGAAAAGCCCCTGCTTTTTTTCTTCCTGCTCAGGCTGCTCCGCAGGCTCGACGGGCTTCTCTTCCGCCCTGACCGTTTGTTCAGCCTGCTGCTCCTTTTCTTTTTCCTTCTTTTTACCGAATCCAAAGAATCCCATACTATTCTCCTTTTTGACTCATTCAAATGCTGTTCTTTGGCTCAAATCGTTTCAATCGCAAAACGCTTCGCATTCCGCTCTGAAACCTGCTTTTCTCCCTGCATCGGATTGCGATGGGCTGCCGCCCATACCCGCTTGGGGATTTCATCCCCAAACCCCTTCTTCGCGGCGGTTTTAACAGAGAAAAGAGATCACTCCATCGCGTCCGCGCTCACGTCCTTCAGCTCGACGCTGAGCATCTTGGAAACACCCTTTTCCTCCATCGCCACGCCGTAAAGGCCGTCACAGCGCTCCATCGTGCCCTTTCTATGGGTGACGACGACGAACTGCGTATCCTTGGAGAAATCGCGCAGATAATCCGCAAACGTAGAGATATTGCCGTCGTCCAACGCCGCCTCGATCTCGTCAAGGAAGCAGAACGGCGTCGGCTTGAGCCGCAGCATCGCGAACAGAATCGCAATCGCCGTCAGCGCGCGTTCGCCGCCGGAGAGCAGCGAGAGCATCTGCAGTTTTTTGCCCGGCGGCTGCGCGACGATGTCGATGCCGCAGCCAAGCACGTCCTTTTCATCCACCAGCCGCAGTTCGGCTTTACCACCGCCGAAAAGCTTGACAAACGTCTCGCTCAAATACTGCTGAAGCAGGTGGAAATTCTCCATGAACTGCTTTTCCATCTGCTTTTGCAGCGAATCGATGATGCCCAGCAAGTCGTCCTGCGCTTTCACCAGATCGTCGCGCTGGCTGGCCAGATCGTCATATCGTTCGCGGCAGGCACGGTAATCTTCCATCGCCTTGACGTTGACCGGCCCCATCTCGCGTATTTCTCTGCGGATTTCGCCCGTGCGCTTATCGCTGCCCGCCATATCGAACGGTTCGGCGAGATACTCCTTTGCGCCGGCATAGGTCAGCTCGTAGTCGTCCCAGATTCGCTGCTGCATCTGCTCCAATTCGCTCTGCGTGCGTCCCAGGATCAATTCGGCCTTGTGGCACTTGTCCATGTCCATCGCCAGCGTCTCGCGCAGGCTGTCGATTTCCTGGGTCAACTGGCGAACCGTCTCCTGCCCCTCGTTGCGGGTATTCTGCTTGGCAAGCAGGTTTTGCTTCGCCGCTTCCAGTTTTCCGGCACACGCCTGCTGCTCGGCGGTATCCCTGGCGAGCTGCTGCATGCTCTGCTGATGGCGGAGGGTCAGCGCCTCGCGGTTCTCATGCGCCTCGCCGATCTGTACGCCGACAGCGCTCTGCTCCCGGCGCATGCGCGCGCCATCCTGATTGAGCGCGTTTGCGTCGCGTTCGCAGGCCGCCAGCGTCACGCGGAGATTCTGTGTTTCCTCACGCAGCGCGTCCAGCGTCTCGCGCTTTTCATACAGCGCGTCGCTCATCGCGGCGGTCTGTTTGTTCATTTCCTCGTTGGTCTTCTGCTCGCCCGCCTGTGTATCGCGCGCGCCCGCAAGCTGGCTGTCGATCTGTTCGAGGTTCTGCGCAATCTGTTTGCGCAGCAATTCGCATCGATCCTGCTGCGTGCGATGCTCTTCGCGCTGCACGTTCAGCGTGCGCACGCGCTCCTGCGCGATGGAAACGTCAATCTGCGCCTGCCGGATATCCTCAAACGCCTGTGCGCGGCGCTGCTTGATCTCCTGACGGATCGCCTCGCCCCGTTCCAGACGGCGGGCGCAGTCGGCGATCTTCTGTTCCAGCTCGACAAGCAGCTTTTCATGCTCCTTGATTTCGCGTTCGCGGGAAAGCAGGCTGGTCATGCGGGAGGCGCTTGAACCGCCCGTCATCGAGCCGCCGGAGTGCATGACGTCACCCTCCAGCGTCACCAGTCGGAACGCGTGCCGCCCGCGCCGCATGATTTCGATGCCCGCGTCGAGGTTTTCGGCAATCACGGTTCGTCCGAGCAGGTTTTCCACAATGCCGCGGTACTGCTCGTCAAACTCGATCAGTTCGCTGGCCACGCCCACGCAGCCCGGCATGGCCAGCGCCTGCCGCTCCTGCTGGCTGAGCGTGCGCCCGCTGATGGTGGTCATCGGCAGGAAAGTCGCGCGCCCCAATTTATTCTGGCGCAGATACGCGATCATGTCTCTGGCGATGTATTCGTCCGTCGTGACGACGTTTTGCAGCGCGCCGCCGAGCACGGCTTCCACTGCGCGTTCAAGCTGTTTGGGCACGCGCATCAACGACGCGACAACGCCGCGCACGCCCTCGTTTCCTCGCGCATGCAGCAGCACCTGCTTGACGGCCTGCTGATAGCCCGCGTAGTCGCGCTCCATCTCGCGCAGCACGCGCAGCCGGCTGGACGTGGCCTGCTTTTGGCCATTCGCGTCGCCAAGCGCCTTTTGAATGACGGCGATCTTCTGCCCGTTTTCCTGCGCTTCCAGCTCGATGTTCTGCTCGATTTCGGTTTTTTCGGCCTCGCCCCGTTTGGCCTGTTCCAGTTCACCGTCCGCCTGTGCAAGCTGTTCGTCCATGCGCTGCGCCGCCTGAGCCAGTTCTTCGCGCTGCGCGTCGGCCTCTTCGCCCCGGCGTTCCAACTCTTTACGCATGGTGGAAAGCCGCGCCTCGCTGGTGCGCACATCGCTCAGGCGGTTCATCGCGTCGATGATGGCGCTCTTATGGGCTTCCAGCTTTTCTTCGGCCTCTCTGGCTTCTTCCTGCGCGGTTTGCAGAGCTTCTTCCTTCTGGCTGAGCTGACGCGTCAGCTCGATGATTTTCGTGCGGTTGGCGAGCGCGTCCCGCTCGTTTTTCGCAATTTCCTCATCAAGCGCGGCGCTCCGGGCGCGCTTCACGTCCTCTTCCTGACTGAGGGCAAGCACGTCCTTTTCCATGCGGTTGATTTCCGCGCGCAGCACGCCAAGCTCGCCTTCGCGCGCTTCCGTTTCGCGCGTCAGTTCCAGCACCGCGTCATGCGCGGCGGTCACCTCGTTTTCGAGCTTCTGCGCGCCCTCGTTGGCTTTTTCGCGCTGCGCGCTCAACTCATCGGCGCGCTTTTCTTCGTGGGCAATGGCCTCTTTCAAGCCGACGAGCAGCTGTTCCGCCTCTGCAATGCGCTCCTTAGCGCGGTCGCTGCGCAGTACGAATGCCGAACATTCCAGCACGCGCAGTTCGTCGCGAAGATTCAGATAGCGCCGCGCCGTTTCGCTGGCTTTTTCCAGCGGCTCAAGCTGGCTTTCCAGCTCGGCGATGATGTCTTCCACGCGGGAGAGGTTATCGCGCATGTTCGCAAGGCGCTTTTCGCTTTCTTCCTTGCGCGTGCGGTATTTGACGATGCCCGCAGCCTCTTCAAAAATGCCGCGCCTGTCCTCGCTCTTCTGGGAGAGGATTTCGTCGATGCGGCCCTGCCCGATGATGGAATAGCCCTCTTTGCCCACGCCCGTGTCGCGGAAAAGCTCGACAATATCCTTGAGCCTGCAAGCGGATTTATTGATGTAGTATTCGCCCTCGCCGCTTCGATACACGCGCCGGGTGATCATCACTTCGGTATAATCCACGCTCAGCGCATGATCCTCGTTGTCAAAGACGAGCGACACTTCGCAATAGCCCATGCGTTTGCGCTTCTGCGTGCCGTTGAAGATGACGTCCTCCATCTTGCCGCCGCGCAGCGCCTTGGCGCTCTGTTCGCCGAGCACCCAACGCACCGCGTCGGACAAATTGGATTTGCCGCTGCCGTTCGGCCCGACAATGCCGGTGATGCCTTCGTCAAAGACGACGACCGTGCGTTCCGCGAACGACTTAAAGCCGTAAATTTCCAGTCTTTTCAGCCGCACCTGTGCGACCCCTTTCCGTATCCCCGCACGCGGGTTTCGTTAAGCCTTATGCAGCGTTTGCAGCGCCATCTGCGCGGCGGCCTCTTCGGCGCGCTGTTTGCGCGCGCCCGTGCCCGTGCCCAGTTCGCTGCCATCCGCACGCAAAACCCTCGCGGTGAACACACGGGCATGCGGCGGGCCGTCCTGCCCGATGATTTCGTAGGTCGGCGTTTCCTCGCCCAGCGCCTGCAAATATTCCTGCAAAGCGCTCTTCGCGTCGCGGTCGCTCTTTTCGCTGGTTTTGTAATCGCCCATCGCCAGATCGACCAGTTTGGCCGCCTCCTCCATGCCCGCGTCCAGATAGACGGCAGCGATGACCGCCTCCATCGTATCGGCAAGGATCGACGGGTTTTCCCGCCCGCCGACAACCTCTTCGCCGCGGTCGAGTTTCAAATAGCTGCCCAGCCCCAGCCGCGTGGCCGCTTTGGCCAGATTGGCCTCACAGACCAGCGCGGCGCGCTTACGGGTCAGCTGTCCCTCGCGCAGTTTGGGATATTGATGATAAATCACGCGGCTGACGCAGATTTCAAGCACCGCGTCGCCCAGAAACTCAAGGCGCTGGTTGTCCTGACACTTATGCTGAAGCGCATAGGACGGATGGGTCATCGCCAGATCGAGCAGGCCGATATCGGCAAACTGATGGCCGATGGTCCGCTCCAGGGTTTGATAATTCATAACTGCCTCGCTCTTGTCCATTTTCCCCGTCCATTTCGCTTCGCGCGGCGTTTCGCGCGAAATGAAATACACGGGAAGGGCGCGCCGCCGAAACGGCGCGTCCGCTTCCTGATTACATCTTCTCTTCGATATACCATATCGGCGACGGTCTTGACCTTTTCAATCGCGTCGTCTTCAACCTCGATTTCAAACTCGCTTTCGATATCCATCACGAGCATCATCACCGACGCGCTGTCCGCCTTGAGGTCTTCCTTCAGGCGGGCTTCCGGCTTCACTTCATCCTCGCTGACGCCGAGCTGATCGGCGATCATGCCCTTGAGCTTATCGTATACCATGTTCGTTTCCTCCTTACGGTTGTTGATCTATTGCAAACCCGTTTCCGGGTTTCAGACGGTTTATTCTTCTTTTTCGTCCTCGACGGAGAGCTTGGCGACCTCTTCGCGGATGACGTCAACCACGCCGCCGTCCACCATGCTCTTGGCCTGGCGGATTGCGCAGAAGATCGCGCGCGCGTTGGAATTGCCGTGCGCCTTGATGACCGCGCCTTCCACGCCCAGCAGCGGCGCGCCGCCGATTTCGGTGGAATCAAAGCTGCGTTTAATGTTGCGAAACGTATCCTTCGCCAGCAGCGCGGCCAGCTTGCCCTTGGCGGAATCCATCAGGCCGCCCTTAATCAGGCCGAAAATCAGCGAAATCACGCCTTCGGTGTTCTTGAGCAGCACATTGCCGACAAAGCCATCCGCCGCAATCACGTCGGCCTTGCCCGCCAGCGCGTCGCGCGCTTCGACATTGCCGATAAAGGCAAACGGTTGTGGCTTTTCCATCAGCGCATAGGTGTTCTGCGCCTGCTCGTTGCCCTTGGCCGCCTCCACACCGATGTTGAGCAGGCCGACTTCCGGCTTCTCCACGTTCATCACGCGGCGCATGTAAGCGCTGCCCATCATCGCGAACTGCACGATCCACTTGGGCTGGCAGTCCGTGTTTGCGCCCGCGTCCACCAGCAGCAGCGGACGGCCCGGCACGGGCAGCAGCGTCGCCAGCGCGGGGCGGTCAATGCCTTTAATGCGGCCGATTTTAAACATCGCGCCCGCCATCAGCGCGCCCGTCGAACCGGCGGAAACAAACGCCTGCGCTTCCTTGCGGCGAACGATATCCATGCCGACGACAAAGGTCGAATTTTTCTTGCGGCGCAGCGCCATCACCGGATGCTCTTCGGTGGTGATGACCTCCGGCGCATCGACAACCGTCAGGCGGTTGCGCACCTTCGCCATGGCCTCCGCGTTGCTGTACGCGGAAATCGTCTCTTCGATCAGCGTTTCCGGGCCGACGAGGATGATTTCCATATCCGGATATTCGCGCAGCGCGTCGATTGCGCCGTCCACGTTGACCTTGGGGGCAAAATCGCCGCCCATCGCGTCTACGACAATTTTCATATGCAAAACTCCTTACTTTCTCGTAAAGGCATACATGCCGATGCCCGCAGCAATGGCGAGATTGAGCGAATCGATCTGCTGGCTGTGGGGAATCAGCGTGCTCACGCCGATTTGGGCAAACTCATCCGGCAGACCGCTGGCCTCGTTGCCAAAGACGAGCGAGAACGGGCCGTCCACCTTCTGCACAGCTTCATCCAGCGGCACCGCGCCCGTCAGCATGAACGGGAAAAGCCGGCGCAGCGGATACTGCGCGCGATACTGCTCAAAGGAATCAAAGTGGCGCACGTTGAGCGAAAACGCCGCGCCCATCGACGCGCGCACTACGCGGGGATCGTCCGAATCGACGGCGGGACGGATGATCGCGATGTTTTTCAGCCCAAAGCCGAGCGCCGTGCGCAGAATCGTGCCCAGATTGCCGCTGTCGCTGGGATGATGGAGTACGATATGCGGGCTGTCCTCGTCAAACCTGCCTTCCGCTTTTTTATAAACCATCGCCGCAAAGCAGTTTTCCTTTTTGGAAATGCGTTCCAGCGCGCGGTCGGCAACCTCCACGCGGATGTCCGCTTCCTGCGCGGCCTTTTCAAGCGCCTGCACGCCTTCGCTCTGCAAGCCGTTTGAGGAGACCAGCAGCCGCATGCAGCGCTTTTTTGCATTTTTGAGACATTCCGTCGCGGGGAAGATGCCCGGCGCGTAGGAATAATCCAGCGTCTTATCGTAAGCCTCCAGCTTAGCCAATCGCTTTCCCTCCTTTGATTTTCAAACACATTCAACCATTTTGTCATTATAGCAGATTTAGCGTTCATCATCAAGCAAAAGCGAAAAAAACGGGGGAAACGATGGGCGCCGCCCCTTACCCCGCCACGAACCTGAGGTTCTTGGATTTCCCGCTTTTCCCTTGATCGCTCAGCGATCAAGGGGATCAATAAAATCGCGCCGTATGCACGAAGCGAAATATCAATCGTCCCTTTTCCCGTCATTCCTCACGTTTTCGCTTCCTTTCTATTGGGCAATTATTGACTCTTTTCTGTTTATACTTGTAAAAACATCGTTTTTCGCTTATAATGTCATGTTGAAATAAGCTGCTTTACGCAAGCATGGCCTGTGTTTCTCCCTCCGGGGCGAACCGCAGCTTGATATACGTCACAATAGAAAGGACGTTTTCGTTATGCCCGAAACCCTTCGCATCGGTCTGGATATCGGCTCGACCACCATCAAGTGCGTCGTGCTGAACGAGGCTGACAAGATCATCTATTCCTGTTACGAGCGCCATCTCTCCCTCATCGCGCAGAAAACGCGCGAGCTGCTCACGCGGCTTAATAACGAAGTCGTGCATGGCGCGCCCGTCCGCCTGAGCATCTCCGGCTCGGCCGGCATGGGTCTGGCGCTCGGCTCGCATATCTCCTTTGTGCAGGAGGTCTACGCCACCAAGGTCGCGGCGGATATGCTCATGCCCGGCACAGACGTCATCATCGAGTTGGGCGGCGAGGACGCCAAAATCCTGTTTCTGCAAGGCACGCTTGAGGTGCGCATGAACGGCTCCTGCGCGGGCGGCACCGGCGCGTTCATCGACCAGATGGCCACGCTTCTGGGCGTGACCCCAACGGAGATGAACGAAGAAGCCAAAAAGGCCGAGCGCACCTATACCATCGCTTCCCGCTGCGGCGTATTCGCCAAGACGGACGTGCAGCCCCTGCTCAATCAGGGCGCGGCGCGCGCGGATGTGGCGCGCTCTATCTTCATGGCCGTGGTCAACCAGACCATCGCGGGGCTGGCGCAGGGCCGTCCGATTGAGGGCAACGTCGTCTACCTCGGCGGCCCGCTCACCTTCATGAGCGAACTGCGCGCCTGTTTTGACGAAGCGCTGCACCTGACAGGCGTCTGCCCGGAAAACTCGCTCTATTTTGTCGCGCTCGGCGCGGCGCACCAGCCCTCCGAGCCCGTGCTGCTCAGCGAATGTCTGGAAGCCATCGAAGCGTTCCACAGCACGGAGAGCTACAACGCTCTGCCGCCGCTCTTCAAGGATGAGGACGAGCTGGCTGCTTTCCGCGCGCGCCACGCCAAAGCGCAGGTCAAACGCCGCGATCCGGCGACGTACACCGGCGACGTGTATCTGGGCATCGACTCCGGCTCGACCACCATCAAATCCGTCGTCATCTCCACGGACGGCGAATTGCTGCTGACCCGCTACCAGAGCAACAGCGGCGACCCCGTGCCGCACGTGCGCAGCTTCCTGACCGATCTGCGCACCGAACATCCGGATTGGATTGTCCGCGCGGGCGCGGTCACGGGCTACGGCGAGGATCTGATTCGCAGCGCGTTCGGCGTGGATTTCGGCCTGGTCGAAACCGTGGCGCATTTTACCGCCGCGCGCGCATTTATGCCGAACGTCGATTTCATCATCGATATCGGCGGGCAGGATATCAAGTGCTTCAAAATTCACAACGGCGTCATCGACAACATCTTTCTCAACGAGGCCTGCTCCTCCGGCTGCGGTTCGTTCCTTCAGACGTTCGCCAGCGCGCTGGGCTATAAGATCGAGGATTTCTCCCAGCTGGGTCTGGCGGCGCGCAAGCCGGTCGATCTCGGTTCGCGCTGCACGGTGTTCATGAATTCCTCCGTCAAGCAGGCGCAGAAGGACGGCGCGGATGTGACCGATATTTCCGCTGGTCTGTCCATCTCGGTCGTTAAGAACGCGCTTTACAAGGTCATTCGCTGCTCCGGCCCGCAGGAACTCGGCCGACACATCGTCGTGCAGGGCGGCACGTTCCTCAACGACGCGGTGCTGCGCGCGTTTGAAAACGAGCTGGGCGTGGACGTCGTGAGGCCGGATATCGCGGGGCTGATGGGCGCTTACGGCGCGGCGCTGCACGCCAAAGAACAGCGCGCGTTGCATCCGGGCGAAAGCACCGTGCTCAGCCTTGAAACGCTGAACGGCTTCACCCACAACGTCAAGCAGGCGCGCTGCGGCCTGTGCGAAAACCACTGCCGCCTGACGGTCAACGACTTCGGCGGCGGCCGCCGGTTCATCAGCGGCAATCGCTGCGACCGTCCGGTTTCCGGCAACAAGCAGCAGAGCGGCCTGAACCTCTACGCCTACAAGCAGGAAAAGCTGCTGGCCATCATGAACGACCGCCGGGAAAACGCCCCGCGCGGCACAATCGGCCTGCCGATGGGCCTGAACATGTACGAGCTGCTGCCGTTCTGGCACGCGCTGTTTACGGCTCTGGGCTTTGACGTGGCCGTTTCCCCGTTCTCCAGCCGCAAGCTGTATATCGCGGGTCAGGCCACCATTCCGTCGGATACCGTCTGCTTCCCGGCAAAGCTGATGCACGGCCATGTCGATTATCTCATCCATCAGGGCGTCAAGACCATCTTCTACCCCTGCATGAGCTACAACTTGGACGAACATCTGGGCGACAACCATTATAATTGCCCGGTCGTGGCGTATTATCCGGAGGTCATCGCCGCGAACATGCCCGCCGTGCGCCAAATCGATTTCATCCATGATTACGTGGGCATCGACCACCGCAAGGTGTTCCCCAAGAAGCTGACCGGCATTTTGCAGCAGCATTTCCCGGATATCACCGCCCGCGAGGTTCGCCACGCGTGCGACGCGGCATACAATGCCTACGACGCATACATGGCGGACGTTCGCAAAAAGGGCGAAGAGATGATCGAGCAGGCGCGCAAAGAAGGCCGCCGCATCATCGTGCTGGTCGGCCGCCCATATCATGTCGATCCTGAAATTAACCACGGCATCGACAAGCTGATTGCGGGCTTCGGCGCGGCCGTCGTTACGGAAGATTCCCTCTCCTGGCACATGGAGAAGCAGGCGCAGGGCGTGCTCAACCAGTGGACATACCACGCCCGCCTGTACGCCGCCGCGCGCTACATCACCACCCAGCAGGATATGAATCTCGTTCAGCTCGTCTCCTTCGGCTGCGGCGTGGACGCCATCACCACCGACGAGGTGCGCGAGATTCTCGAATCCAGGGACAAGATTTACACCCAGATCAAGATTGACGAAATCACCAATCTGGGCGCGGTGCGCATCCGTCTGCGTTCGCTGTTCGCCGCCATCGACCAGCAGCAGGCGCTGGCCGCACAGAAATAACCCTTCCGCCGCTCTCCTCACACGAGGGGACGTCAAGGGCAGGATAACCGATATAGAAAGGAAACAAGTATGCCCAGCAATCACGTTGAATTTACCCGCGAAATGCGGGAGGCGGGCTACACCATCCTCGTGCCCAACATGCTGGAGTTCCACTTTTCTCTGATCGTCAAGGTGCTCCGCCTCAACGGCTATAACGCCGAGCTGCTGACCAACAGCGGCCCAAACGTCATGGCCGAGGGCCTCAAATACGTGCACAACGACACGTGCGTGCCTGCGCTGCTGGTCATCGGCCAGTTTTTAGACGCGCTGCACTCCGGCAAATACGACATCAATAAGGTCGCGCTGATCATCACCCAGACCGGCGGCGGCTGCCGCGCCAGCAACTACATCTATTTGCTGCGCAAAGCGCTCAAGAAAGCCGGTTTGGAGCAGGTGCCCGTCATCTCCGTGAACATGAGCGGTCTGGAAAGCGCCTCCGGCTTCAAGCTGACCGTGCCGCTGGTGCGCCAGATTATCGCCTCGCTGGTCTACGGCGACTGCATCATGTGCGTCTCCAACCAGACGCGCCCCTACGAATTCAAGAAGGGTACGACCGACGCATTGATTGAAAAATGGAACGACGCGTTGATCGAGCAGTTTAACCGCGGGCAGGGGCTGTCCAACAAAGATATGCGCAAAAATCTCGCCGCGATTGTCGATGATTTTGACGCCATCGAGCGCAGCCGCGAGAAAAAGACGCGCGTCGGCGTGGTCGGCGAAATCTACGTCAAATATTCCTCGCTGGGCAACAACGGCCTGGAAAAGTTCCTGAGGACGCAGGACTGCGAATACATGCTGCCGGGCATCATGGGCTTTGTGCTCTTCAAAATCGACAACCGCATCGAGGATCACCACCTCTACGGCGGCAGTCTGCTCAAGCTGATTTTCTGCAAGGGACTGATGAAATTCTGCGAGCGGATGGAGACGACGCTCATCGAATCCATTGCCGCGCACCCGAACTTTGTGCCGCCGACCGCGTTTAAACACATCAAGACGCTGGTCAAGGGCGTCATCGGCTATGGCAGCAAGATGGGCGAAGGCTGGCTGCTGACGGCCGAGATGCTGGAGCTGGCCGAGAACGGCTATGAAAACATCATCTGCGCGCAGCCTTTCGGCTGTCTGCCGAACCACATCTGCGGCAAGGGCATGATCCGCCGCCTGACGCAGGTGCATCCGGGCATCAACATCGTGCCGATCGACTACGACCTTTCCGCGACGAAAGTCAACCAGGAAAACCGCATCCGCCTGATGTTGGCCGTCGCGCACGACGCGGACGCAAAGCGCCGCGAACAGGAGCTGCTTATCGCCCAGGATGAGCGCGAGAGCGGCTGTTCCGGAAACTGCGAAACGTGCAGGAAAATCGGGTAACTTTTTTGCCATACAAAGAAACGACGCTGTGGACTGAGTTCAACTGCGTCGTTTTTTCATATTTCGGCTATCCTGCCGCTTTCCCGGCAAAGGCTTTTCTTCCCTCACCCGATTTCAACCAGCGCTTCCGGCTGTCACGGAATCCCGCCTGCATCTTTTCTGTTTCAGAACGAGTTAGAACCCATACGCCAGCGCGCCGCCGTCCACCGCGAAATCCTGCCCGGTGATATACGTCGCGCCGTCGCCGAGCAAAAACTTCGCCATCGCGCCCAGGTCTTTTGTATCGCCAAAGGCATGCACCGGCATGCGCGCCAGAATAGCCGCCTTGCGTTCGGGCGTCATCACCTGCCGGTTCATTTCGCTGGGGAACCAGCCGGGCGCGATGCTGTTGACGCACATGTTATCATTGGCCCATTCCACGGCCAATCCGCGCGTCATGCCGCAGACCGCCGCCTTGCTGGTGCAATACGGCACCACCTCGGAAAACCCCAGGTGCGCCGCCATGCTGCTGATGTTGACAATGCGGCCCTTATGCGCGCTCTTGCTCAGATAGGGATAGCAGAGCTGGCACAGACGAAAAACTCTGGTGACGTTGACGCTTAAAATCTGCTCGAAAGTTTCCATCGGAAAGACCTCTGCACGATGCTTCTGGGTAATGCCCGCGTCGTTGACCAGAAAATCAAGCCCTTCTTTTTCGCCGATTTCGCGGATGATTTCAGCCATGCGCGCGCCGTCTGTCACATCTCCCCGCACATGAATCACGCCTTCGGCGCTGGGCGCCATGCCGCTTTTCACCGCGCCGGAACGGCTGATCGCATACACCTTTGCGCCCGCCTGTGCCAGCGTGTTGGCAATGGCATAGCCGATTCCGCTGCTTCCGCCCGTAACAATGCCTGTGCGTCCCTCAAGTTCCTTCATTCTGCTTCCGCTCCTTTTTTGATCCATTATACCGGATCAACAATAGCACTTTTTTCTGCCCGTTGTAAAGGGGGAAATCGCCGCAAAAAAGAATAACCGTCCTTCCCCATTTTTCGGAGAACGGCGGTTTGCTTTTATAATTCTTCATACACGGCGCAGCCATGCTTCCCTGTGCGCTTCATTTCATACAGCGCGGTATCCACTCTGCGCAGCGCGTCCTTGTACGCGTCGCCATACCGGCAGAAAGTGACGCCCGCGCTGACGGAAATCCGCATCGTCATGTTCGCTACGAGGACCGTGCGGTGGTTGACCTCCTGAATCTTCTCCTTGATGGCCTCCACGTCGCCCAGATGAATTCCATCCATCCAGATGACGAATTCGTCGCCGCCGAAACGCGCAAAGAAGTCGTCCGCGCGAATGCACTCGTGAATCTGCGCCACAAGGTTTTGCAGCGCAGCATCGCCAAGGTCATGGCCATAATTGTCGTTGATCCGCTTGAAATCGTCCACGTCGAGGAGCACCAGCGCGCCGTGCATGTCCCCGCGCTGAAACATGCGTCTCATGAAATCCTCCAGCGCGCGCCGATTGGGAATCTGTGTCAGCGCGTCCAGTTCCGCAATGGTGCGCAGCTCCTTTTGACGCTGGCTTTGCAGCGCGACATATTGGTTGATGACTGCCGCCAGATAGCGCAGTTCCGACGTGCCGCCGGGCGTAATCGCTTCATCCCGCGAAATGGAGCGGATATACTTGCGCAGCACCACTGTCACCTGACGATACAGCAGCAACGCCAGACAGATGATGACCAGTTCTTCGACAATCTCAAAGACGTTCTGGACGTGCAGCAGGCTGGAAATGCTTTCGGTTTCCACCATCAGCCTTTCTTCCGTCCGCTCCATTACGCTGGTCTCAAAATCATTCAGTTTTTCATAAATTTTGTTTTTATAGCCGTAATATTCCCGCCCATGCACAATTTGCTCGGCCAGCGCTTTCTTTTCGTCGTCCGGAAGTTGACGTTCTTTCAAAGGCAGCGTATACTCCTGCACCTGAACCGGTGCGGTTCGGATCGTTCCCCTCGCCGCCGCCATCAGCGCAAACGCATGAATCTCCCATTCGGCCAGCGCGTCGGATAACGCCAACGCCTGTTTGAGCGTTGTGCAGTCCACATCATATTGCTCGGCAACCTCGATCTCATGCTCGCGAGATTGATTGTCGATGATGGCAAAATAGGCAAGCAGCGCATCCGTCGAGTCCGTTTCCACGTAGTTGTTGACATGAAGCGTCAGCTCGTCGGATTGCTGCTGAAAGACCTTGGAGGCGTTGTTGCAGGCAATGAGCGCCCGCTGACTGGCAACGGTCTGATCATATCGCTGATGAACCAGACGATTGGTCACATCCACGCCGAAGGAAAACAGCAGCACAACGGCGACAACCAGCCCGTTGATGAACATGATGCTGACGCCGCGCTTCATCTTCTTTTCCAGACCGCATCGCCTCTGCTTCCGCCAAACTCTGATTTTTTGATTGTATCATTTACACGGAAGCGTGGCAACAGGAATCGACAATTTCCGTCAGATTTTTTGAACGAAAGCGTTCGAAAACGTTTTTGTCTTGTCGTTTATCTAAAGATTATGCGGTTTCTTATTCTGAAATCACGACGCGGCTCACCGCGTCATACGCCTGCTTGAAAAAGTATTCCTGGCTGCTGAGCGGTTCGCTCTCGCCCGGCGTGAGACGGTGATACTGTCCCTGCGCGTCCATCTCGCGCGCCTGCATGTTGTCGCGGAGCATCGTGTCAAACATCGCCAGAATCCGCGCGCGGATGTCCGCATCCATTACAGGCGAAGCCACCTCCACGCGGCGCAGCGTGTTGCGCGTCATGAAGTCGGCAGAGGCGATATAGACCTTCGCGCGCTCCCCGCGCCCGAAGATATAGATGCGCGAATGTTCCAGGAAACGCCCGACGATGCTGACGACGCGGATGTTCTCCGTCGCCTCCGGCACGCCCGCAATCAGGCAGCAGATGCCGCGCACGACGAGATCAACCTTCACCCCCGCACAGGAGGCTTCAATCAGCTTATCGATGATCGCCTTATCCGTCAGCGAATTGATTTTCACGCCGATATAGGCTTCCTCCCCCGCACGCGCGCGGCGGATTTCGTCGTCCATCATCGCCAGCACCTTGTTCTGCAAGCAATGCGGCGCGACCAGCAGGCGGCGCGTCTCATGCACGGTTTCGCCCTTGGCCAGCGCATTGAATACGGCGTTCGCTTCCTCGCCAATGTCGTGGTCGGCGGTCATCAGGCACAGATCGGTATACAGACGGGCGGTCTTTTCGTTGTAATTGCCCGTGCCGATCTGCGTGTAATAGGCGACGCCCAATTCCTCCCGCCGCGTAATCAGGCAGAGTTTGGAATGCACCTTGTAGCCGTCCAGCCCGTAAATGACGTTGCATCCCGCCTCTTCCAGCCGGCGGCTCCACTCGATGTTGTTTTCTTCGTCAAAGCGCGCTTTCAACTCGACCAGCACGAGCACATCCTTGCCATTCTCCGCCGCCTCGCACAGCGCTTCGACAACCTTACTCTGCTTGGCGACGCGGTAGAGCGTCATTTTGATGGAAACCACGCTGTCGTCGTTGGCGGCTTCCGTCAGCATTTCCAGGAACGGGCGCATGCTCTCATATGGATAGGAAAGCAGCTTATCCTTTTCGCGAATCTGCGTCAGAATCGGCCTGCCGGAAACGAACGACGGCGATTTCTGCGGAATCCGCTTCTGATAAAACAATTCGCTGCGCTGGCGCAGAAAATCCTGAATGCCGAACAGAAAAGACAGATCCAGCGGCGTGGCGCTCTGGAATACGTATTCGCGCGGCACATCCATGTATCGGCACAGCGTATCGATGATGATGCCGTCCAGTTCGCGGGAAAGCTCCAGCCGCACGGGCGCCAGACGCTTGCGGCGCTTGATGAGCTGCACCATGAACTCGCGGTAATCCAGATCGTCGTCATACAGCGCGTCCGCGTCGATATCGGCGTTGCGCGTCACGCGGATCAGGCTCTTGGCCTTCACCGCGTATCCCTCGAACACCTTGGGGATGAAATGCAAAATCAGCTCTTCGGCGAGCATATACGTCTTCTCGCTGGCCGACACCTCGATTAAGCGCGGAAAAACGCCCGCGCTACACGGAATGATGCCCAACTTGTACTTGCCCTTCTTCCCTTCCAGCACGACCACGGCGTAGATATCCTTGTTGCGCAGAAAGGGGAACGGCTGGCGGCGGCCCACGATGGAAGGCGAAATCAGCGGCGCGATTTCCGAGTCGAAATAGCGTTCCAGCCGTTCGCTCTCCTGCCGGCCGATTTTGCGGAAATCGACCAGCCGCACGCCCTGCTCTTCCAGTTTTTCCATCAGACGGGCATACACCGCGTCGCGCCGACCGTTCAGCTCATGCACGCGGGCGATGACCGCGTCAATCTGTTCCTTGGCGGTCATGTGCGTTTTGTTTTCGCGCATTTTCGGCGAAACATCGTCCTGATCCACCAGTGAGCCGACGCGCACCATGAAAAACTCATCCAGGTTGCTCTGATAGATGGATACAAAGGAGAGCCGTTCGCAAAGCGGGGTGTTCTCGTCCTCCGCCTCTTCGAGCACGCGCTCGTTGAATTTGAGCCACGAAAGCTCGCGGTTCATAAAAACGTCATTCATGGTGGTTCCTCCCGTTTCTCCGTAGTAGGCTTATCATACCCGTTTGACGTAAAATCTGTGTGAAAATCAGTATAAACCTTATTTTATAGTATAGCATATTTGCGATAGGTTGACCAGCACGGTTTATGCCCTCCCTGCAAAAACCCTGCTTTGCGCAGATATTCGGCATTTCCGCACAGAAATAAAGCAGATCGTCTATTTCATTGATCGAATTCGGAAAGGCATATTTTCCGCTTTTCATTTGCGTCCGAATGGTGTATAATGAAAGACGCATGATTTTATGCTCAAGGAGGATTTTTCATTATGGCAAGAGGCGGTTTCCCCGGCATTCCGGGCGGCAATATGCAGCAGCTCATGCGTCAGGCGCAGAAGATGCAGCAGCAGATGATGAAGGCGCAGGAAGACCTCGACGCGCGCGAGTACGAAGGTACGGCCGGCGGCGGCGCGGTTTCCTGCAAGGTCAGCGGCAAGCGCCAGCTGCTCTCCCTGACCATCGACAAGGACGCGGTCGATCCGGAAGAAGTCGAAATGCTTCAGGACATGATTGTCGCGGCCGTCAACGACGCGCTCAAGAAGGGTGAAGAGACCCGCGAGAGCGAGATGTCCAAAATCGGCGGTGCCGGCATGGGCGGGATGTTTTAACCATGGCCGGGCAGATTGAACCCATCGCGCGGATGGCGCAGCAGCTTTCCCGCCTGCCCGGCATCGGCGCAAAGACCGCGCAGCGGCTGGCGTATCACATCGTCTCCCTGCCGGAAGATCAGGTGCACGAGCTGGCCAGCGCCATCTGGCAGGGCCGCAAGGCGGTGAAATACTGCTCGATCTGCGGCAACTACACGGTGGAGGACCCCTGCCCGATCTGCGCGGATGAAAAGCGGCACAACGGCGTGATCTGTGTGGTGCGCGATCCCCGTGACGTGGCGGCGATGGAGCGCATGCGCGATTTCAAAGGCTGCTATCACGTGCTGCACGGCACCATTTCCCCGATGGAGGGCATTGGGCCGGAAGACATCCGCATTCGCGAACTGCTTGCCCGCATCGGAAAAGAGGATATCCACGAGGTCATTTTGGCGACCAATCCGGATATCGAAGGCGAAGCAACGGCAAGCTATATCGCCCGCCTGCTCAAGCCGATGGGGATTTTGGTCACGCGCATCGCGCACGGCCTACCCGTCGGCGGCGATCTGGAATACACCGACGAAGTAACGTTGGCCAAGGCGATGGAAGGCAGAACGCAAATGTAAAACAGAGGGATTTACAAAAAAGCGACCGACTTGTTCGGTCGCTTTTTTGATGAAGAGGAGAAAGAAAGAGAAACACCAGTCGCAGACGCTTCTGCGCAAGTGCCTGCGATTGCGACGGCTCTGCGTTCCGTCGATGGAAGTATTATACATCGTCGCTTTCAATTTGTCAATCCATTTTTGCATGTTTTAATCTTTGTAATTTCTTTATACCTTATTTTTAAGTTTGTTTTGTTTCTCTTTTGCATTTTCATTTTATTTATATTCGTATTTTGCTTTCAGGCCGTGTTCATGCGCTTGACAGCATGGCTTCCTCCCGCTATAATACAAGCCATGCGATTTCATCCACCAAAGGAGTGTTTTTCATGACTTATGACGAGGCGTTTGCCCTGCTGCGCAAGTATAACAGCGAGCCGTTTCATATTACCCACGCGCTGACCGTTTCCAACGTCATGCGTCGGATGGCAAACGAGCTGGGGTACGGCGATGAAGCCGATTTCTGGGCGATTGTCGGTCTGCTGCACGACATCGACTTTGAGCAGTGGCCGAACGAGCACTGCAAGAAGTGCGTCGAGCTGCTTCAAGCGGGCGGCGCGGACGAGCGGCTGATCCACGCGGTCGTCTGCCACGGTTACGGCCTGTGCGTCGATGTCAAGCCGGAGCACGAAATGGAAAAGGTGCTCTTTGCCTGTGACGAGCTGACGGGATTGATCGGCGCATGCGCAAAGATGCGTCCTTCCGGCAGCATCACGGACATGGATCTCAAGAGTCTCAAGAAGAAATACAAGTCGAAGGGATTTGCGGCGGGCTGTTCCCGCGAGGTCATCGCGCAGGGCGCGGAAATGCTCGGCTGGGAGCTGGATGATCTCCTCTCCCGCACGCTTGAAGTGATGAAGCCCGACGAAGCAGCGATTGCCGCGGCGGTCGCGGCGCTGTAAAGAAGGTACATTGGGGCTTTGCCCCGAATCCGGGAAACTCGCATAATCGCCTTCGGCTCTTTGCGATTTCCGATTTTCGCCACGCTGAATTCCGCACAGCGGGCGCGTGGCTTCAATCCCCACAAGGGAGCTGAGTTCCCTTGACCTTCCGCTTTCCGGCAGCTTTGTTGCCGGATTTTTTTATAAATGTTTTTTCGTTTATCGCATAGCGATAAACGATATGGGAAGTCCAGAAACCTCAGGTTTTTGGTGGGTTTTAGGGCAAAGCCCTAACGCTTCCTTACAATAAGTTTTGCCACGACAGCTCCTGCCGCTCCAAAACGTGCTCGATGTTTCCCTCCAGCTCGTGGGCGTAGACAAACGCGTCATCCCTGTCCCCCATCTCCAGCGCCGCAACCAGCCGTGACAGCGTAAAGCGCACGTCGTCCGTCGCCGCATGGTTGATAATCATCTCCGCGTTCGGCGCTTCCTCGTCCCACCACGCGTCCATCGCCCGTGCGCGCTCCAATTCCTGTTCCGGTTCATTCTGCGCCAGCAGAAAGAGAATCTCCTGCGTTTTCTCCATCGCCTCGCTCGTCAGCCTCTCCACGGAGAGCTGCTCCACCATGCTCAGCAGGCCGAGCAGCAACAGCGTCGCCGCCACGGTGATAATCTTCTTGCGCATGTTACCACCTCACCTGTCCCGGTTTGAGCACATCCAGCGTCAGCAACCGTCCGTCGTCGCCTTTTTCCTGCACAAGCAGACTTCCCTGCGTATCCAGCGTCGCAATCAGCACGTCTTTATCCCGTTCGATCCCCTGTCCCTGTAAAATGCGCCGCAGCCATCCCGGCTCAAGCCCTGCAATGCGCATGCTTCTCTCCTGCATCTGTCCGTCGAGAATCAGCGTCAGCGGAATCCCGTCATAGACTTGTGGCAGCTTCATCTCGCCGCGCGTTGCAGGGCGATTATCCGCCGACGGAAACACGCTCAGCGAGCCGTTTGTCTCCAAAACGACGCTTCCCGCTTCGCCCAACCCGATCACGCCGCCAGATCGCATGCCCTCCATCAGGTCAGACAGATCAAAGCAGAGTTTCGCCAGCTCTTTTTCGCAGATTTTGCCGTCGCGCACCAACACGCTCGGTCTGCCGCAGATGATCCGCCGCATCCTCAGGCTTGCATACGAAAGCGCGCTGAGCAGGCTGTGCACCAGCAGCAGCGTCAAAATCGAAACCACGCCGTTCAGCAGCGGAATTTCCACATCCGCCATCGGCAGCGTCGCCAAGTCCGAGATCATCAGCGTGATCACCACTTCATAGGGTTGCAGCTGAGCCAGCTGTCGCTTGCCCATCAGCCGCAGCACGACGGCCGTCACAAAAAAGAGTACAATCGTCCGCAAAAAGCCTGTCAGCATGTTCTTCTCTCCTTTGAAAGTAGCATGTGTCAACAGGCGTTTTTTCATACAAAAAGCGACCCGGCCTGCGCCAAGTCGCTTTCCTAATCCTGCTTATGCCTTCATCGCGTATCCGCCGTCCACTTTTTTCCAGATGGCGGTGCGTCCGGCCTTCGCCGCGCCGACAGCGGCATGCAGCATGCAGATGCCGCGATCCAGCGGCGCATACTTCTTGTAGAGCACCGTCGTCTCCAGAATCGACACGCTGGTTTTATCCGCCGCGATCTTCCACGGCTGCTGGTTGATCGCGCTGGGCGCAAGACGCGCGGCCAGCACGGCTTCCTTCTGCCATGCGCCGAGCTGAGCAAGCTGCTCTTCGTTCATACCGCAGACCTTTTCCAGCTCCTTGCGTTTGGGCGCAAATGCAGGCAAATTGGCCTTTCCAATGGAAATAACGCAATGCACGGCCTCGTCCGTCTGCAAATCAACGTTGCGATTGATGATATCCGGATAGAAGCCTGCGCCCAGCCAGCACGTGCCCAGCCCCATGGCCGTGGCTTCCAGCACCAGCGCTTCGCCCATGAAGCCTTCAACCTCCATCGGCGTGCCGCGCTTGGCGATAATCACGGCATACACATCCGTGCCCTTGATCTGGCTCTTGAGGCCGGGGCCTTTAAACATGCGGATTTTCACGCCCTGCCAGCTGAGCTTGCGGCAGGTCTCGCCCAGTTTATCGAGCTGCGCCTTATCCGGCGCGGACGTATACTGACGAACCGAGCTGCGCGCATAGAGCGCGTCGATCCAATTTTTCTGAATATTCAGTTCAAACATCTGTAAACCGCTCCCCGTTTTAAAAGGGCAAACGCCCTCAAATTCATACGCCTATACTTTATCACGTCATGCGCATGGATGTCAATGAAAAACGCTGACTCATCCCGTTTCATGCCTGAAATTGCGGTTTCCCGGTTTCAAATCCGCCAATCGGCCTCTTCCCCGCACTCAGATCGTATCGCCGTTTAAACATAGAAAAACACCCTGTCGGGTGTACCGACAGGGTGCTGGTGTTAGCCCTCAATCAGAATGGTCTTCTTCTCAGGGGCTTTCAGCGCCTCTTTCTTCGGGAATTTGATGTGCAGGACACCGCTCTCATACGAGGCTTTCACGTCCTCCTCCGTCAAATGCTCACCGACGTAGAAGCTGCGCTGCATCACGCCCGAATAACGCTCCTGACGGAGCATCTTGCCCTGTTTGTTTTCCTTGTCCTTCTCCAAAGATTTCTCCGCGGAGATGGTCAGATAACCGTCCTTCAGCTCCAGATGAATTTCGTCCTTCTTGAAGCCCGGCAGATCGACGTCCACCTCATAGCCGTCATCCGTTTCCTTGACATCCGTCTTCATCACGTTCTGCGCGTGCTTGCCGTACAAAGCGCGATCCATGTTGCCAAAGCCGCGGAACAGGTCGAAATCATCAAAAGCGTCCATCAGGTTTTCACCGAAAACAGTAGGAAGAT
>ENA-UEPH01001354-UEPH01001354.1-human-gut-metagenome-genome-assembly--contig:-NODE-1354-length-23540-cov-6.584239_pt1 | contig 23540 bp, 10 predicted proteins | sample MGYA00242891_ERZ507898 | MGnify/ENA primary metagenome ERZ507898 (study PRJEB26167, sample SAMN06115411) | human gut metagenome | host: Homo sapiens | place: China:Guizhou | collected 2014-10-15... | reverse complement strand
CCAGAAATAAAGAGGTTCTCTCTATTGCTGATACAGTATGAGACTTGAGATGAAGTCCATAATCATATAGGGAAGATGCGTCCAATTTGCCTACCAGGCAGAGCAAGACAAAAATCAATATTTGTAGTTGATATTTCATAGTACTTCTACTTCTGTCAGTTTTGCAATTAAATATTGCAAAAATACAAAAAACTGTATGATATCCCTAAGAAATAGGGGATATCTTTAATAAAACATGAAAATGTCTCAAAATAGAAAATTCATTTCTAAGATTCTATTTTGAGACATTTTAGATGACCGGATAACGTTTATTTATAATTTGCTGACGGAGGAGCGGCATTCATTCCGTTTCCCCATGTTTTATTGGGTTTGTTGCCCATTATCAGCATCAACTTGCCTCCATTTTTCAGATCGTCATGGCTGAACCAGGGTTTATTCCATTCCTGACCGTTTAGGGTGGCAGATTGAATATATTTGTTTTCGTCGGAAGCATTTTGGGCGTCGATTTCAAATATAGAGCCGTTATCAAGGGTAATCTTTGTATTTGTGAAAAGCGGGCTGCCGATGTTGTAGACAGGTAATCCCGGAGTAACAGGATAAAAACCTAGAGAGGAGAAGACTACAAATGAGGTCATGCCACCACCATCTTCATCACCCGGCATACCCATTAGGTCGTTACGGAACCAAGTTTTCAGCATTTGGCGGATACGTTTCTGGGTTTTCCAAGGTTGACCGGCATAGTTGTATAGATAAGGTATATGTAAAGATGGTTCGTTAGCCATGGAAAATTGTCCGACATTGCCGGTATGATCCGGTAATTGTGCGTAAAATTCATATTTCCCGCGTCCCAATGGTTCACTGAAGGTACGATCGAGGTTGGCGATGAATCGTTCGTTTCCGCCCATGAGACTGATTAGATCAGCCACGTTATGGGGTACATCCCAACGATAAACCCAACCGTTGTTTTCTCCATAATATTCACGGGCTCCCATACCACCGGAGTAACGGTAATCGAATGGTTCAATCCAGTTACCTTCCTTATCTTTCGGGTGAAAGAAACCGGTTGCTTCATTAAAAATATTCCGGTAATTGTAAGAGCATTGTAAATAGTGCGCAGCTTCATCTTTTTTACCTAGTGTTTCTGCTATGCGGGAGAGACACCATTGGTCATAGCTGGTTCCCAAAGTGACAGCCACAGGCTGGCGTTTTTCGAAAGGATGCACATTCGGATCATTCTCTTTTTCACCCGGGCGGAGAGCAGGGATATATCCGTTTTCCCGGTAGAAGTTATCCAACCAACCAGCTGCTGCTCCTGACCAGGGAGCAAGAGTTTTTTCTTCTATTCCTTTCTGGCAGGCTTCGTAAGCTTTTGCAGCATCTACTTTTAGTCCTTTTGTCAAAGCATCGGCGATAGTAGCTACGGCATGATTGGAATTCATGCGTCGTGTGTCTCCTGTTACTTCGGGGAAAGTAGGCATCCACATGTTGCCCATCTGTTCGGCCATTCGTAAATATGAAGCTATAATATCTTCTTCTTTTTTCCGATCGATTAGTGTACGGAGCGGATGTGCGGCGCGGTAAGTGTCCCAGATCCAGTCGTCGGTATAAAAGGGGATGCCGTTGTCGTTATGTACTTTTCCATCAAAAGCGCTGAAATAAAGACCACCGTCTTCACTCATACAGATAGGACGTTCGAAAGTACGATAGAACGAAGAGTATAATACGGTCTTGTCATTTTCAGTACCTCCTTCTACTTTGATGCGTCCTAAGGCTTCGTTCCATATCCGGCGTCCTGTTTCTGCCAGCTTATTTATGTCATAATCCCCTAATTCACTACGCAGGTTCTTTTCTGCTTGTTCTTCACTGATGAAAGATATGCCATAGCGGAGGTTTATTGTTGTCGTTCCGTCGGCAAAACGCCATGCCGCACAAGCATTGGTGCCATTGGCATTATCTTTGCTGGCTTCGATAACGCCATTTTCTAGAACGCCGGTGCTCACTGGTTTTTCTTGTGGCTCGATGTATACATAGACATTGGTATTATCACTTAACTGTTGATGACCGCTGATGAAGTTTTCGCCTACATGGATAGAGCCATTGCGGGAATTGATAATGATGTAAACGGGTTTATCTGCTTCAAATGTTATCCGGTAAAGGGCGGAGCGATGCGAAAGGGCATATTCTGCTTTCATACGGTTATCATCCAGCTCCACTTCGTACGAGTATGGGGTAAGATGTTCGTTGTCATAATTGTAGGCAATGATCGGATTTAAATTAGTCCCTTGATAAGGACTAAGGTTGAATGCGGAACGTTCTCTGTGATTAGTGACAATAATAGGGAGCCCGTTCAGTAGTTCGGTAGTGTAGTCGGCACGTTCGGGATAGACACGAAGCATGCTGTTAGGCAATTGAATGGTAGGGAATGTGGGAACGAGCAGATGACTGATATTCCCTATGTATGGATTAACATAGTCAACCGGATCCCGGTTGACTATATATTGTCCTCCATTGCATGCCCCTAACAAGGAGGAGATTGCCATCGTAGCTAAAAAATGTATTATTTTCATGATATGTTTTTTGTTTTAAATCGTTTTCTATTCCTTTATCATTTTGTTTCCGGGTTGATAAAAGCAGCTTTTAGTAATGGAAGAAAATCTTTTTTGTTGTCACATTTGAAGAAGCCGCTGAAGTCGTTCCGGTCTTCAGCTCCTATTTTAATAACTAGTTTGTTCCAACCTTGTAATAGGGGTAACTCTTTGTATATGATTTCGTTTTGCCCGTTGTGAGACACACTGTTGTAAGGCTTGTTGTTGATGAATAGCTCGCGTTTCTTTGCCTTTAACATCAAAGAGAGTTTTGGCATGTTCGGCTCTATTAGCAAGTCATCTAGCGGACGTGGACTGAATACATGGAATTCTAACACCCAACTATCACCGTCTTTCGTTAGCTTCTCATTGGCAGTTACCGGAAAATTCACTTGTTCGTCACGTAAGAAAAATACTTCATTGATGTTGATTTCCGGTTTAATGTAAGTAATTCCTGCATTTTTTAAGATAGCGCTTAGAGTGTTATATCCTTTCTCTGAGTTAGCAAATTCGGTTAATGTGTTCAGATAGAAAGTAGAAGGACCGTGCTGATATTTAACAAACACAGGAGTGGCAGCAGTGCATTCGTATTCGCTGCGAATTGTTCCGGCAGTTTTGATTTCCTCCGGACGTTTGTTCCATTGACGCCAGTCGGTTTTGCAGGCGTTTAACAAGACTTCGCCTTCTTCTACAAGTGTTCCTTTCAGTGAGTAGTCACAAGCATCTGCTTTTTGAAGTTCGCAGAAATAGAAGTCTGAATTATTCAGGCCACGCATCCATGATTTCTGTATAGGAAGGAATGATGAGCGTTTCAATCTATCTAAGGTTACTGGAAGAGGCAGAATTTCATTATATTCATTTATGGTTTCCGGTACAAGTCCCCATAGCCAGATATCCGCTCCTTTGAGCAAATGTTTTTGTATTTCTTTTCGGGTATTGGCACTTAATGCCTGACTTGCGTCTATAATATAAAGCAGTGAGGCGGGAGTGGTAATCTTTGAAGTGAAGACTACTCCTTGGGCATCCAAAAGTTGTTTTATTTTGCCGGTAGGATTTCCTATGAATACAACTTCTTTATAATTCTCAATCATGCTTTCGGATTTAATGGCTTCGTACTGCGTTTTGTTGATTACAGCATAAGGCGACCAAGCAGGTTCTCCCGGAGCATTTGCGGCACGTAATGCACTGTACATCGGCCATTCTTGATAGAGTGGCAGAGTCGGGTCATAGCCAGGATTGAATGTAGTGCTATAGGGACCTATACGTTCAGGTTGTACGCCCGGAATTCCCTCACGATATTCGCTGAAGAAAATTCCGTCTTCATTGACAGACGGGGCTGTAGAACAATCTTTTTTACCGAGTGGTAATGGTTTCAATGCATACCATGCCATATTGAAAACAGTACTGTATGAGGCTCCCAATCGGCGTTGGTTGGCTATGAGGTTGTAACATTCGTTAGCCAGTCCCTCCATGCGTCCTTCTTGTGATTCATAGGCACGTTCCCCGTTATATTTGGATACTTGTTCAGGTGTGCCGTAATAAGCCATACTGTGTTCGCCGATACCCCAAGGTTTTCCAATACTAATCCAGTTTTTCATGGAATTGGTATCTCCATAATGTCCTACTGTTACTGGTAATATGCCATTACCGTCATCTTCTCCGTCAGAAGAAATCCAAGGGCGGGTAGGGTCATACTGGCGTACAATGTCGCGCCATTCCTCCCATGCTTTTTGTTGGGCTGGTATTAATTCGGGACGGTTGTACACATGTAGGATAACGGGTTTGTTTTCGTTGCTGATACTCCAACCAAAAACAGAAGCATGGTTACGGTCACGTAGAACAAAGCGCTTTAAATGTTCTTTCGATTCTTTCCAAAAGTGTTCGGAATCGAGTTTGGGGCCACCGTCACTAGCCCAGTTGGCTGTTTCATTTAGTACACAGATACCCATCTCGTCAGCCATATCCAAGTAAAAGCGAGGATAGACTTGAGCATGCGGACGTACCGCATTTCCGTTCATTCCTTTTATGGCTGTAAACCAAGCCCATGCATAGCGGCGTGTCATTTGTGGAATTCCCATGAAATGCCAGGAGTCTCCATGTAAAGCGTAAGGTTTACCATTTAAGCATTGTGTGGTTCCTTGTAATGTCCATTCACGCCAGCCAAAACGTTCATATTTTGTATCAATAGTCTTTTTTTTGTTTTGTATAGAAAGTAACAGAGCATATAGATTGGGAGATTCGGGCGTCCAGTATTTTAATGTGTTTTCATTTACAGGTATTTGTAATGTTACTTTCTGTGATGCGTTGGCGTCAATAGATACTTTATGAGGAGTTACATATAAGGCTTCCGTACCAAGCGACCAAGTAGGAACTGGTGCGGAATTAATATCGGTTCCGGCACAGTTTATCCATTCACGGATATTACCTTGCAGTTGTATATCTGTTTTCTTGGCCGTTTTATTTTGTACGGTTACTTCTACTTCCAGTGTGTTTTTTGAAACTAATGGTTTTACATATATGTCTTCTATATGTACTTTGGGGAGAGCCAACAGATACACATCCTGCCAGATGCCGTTGATATGATACCCCCACATGGAACCTGCCGGGATGATACGTCGTCCGATCGTCGAATTATTTTCAAACAGGGACTGGCTGCGTACACCTATCAGTATCTCGACAGTTTCACCGGGAGTGACTTTATCAGTGATATCGAAACTGAAAGGCAGGAATAAATCAAAATTTTCACCTAGTTTTTCCTTATTTATGTAGACCTCGGAGTACCCTGCTACTGCTTCAAAATAGAGTTTTATTTGTTGGCTTTTCCAAGTATCGGGAATAGTGATATTTTTTTTCATCCATACCATTTTCACTTGTTCCCATTCTTTGGGGTAAGAAGGGTAATTGCGATGATCAGGGCCTTCTAAGTTACGGTAGCCGAAAGAATTGATGTTCCATGGCGAAGGGATTTTAATTCGTGTTTTGTCCCAGTTTTCGTCTTTAGGGAAAGGAAGTTTGGGAGCTATTCCTTTGCCTTGCTTATAATCCTGTGGTAAAGCGACAGGCTGAAAATCCCAATATCCATTCAGGCAAATTTCCTGACGATGCTCTTTCTCTGTTTTATTCACTAAGCCTTCGCTGGGAGCAAAAGTATAAGGGTAGGTCATTTTCTGACCGTTGGCTGCCGTTTGTGCACCTGTTTTTGTAGGCTGCAGAGTAAAACTGGCTAGCAGACTGCATAATAAAATGAAATTTTTCTTCATATCTTATGTTTTAATAAGTTTTCCCTGTATTATCGGATGGCAAAGTAAAAGGAAAAGTATTAAAAAGAGGAAGTGAAAGAGCTTAATATGAGATTAAAAACTGATTAATAGGTATGATAACTTGTAAAAAAGATCCTTTTTCTCTGATTTAATCGTTTTTTAATTTCCGATTAATTCTAATCAACCGGTTGGATTAAGAGGTGCAAGGTATCTTTGTGTCTATAAAATATGTGGCTGGTACATATTGCCGCCAAGAATATTTGAGATAACCAAATTGAAAAATAACTTTAAATTAAAAGAAAAGCTATGAGGAATAAATTATTATTTGCTCTGAAATGTTCCCTTCCGTTGTTTATTGGAGGGATGGTGTTAAACTCGTGTAAAGATGATTCTCCTGTTTCCGGTTTCAAAGAAGAGGAAGGTGAATATGTATACGATTATGACAGATATGAAGATGGTATGAGTGCTGAAGAATTTTTGGCTAATTATCAAGGAATACCATTTAAAAAAGATCAGGAAGGAAATAGTTTGTTAATTATTTCCGGTGAGCCTGCTACTGTGGAGGCGGAAGATTTTGATGATGGCGGGGAAGGAGTGTCATTCCATTTTCAAAATGCAGGATATGGTGGATATGATTATCGTGAAGAAAAAGGAGTTGCTGTCAGTAAAAGCGGTGATGTCGTTAATATCGGCAACGTGAGCAGCGACGACTGGCTTTGCTACACATTACAAGTGACTGAGGCGGGAGCTTATTCTATTGATACTTATTGCGTAACAGCCAATGGGAAAATCAGCTTTTATTTTGAAATCGATGGTAGGGCTGCCGGCCAGATTGTAGAAGCTCCGGAAGATGACTGGAATGTATTTACACATTCGGTAAAGGTGACAGATGTACAGTTGAGTGAAGGGAAACACGTATTAAAATGGTTTACTACAGGTGGCATCAATCTGGATAAATTTGTAATAACACGCACCGGGGAATATACCGGAGAGCAGATAGGAAATTCTTTGTTTACCTATCCGCGTTATGGCACTTATGAACATAATCCGTTGTTTGTGGATTTTAAATCGGAAATGTATAATACTCCATTTGTAGGAACGCTTTATACAGCTGACCCTTCTGCGCATGTTTGGGATGATGGACGTTTATACGTTTATGCTTCACATGATATGGAGCCACCGGTAGGGTGTGACCGCATGGATCGTTATCATGTGTTTTCCACTACGGATATGAAGAATTGGACAGATCACGGCGAAATTATGAATTCAGCCACCGTAAAGGCGCAGACAGGTTTGGGCATTGACGGCTTTATGTGGGCTCCCGACTGTGTATATAATAAAGAAGAACAGTTATACTATCTTTATTTTCCTCATATGATTGATGAAGCTACATGGCGAATCTTTGTGGCGACCAGTAGGGAACCGGCTGCAAAATTCAGAGTGAAAGGTGTTATTGAAGGGATTCCTTCAACAATTGACCCTTGTGTGTTTGTTGATGATGACGGACAACCTTATATTTATACGAGTGGTGCCGGTCAAGGTTGTTGGGGAGGGAAGTTGCGTAAAGATGACTGGACAACACTGGATGGCACTATGACTCCTCTGAAAGGTTTCACTGATTTTCATGAGGCTCCCTGGATGCATAAATATAAAGGTAAATACTATCTGAGCCACTCAGACAATCATGCTTCTACTCAAGGGGGGAATCAAATGCAGTATTCTGTATCGGATAATCCATTAGGACCTTTTACTCCATGTGGTGTATATATGTATCCCCAAGGTGAAGAAACTGCTCATGGTTCAATTGTTGAGTATAATGGTAAATGGTACTCTTTTTATCATACATCCAACCATTCGGGGAGAGGTGGCTTGCGTTCTGTTTGTGTAGATCCGATCGAGTATGACTTGAAAGGAAATTTGAAAGTTGTGAAAAATTGGGGGCGTCCTTATGGTAATAGGGCGGTAGAGATAGGATTGAACAAACAGTCAATTATACAGGCTGAGAATTATAATATGGGCGGTCAGCATACTGCTTATTACAAGAATCCTAAAACAGGAACGAGAATGGATGTGAAAACAGAAAACGGTATAGGTTTTCTGAGTAGCATGAAAGGAGGAGAATGGGTACGTTATACATTCAATGTAAGTGAGGCCGGACGCTATGGCATTACATTCAGAGTGCGTCAGAAACGTAATGGTGGAAAATTTCGGGTAGCAGTCAATGGTGTATATAAAACCAATGATATAGTTCTTAATGGAGGCGTAAATACATGGATTGAATCTTATGTTTATCCTGTAGAGTTGCAGGAAGGCGAACAGTATATTGATATACGTATAAAGAGCGGTGATTTGGATATTGATTGGATAAGATTTGGTGAAGGAGCCAGTTTGATTCCTGGCATTATTCAGGCGGAAGATTACGATGATGGAGGATACTCTTTCAAGCAGGGTGAGTTTGGTAATTTCAAATCTTATCGAAAAGATAAGGGAGTAGCTATCAGTGCCAGCGATGGGGTTGTTCATATTAGTAATACTTCTGTTGGGGATTGGTTACAATATACATTTACTACTCAAGGAGGAGCATTTGAAATCAGAGTACGTGCGTCGGCAGAAAGAGACGGAATTTTCTCTCTCTCGTTTGATGACGGAAAACCTTTGAGTAATGTTGCTGTTTCTACTGGTGATTGGACTACTTATCAGGAATTCATCGGGGCAAAAGTGAATTTGACACCAGGTAAGCATACAATGAAGATTCATATCGTTAATCCGTTGAATCTTGATTCATTTGAATTTCGGTAGAATTGAGATAGATGTATCAAATGTGATACATCCTGAAACAAAGTTTATAGACGAAGGCAAAGATACCCCCTATCTTTGCCTTCGTCTTTTAGATTAAAAGCTTGTATAAACTAGGAATACTTTGTTGCCATGAAAACAAACCCTTGGATGAAACTATGTAAAGGTGCAATACTTGCGTTAGCAGTCTCTTATGGACTGACTTATTGCCACACCACTAAAAGCAAGTTGACCTTGGAACAGAAAAGCGATAGCCTGACTGTCATCCACATCACTAATCCGACTAATTATATATTGCTTCCTATAGAAGAGGAAGCAGCGGAAAGTCAGGTTCTGCTTGATACCGGAGAGGCTACGGATACCGATATGGATATTCGTTTGGCACAGACTCAAGTGGACTATTTCGTTCCATTTGCCTTGCCTACCGGAGTGAAGACTGCCACCGTGTGTGTTCGTAATAAATCAAAGGATGCACTTTGCTGGAAAGAAATCAAACTATCTGATACTTTTGATACAGCCAATACGGAAAAGTTCCGCCCTGTTTACCATCATACTCCTCTCTATGGCTGGATGAATGATGCCAACGGATTGGTGTATAAAGATGGAGAATATCATTTGTATTTTCAATATAATCCTTACGGCTCTAAATGGGGAAATATGCATTGGGGACATTCTGTCAGCAAGGACCTTGTACATTGGGAACATTTGGCCCCAGCTATTGCCCGTGATACATTGGGACATATCTTTTCCGGTAGCTCTATTGTCGATCAGGAAAATGTAGCCGGTTACGGAGCAGGGAATATCCTGGCTTTTTATACTTCTGCCAGTGACAAAAACGGGCAGATCCAATGTCTTGCTTTTAGCAAGGATAATGGACGGACATTTACTAAATATGAGAAGAACCCCATCTTGTGCCCTGCGGATGGTTTGAGAGATTTCCGTGACCCGAAAGTGTTCCGGTATGAACCGGAAGATAAATGGGTGATGATTGTCTCCGCCGATAAAGAAATGCGTTTCTATGACTCTAAGAATCTGAAGGACTGGAACTATATGAGTAGTTTTGGAGAAGGATACGGGGTACAGCCTTGTCAATTTGAATGTCCGGACATGGTGGAACTTCCGGTGGATGGAGATCTGAACCGTAAGAAATGGGCATTGATAGTGAACGTCAATCCGGGATGTTATTTCGGAGGAAGTGCTACCCAATACTTTACAGGAAACTTTGATGGAACGAAATTCAGTTGTGACAGTCAGCCGAATGTCACGAAATGGTTGGATTGGGGCAAAGATCACTATGCTACCGTTTGTTTCTCAAACACTGGAGAACGAACGATTGCTGTTCCTTGGATGAGTAACTGGCAATATTGTAATATTGTTCCGACAAAGCAATTCCGTAGTGCTAACGCTTTGCCGCGTGAGTTAAGTCTTTATACACAAGACGGTGAAATTTATCTTTCAGCAGTTCCGGTACCGGAGATAAAGACTCTGCGAAAAGAAAAGAAAGAGATTCCGGCATTTACGGTTGCCAATGATTATCATATTGATTCTTTATTGGCTGATAATGATGGTGCTTATGAACTGGCATTGGAAATTACCGTCGGAGAAGCGGAGATAATGGGATTCAACCTCTTTAATGATAAAGGGGAAAAGGTGGATATCTACTTCAATCTTCCGGAAAAGAGATTGGTTATGGACCGGACGAAAAGTGGTATCGTGGATTTCGGAAAGAAGAGTGTATCTCATGAAATAGAGGTTCACGACCGCAGAAAGACGACTTCCATCAATTATATAGATGATTTCGCATTAGCTACCTGGGCACCGATAAAGAAAGAGAATAAATATACGTTGGATGTCTTTGTTGATAAATGTTCTGTAGAAATATTCCTGAATGGAGGAAAGGTAGCAATGACTAATCTTATCTTTCCATCGGAACCATACAACCGTATGTGTTTTTATAGCAAAGGAGGTTCATTTCAAGTAGATTCATTCAAGGCGTATCGGTTGGGTTTATAATAGAAATAGAAGTTACACAATAGGTGTTTACATAGATTCAGTGAAAGCAACAAGTATTGATTGCTTTTTAAGGATTCATAGGTTAGATTTATAAGTTAGGTTTTGTAGATTAGAATTAGGTGTTTGGTAGCTGTCAGATGTGAAATCCGGCAGCTACTTTTATTCATCAATTATTCATCAATTTCAATTGTATATCCTCCTTGGAATATCTCTTCCGGTTGTAAGTGCTGCATCCAGTCCTTATCTTTATATTCACCAGTATAATGTGCGCGGTCGCAACGTCCGTACCAAGGTTCGATGCAGACGAAAGGAGCATTCTTTGCAGGTGGAGACCAGAGTCCAACTACCGGAGCATTAAAATGTAGACTAAGATAAGCCAGTTTCTCTTTATTATATAAGGTAACTTTACGGACCTGTTCATTCTCCAGTATCAAAGCATCTTTATCAAAAGTATGCGTGTCCAGTGGTAATAATCCGTCCGTCAACTCTAAAGAATATTCAGTAGAAGGATCAGCGCATCCTTTTTCTGAAATGAGAATATATTTCAAACCGTTTTCCTTGTCAAATCTGAAGAACCCTCTTTCAGAATTGCTTGCATCGAATTCTGGCCAATAGAAAGCAGGATGTGCACCAATCTGAAAATACATTTCCTTGTCGCCAGTATTCTTTACTTCCCACATAACCTCAATTTTCTTTCCCTGGATGCGATAGCCTATTTCCAGGCAGAATGGAAAAGGGTATTTATGCAAAGTTTCTTCATTGCTGACAAGGCGGTAACGTACTTCATCCTCTTTTTCAGAAATAAGAGTAAATTCCATGTCACGGGCAAAACCATGTTGAGTAAGCGTATAAGGAATCCCTTCATTCCGATACTCATTTTCCCATACGCTCCCTACAATCGGGAATAGGACAGGAGAGTGTCGCTTCCAAAAAGCAGGATCGGCTTGCCACAGATATTCTTTTCCATTGGCGACGATGCTGCAGAGTTCAGCTCCGTGGGGAGATACTTGAATCGTGAGTTGTTTGTTGGAAATTGTTTTCATATCGTTTATTTGTTGGATTATTTTAGAGTTAATCTTTAAGTTCATCTTGCCATCAACTGCCTGCATTTTCAACTGGTGACAATTTGTCACCGTTTCATTTCCTTCTTCTTTAAGTCTCTGTTTCAGCTTATTCCAATATTTACGTCCATCGGTACTTTCAGTTAAAATGCTAACCACATCTACTATCGAAAAATACCACTTCTCTTGTTCATCATCCCATACCGTACGTACTTTTTTTTCCTCAAAGAGCTTTAATGCTTGTTGTTTAGTCATGAATTCTGTTTTTAGAATCTTTAATTGGTTGTTATCTTAATGAAGAGTCTTCTCTATTTTGGGGCTCATATCACTACACAAAGATACCACTTTCAATCTACATAAGAGAATATGAACCTCATTTTTCTCATAGCAAGAAGAAAACATGTATAAAACCCTATAAAATAGCGTTCTATGCAACAAATGTTATAGCCTTTGAAACATTTTTTTCAGTCGTTTGATATAAATCAACCGTAATTTGCATTATCGATATAGATAAAATTCGTACTTTTAATTTAATAACATCAAACTAATGCATCGTATTATGAAGAACAAAAAACTTCTTTGCAGCGTTTGTTTCCTGTTTGCTTTCATGTCAGTCCTTTGGGGGCAAAACATAACAGTGAAAGGAAACGTTACTTCTAAAACGGACGGACAGCCGGTCATCGGCGCCTCTGTTGTTGAAGCTACAGCTACTGCTAATGGAACTATTACTGATTTAGATGGTAATTTCACCCTTTCGGTTCCAGCTAACTCTACTTTAAAGATTACGTATATTGGTTATAAACCGGTGACCGTAAAATCGGCTACTATCGTTAATGTATTATTGGAGGAAGACACTCAAATGGTAGATGAAGTGGTCGTTACAGGTTATACCACTCAACGTAAAGCCGACCTGACCGGTGCTGTTTCCGTAGTGAAAGTCGACGAAATCCAGAAGCAAGGGGAGAACAACCCGGTGAAAGCACTTCAAGGCCGCGTACCCGGTATGAATATTACGGCAGATGGAAATCCGAGCGGATCGGCTACCGTACGTATTCGCGGTATCGGTACGCTGAACAACAACGATCCTCTTTATATTATCGATGGAGTTCCTACCAAAGCTGGTATGCACGAATTGAACGGAAACGACATTGAATCCATTCAAGTACTGAAAGATGCTGCTTCAGCATCCATCTACGGTTCGCGTGCTGCAAATGGCGTTATCGTCATTACTACCAAACAAGGAAAGAAAGGCCAGATTAAAATCAACTTTGATGCTTCGGTTTCAGCTTCCATGTATCAAAGTAAGATGGACGTGTTGAATACGGAACAGTACGGACGTGCCATGTGGCAAGCCTATGTGAACGATGGTGAGAACCCGAACGGCAATGCCTTGGGATATAACTACAATTGGGGTTACGATGCCAATGGAAATCCTGTACTATACGGTATGAGTCTTTCCAAATACCTGGACTCAAAGAATACAATGCCTGTGGCAGATACCGACTGGTTTGATGAAATTACCCGTACAGGTGTCATCCAGCAATACAATCTTTCTGTCAGCAACGGTTCGGAGAAAGGTTCTTCTTTCTTCTCTCTGGGATATTACAAAAACCTGGGTGTAATCAAAGATACGGACTTCGACCGTTTCTCCGCCCGCATGAACAGCGATTATAAATTAATAGATGATATCTTGACTATCGGCCAGCATTTCACCTTAAACCGTACTTCGGAAGTACAAGCTCCCGGCGGAATTATCGAAACTGCTTTGGACATTCCTTCCGCTATCCCCGTTTATGCTTCGGATGGTTCATGGGGAGGACCGGTAGGCGGATGGCCGGACCGTCGTAATCCTCGCGCCGTACTCGAATACAACAAAGACAACCGATACACTTACTGGCGTATGTTCGGTGATGCTTATGTGAATCTAAGCCTCTTCAAAGGATTCAATGTTCGTTCTACTTTTGGTCTGGACTACGCAAACAAGCAAGCCCGTTACTTCACCTATCCTTATCAGGAAGGAACACAGACCAACAACGGCAAGAGTGCAGTGGAAGCCAAACAGGAACACTGGACCAAATGGATGTGGAATGCCATTGCCACTTACCAGTTGGAAATAGGCAAACATCGTGGAGACGTTATGGCAGGTATGGAGCTGAACCGGGAAGACGACAGTCATTTCTCCGGCTATAAAGAAGATTTCTCTATCCTTACTCCCGACTATATGTGGCCCGATGCAGGTAGCGGCACAGCACAGGCTTACGGTGCCGGTGAGGGTTACTCGCTTGTCTCTTTCTTCGGTAAAATGAACTATTCTTATGCAGACAAATATCTGCTTTCATTGACGCTCCGTCGTGACGGTTCTTCCCGCTTCGGTAAAAACCATCGTTATGCCACTTTCCCTTCCGTTTCTTTGGGATGGCGCATCACACAGGAGAGCTTTATGAAGGAACTGACTTGGTTGGACGATCTGAAACTGCGTGCTTCATGGGGACAGACCGGTAATCAGGAAATCTCCAACCTTGCCCGTTACACTATCTACGCTCCTAATTATGGAACAACAGATTCATTTGGCGGTCAAAGCTACGGTACGGCATACGATATTACAGGTTCTAACGGAGGTGGTACTCTGCCTTCCGGATTCAAACGTAACCAGATTGGTAATGACAATATCAAGTGGGAGACAACCACACAGACGAACGTCGGCATCGACTTCAGCCTGTTCAAGCAATCCTTGTACGGTTCATTGGAATACTATTACAAGAAAACCACCGATATCCTGACTGAAATGGCAGGTGTGGGAGTATTGGGAGAAGGTGGCAATCGTTGGATTAATTCGGGCGCAATGAAAAACCAGGGTTTTGAATTCAACTTGGGCTACCGCAACAAGACTGCCTTCGGACTGACTTACGACCTGAACGGAAACATCTCCACTTACCGGAATGAAATTCTTGAACTGCCGGAGACAGTGGCTGCCAATGGAAAGTTTGGTGGTAATGGAGTAAAAAGTGTAGTCGGTCATACATACAACTCACAAGTGGGCTACATTGCCGACGGTATCTTCAAATCACAAGAAGAAGTGGACAATCACGCTACGCAGGAAGGTGCAGCCGTAGGCCGTATCCGCTACCGCGACATCGACCATAACGGTGTGATTGATGAAAAAGACCAGGAATGGATTTACGATCCGACTCCTGCTTTCAGCTACGGATTAAATATCTACCTGGAATATAAGAACTTCGATCTGACTATGTTCTGGCAAGGCGTTCAGGGAGTAGATATCATCAGTGACGTGAAGAAGAAAAGTGACTTCTGGAGTGCATCCAACGTCGGCTTCCTGAACAAAGGAACCCGCCTGCTCAATGCCTGGTCGCCTACTAATCCGAACTCTACTATTCCGGCATTGACTCGCAGCGATACAAACAATGAACAGCGTGTCTCCACTTACTTTGTTGAAAACGGTTCTTTCCTGAAACTGCGTAATATCCAATTAGGCTATACAGTTCCGGCAGTAATCTCCAAGAAGTTGAGAATGGAACGTTTACGTTTCTATTGCAGCGCACAAAATCTGCTGACGATCAAGAGTAAAGACTTTACAGGAGAAGACCCCGAAAACCCGAACTTCTCTTATCCGATCCCTGTAAATATCACCTTCGGACTTAACATCGGATTTTAATTCACTTCATTTATAAAACGAACTATCATGAAAAAGATACTATACATAGCAACCATCGGATTAACCTTGCTGACAAGCAGTTGCAACGATTTTCTGGATCGTCAGGTTCCGCAGGGTATTGTGACCGGCGATCAGATCGCTTCTCCCGAATACGTGGACAACCTCGTGATTTCAGCCTACGCCATTTGGGCAACAGGTGACGACATCAACTCTTCCTTCTCGCTTTGGAATTATGACGTACGTTCCGACGATTGTTATAAAGGCGGTTCCGGTACGGAAGACGGCGGTGTGTTCAACGCACTGGAAATTTCTAAAGGTATCAACACCACCGACTGGAACATCAACGATATATGGAAAAGACTGTATCAATGCATCACCCGTGCCAACACAGCCTTGCAGTCACTCGATCTGATGGATGAAAAGACTTATCCGTTGAAGAACCAGCGCATTGCTGAAATGAGGTTCCTGCGCGGACATGCTCACTTCATGTTGAAGCAACTGTTTAAGAAGATCGTTATAGTAGACGATGAAAACATGGAACCGGATGCTTACAACAAGCTTTCGAATACCACCTATACCAATAACGAACAATGGCAAAAGATAGCAGACGACTTTCTGTTTGCCTACGACAACCTGCTGGAAGTGCAAATAGAAAAAGGACGTCCTACACAGGCTGCGGCTGCTGCTTACCTGGCAAAGACTTACCTATATAAGGCTTACCGTCAGGATGGAGTGAACAACAACCTTACCGGTATTAACGAAGAAGACTTGAAACAGGTAGTGAAATATACCGATCCTCTCATCATGGCTAAAGCTGGTTACGGATTGGAAAATGATTATAGCATGAACTTCCTGCCTCAATACGAAAATGGCGCGGAGTCTGTATGGGCGATTCAATATTCTATCAACGACGGAACATACAACGGTAACCTGAACTGGGGAATGGGACTGACAACTCCGCAGATACTAGGCTGCTGTGACTTCCACAAACCGAGCCAGAATCTGGTGAATGCTTTCAAAACCGATTCGCAGGGAAAACCGTTGTTCAATACCTACGATAATGAGAACTACGAGGTTACGACGGACAATGTAGACCCCCGTTTATTCCACACGGTAGGTATGCCGGGCTTCCCTTATAAATACAACGAAGGCTACCTGATTCAGAAGAATGATGACTGGAGCCGTAGCAAGGGACTTTACGGATATTATGTTTCGCTCAAAGAGAATGTAGACCCGGACTGTGACTGCCTGAAGAAAGGTTCTTATTGGGCAAGTTCCCTGAATCATATCGTCATCCGTTATGCAGATGTATTGCTGATGCGTGCCGAGGCCCTGATACAGTTGAACGACGGACGTATTGCCGACGCCATTTCACTCATCAATGATGTACGCAGCCGTGCAGCCGGAAGTACAATGCTGATCTTCAATTACAAAGAAGAGTACGGAGTAAACTTCAAAGTAACTCCTTATGAACTGAAAGCATATACACAGGACGAAGCCATGAAAATGCTGAAATGGGAACGCCGTATAGAGTTCGGTATGGAAAGCTCACGTTTCTTTGACCTCGTAAGATGGGGAGAAGCCAAAGACGTTATCAATGCTTATTATGTGACCGAAGCAGCCCGTTGTTCTATTTACAAGAATGCAGGTTTTACGGAAAATAAGAACGAATACCTCCCCATTCCATTCGAACAGATCAGTGCCAGTAACGGAAATTATACACAGAATTTCGGTTGGTAATCATCAATCTTAAAACAAAGAATAAAATGAAATCAATCATAAAACAACTCTATACCATCCTGTTGGTGACTGTAGCATGCCTAACAGTTGCGGGATGTAGCGATGACTTCAAATCCAATCTTCGTCTGGACGGAGATGTATGGGTGAACTCTATCAAACTGGATGAATACGCAGGAACGATCGATTACCAGAATAAGACAATCGTAGTAGGAGTACCTTACGACTATGACGTTACCCGGATGGCCGTCAGTGAAATCAATCTTTCCGAAGGTGCTACGACGAGCATCGCTGTCGGTGAAACAATCGACTTTTCTCTTCCCGTATCTTTGACCGTGAAGAATGGCGACGTACAGATGAGCTATACGATTACCGTGAAGAGAGACGAAGCAAAGATACTGACCTTTAAGTTGAATGATACTTATGTAGGAAAAGTAGACCAGCTATCAAAAACAATCTCTGTAGTTGTTCCACTGACAGTGGATATCACCCAGTTGAAAGGTACATTCACCGGATCAGATGGAGTCACTGTGACTCCGGCATCCGGCAGCATCCAGGACTTTACCAACCCTGTCACTTATACGGCAACTTACCGTTCGGCAGTGACTCCTTATGTAGTAACAGTTACTCAAGGAAATGTAATTCCGACTGCCTTTATCGGCACAGCTTCTTCTGTGAGCCAACTGACAAGTCCTGAAGAAAAAGCCGCTGCCCAGTGGATGATGGATAATATATCCATGTCCGAATACATCTCATTCAAAGATGTAGTAGACGGAAAAGTAGATTTAGGTAAATATACTGCAATTTGGTGGCATTTCCATGCAGACAATGGCGATAATCCTCCTTTGCCGGATGATGCGAAAGCTGCCGTAGAGAAATTTAAAGTCTACTATCAAAACGGTGGTAACCTATTGCTGACCCGTTACGCAACTTTCTACATTAAAGACCTTAGCATTGCAAAAGACGAGCGTGTACCCAACAACAGTTGGGGAGGAAACGAAGACTCACCCGAAATTACCTCTTCTCCGTGGAGCTTCCCGATTACCGGTAGCGAATCGCATCCGTTGTTCCAGGATTTAAGATGGAAAGATGGCGACAAATCGACAGTATATACTTGTGATGCCGGCTATGCGATAACCAATAGTACAGCGCAATGGCATATCGGAACAGACTGGGGAGGTTATGCCGACTTGAACGAATGGCGTAACCTGACAGGAGGAATTGACCTGGCACGTGGAGGTGACGGTGCGGTAGTCATTGCCGAATTTGAGCCGCGCGCCAACAGCGGACGCACAATTTGTATCGGCTCCGGTTGTTACGACTGGTACGGTAAAGGCGTAGACGCTTCTGCCGACTACTACCACTACAACGTAGAGCAAATGACTCTGAATGCAATCAACTACTTATGTAAATAAAAGAATAAGCAATAATTATGAAAAATATGATCTTACATATAGCAATCACCACGCTGTTGGCCTCAATGAGCGCTTGCAGTGATGAGATGGATCCCGTATTGACTCAAAGAGACTGGGATGGTACAGCCACTTACTTCCAATCGGCCGACGAACATGGCTTCTCGATGTACTATAAACCGCAGGTAGGTTTTATCGGTGACCCGATGCCATTCTATGATCCGGTTGCCAAAGACTTTAAAGTAATGTACCTGCAAGACTACCGTCCGAACCCCGAAGCTACTTACCACCCCATTTTCGGGGTGGCCACCAAAGACGGTGCTACTTATGAATCTCTCGGCGAACTGATTCCCTGTGGAGGTCGTGACGAACAGGATGCTGCCATCGGTACAGGAGGTACCATCTATAATCCGGTTGATAAACTCTACTATACTTTCTACACCGGCAATAAATTCAAACCTTCTTCCGACCAGAATGCACAGGTAGTTATGGTAGCCACCTCTCCCGACTTTAAAACATGGACCAAGAACCGCATTTTCTATCTGAAAGGAGATACGTACGGCTATGACAAGAATGACTTCCGCGATCCGTTCCTGTTCCAGACCGAAGACGGTGTCTATCACATGCTGATTGCCACCCGTAAAAACGGAAAAGGACACATTGCCGAATTCACCTCTACTGACCTGAAAGAGTGGGCGTCTGCCGGCACATTTATGACCATGATGTGGGACCGTTTCTATGAATGTCCGGACGTATTCAAGATGGGAGACTGGTGGTATCTGGTCTATTCGGAACAAGCTTCCTTCATGCGCAAGGTACAATACTTCAAAGGCAGAACACTTGAAGAACTGAAAGCAACCACCGCCAATGATGCCGGAATATGGCCGGACAATCGGGAAGGTATGCTGGACAGTCGTGCATTCTATGCAGGCAAGACTGCTTCCGATGGAACCAACCGTTACATCTGGGGCTGGTGTCCTACCCGTGCCGGTAATGATAATGGAAACGTAGGGGATGTAGAACCCGAATGGGCTGGCAACTTGGTGGCACAACGCCTCATTCAGCACGAAGACGGTACATTAACCCTTGGAGTTCCCGATGCAATCGACCGTAAATACACTTCTGCACAAGAAGTAAAAGTGATGGCTAAAGACGGAAACGTAACAGAAAGCGGTAAAACCTATACGTTGGCCGAAGGAGCTTCCGTTATCTTCAATCGGTTGAAAGTACACAACAAGATTTCCTTTACCGTAAAAGCATCCTCGAATACAGATCGTTTTGGAATCTCTTTCGTCCGTGGAACGGACTCCAAATCATGGTATAGCATCCACGTCAACGCTGACGAGGGTAAAGCCAACTTCGAGAAAGACGGTGACAATGCCAAATACTTGTTTGATAATAAATTCAATATCCCGTCCGACAATGAATACCGTGTGACGATTTACAGTGACCAGTCGGTTTGTGTAACCTACATCAATGACCAGTTATCTTTCACGAACCGCATCTATCAAATGCAGAAGAATCCGTGGTCACTCTGTTGTTATAAAGGTGAAATCACTGTATCAGATATTCAAGTGAGCACCTATTAATAGAAAAGTAACATCTTTTACAGTGTTTGAAACAAAAGTGATAGGCGTTTCATCCCGGAGCGCCTATCTTTGCACTGTAACAACCTTAATACCATAAAGCATGAATTTAAGACTCTCTTCCAAACAAATTCAAACCTTCGCGGTTTTATTTTGTATGATTGTGATGAATATCTCTCTATCCGCCCGTGCGGACAACTCTCCTCTATTAATTAAAGATTTAGGAGAAGGACATTGCCTTGTACGCGTCAACACTAACCAGAAGTATCTGTTATTGCCCGTAGAAGATGCATCGCCCGATGTGCGTATCAGCATGATTGTTAATAATAAAGAGGTAAAGAACTTCGATGTCCGTCTGGCCATCCATAAAGTCGATTACTTTGTTCCGGTAGACCTTTCCGACTATTCCGGCAAACTAATCTCTTTCAAATTTAAAATGAACTCCAACGACCCGGTTCGTGTCAACCTTTCGCCGGACAACACCGCTTGCTGCAAGGAAATGAAATTGTCCGACACGTTCGATACAAGCAATCGTGAAAAGTTCCGTCCCACCTATCACTTTTCTCCCCTCTACGGATGGATGAACGACCCGAACGGAATGGTATACAAAGACGGCGAATACCACCTTTTCTACCAATATAACCCTTACGGCTCCAAATGGGGAAATATGAACTGGGGACATGCCATCAGCAAAGACCTCGTAAACTGGGAACATCGCCCCGTAGCAATCGCCCCGGATGCATTCGGTACTATCTTCAGTGGCTCCGCCGTGATAGATCATCATAATACTGCCGGCTTCGGTGCAGGCGCCATCGTCGCCATCTATACACAAAACGGCGACCGTCAGGTGCAAAGCATTGCTTACAGCACCGACAACGGACGTACCTTTACCAAATATGAAAACAATCCTGTATTAGTATCCGAAGCACGTGACTTCCGCGACCCGAAAGTATTCTGGTACGAAGGCACCAAACGTTGGATCATGGTATTGGCAGTAGGGCAGGAAATGCAATTCTTCTCTTCCCCCAACTTGAAAGACTGGACATTTGAAAGCAGCTTCGGCAAAGGACACGGCGCACACGGAAACGTTTGGGAATGTCCCGACTTATTCGAACTCCCGGTAGAAGGAACGAATGAAAAGAAATGGGTACTTCTTTGCAGCCTCGGCGACGGTCCTTTCGGTGACTCGGCCACTCAATATTTTGTAGGCTCCTTCAACGGAAAAGAGTTTGTAAACGAATCACCCTCCAAAACCAAATGGATGGACTGGGGAAAAGACCATTATGCCACCGTGACTTGGAGTGATGCTCCCGACAACCGCCGTATCGCTATTGCATGGATGAGCAACTGGCAATATGCCAACGATGTTCCGACTTCCCAATACCGCAGTCCGAACTCCGTTCCCCGCGATTTGGGCCTCTTTACCGTCGGCGGTGAGACTTATCTCCAATCTGCCCCGTCTCCCGAATTGCAGAAACTGCGTGACATCTCAAAGAAACGTTCGTTCAGAGTGAACGGAACACGTACGGTAAAAGAAATGATTCCGGTCAACGAAGGCGCTTACGAAATAGAACTGTCTATCAAGAACCTGCATGCGGACGTTATCGGCTTCCGTCTTTACAATGATAAGGGCGAAGAAGTGGATATGCAATATGATATGAAAGAGAATAGATTCTCTATGGACCGTTGTAAAAGTGGTGATGTCGGCTTCAACGAGAATTTCCCGGCACTGACGTGGACAGCTGTTGAAAGCGGTAAGAATGAGCTGAAGCTTCATTTGTTTGTAGATAAATCAAGCGTGGAAGCATTTGGTGACGGCGGGCGTTTCGCAATGACCAATCAGGTCTTCCCTTCGGAACCTTACAATCACATCGATTTTTACAGCAAAGGCGGAGCCTACAAGGTAGACTCGTTTATCGTCTACCGGTTGAAGCAATAAGCTTCTGCTATTTAATCTATGCGCTCTTTTCCTGATTCCCTACGGCAGAGTATGTCTACCCCTACGGATTAGTACACTGAAGGCAACGGTATACTTCTGGCTTACGGTATTAATACCTTACCACGGCCGTGGTAACTTCTCTCCACAGCCATGAAGAGATCTCTCCACAGCCATGGAAAGAATTCGTCACGACCGTGGCGAACCAACATTACCGTAGCTTTCATCCTATTATATCAGTATGAAACATCAACTGTATAAGCGGTAAACGGGTTTATTCCCGTAGGGGCGGACCGGTTAAGCCATAAGGACACAGAATTTATAAAATAATAGATATAACAATGGAAAACAGTAAAAACTCTTCTCTCTCCAAACTGATCCCGGTGATGCTATGTTTCTTTGCCATGGGATTCGTTGACTTGGTAGGCATTGCTTCCAATTATGTAAAGGCAGACCTCGGCCTGTCGGACTCACAAGCAAACATTTTCCCTTCACTCGTCTTTTTTTGGTTCCTGATTTTCTCCGTACCGACAGGGATGTTGATGAGCCGTATCGGTCAGAAGAAAACCGTATTGCTCAGTCTGCTCGTGACATTCGCTTCATTATTGTTGCCGGTTTTTGGTGACAGTTATATGTTGATGTTGATTTCCTTCTCTCTGTTGGGAATCGGAAATGCGTTGATGCAGACTTCTCTGAACCCGTTGCTCTCCAATATCGTGCGTGGTGACCGCTTGGCGAGCAGCCTGACTTTCGGACAATTCGTAAAGGCGATTGCTTCTTTCCTGGCACCATACATTGCCATGTGGGGAGCGACGCAAGCTATTCCGTCTTTCGATTTGGACTGGCGGATTCTTTTCCCGGTTTATATGATAGTGGCCGTTGTCGCCATTCTTCTGCTCAACGCCACGCAGATTGAAGAAGAAAAGGAAGAAGGCAAACCGTCTACTTTCGGACAATGCCTTGCCTTGCTCGGCAAGCCGTTTATCCTGCTTTGCTTTATCGGTATCATGTGTCATGTCGGTATCGACGTGGGCACAAACACTACCGCCCCGAAGATTTTAATGGAGCGCATCGGAATGGGATTGGATGACGCAGCTTTTGCAACGAGTCTTTATTTCATTTTCCGTACGGCAGGGTGTTTCCTCGGATCTTTCATATTGCGCAAGATGTCCGCGAAGTCTTTCTTTGCTGTCAGTGTTATTATGATGTTGGCAGCCATGATTGGCTTGTTTATCTTCCACGAAAAGGCAATCATTTATGTTTGTATCGCTTTGATAGGTTTTGGCAACTCGAATGTGTTCTCCGTTATCTTCTCGCAGGCATTGCTTTATTTGCCGGGTAAGAAAAACGAAGTTTCCGGTCTGATGATTATGGGACTTTTCGGCGGAACGGTGTTCCCGCTGGCTATGGGAGTGGCTTCGGACACTTCAATGGGGCAGAACGGTGCAATTGCCGTCATGACTGTCGGTGTACTTTATTTG
>ENA-UEPH01001338-UEPH01001338.1-human-gut-metagenome-genome-assembly--contig:-NODE-1338-length-23769-cov-13.245990_pt1 | contig 23769 bp, 18 predicted proteins | sample MGYA00242891_ERZ507898 | MGnify/ENA primary metagenome ERZ507898 (study PRJEB26167, sample SAMN06115411) | human gut metagenome | host: Homo sapiens | place: China:Guizhou | collected 2014-10-15... | reverse complement strand
AGACAGGTGGTGCATGGTTGTCGTCAGCTCGTGTCGTGAGATGTTGGGTTAAGTCCCGCAACGAGCGCAACCCTTATGGTCAGTTACTACGCAAGAGGACTCTGGCCAGACTGCCGTTGACAAAACGGAGGAAGGTGGGGATGACGTCAAATCATCATGCCCTTTATGACTTGGGCTACACACGTACTACAATGGCGTTAAACAAAGAGAAGCAAGACCGCGAGGTGGAGCAAAACTCAGAAACAACGTCCCAGTTCGGACTGCAGGCTGCAACTCGCCTGCACGAAGTCGGAATTGCTAGTAATCGTGGATCAGCATGCCACGGTGAATACGTTCCCGGGCCTTGTACACACCGCCCGTCACACCATGAGAGCCGGGGGGACCCGAAGTCGGTAGTCTAACCGCAAGGAGGACGCCGCCGAAGGTAAAACTGGTGATTGGGGTGAAGTCGTAACAAGGTAGCCGTAGGAGAACCTGCGGCTGGATCACCTCCTTTCTAAGGAGTCAGGCGAAAGAGTGACATCAAAAGATGACAGTCTTTCGGAACAGGTGATAAGTTAGAAGTTGATTAGATATTGTTCGATTTTGAGGGCCCTGAAAAGGGAACTCAAAGACGTACCTTGAAAACTGAATAATAACTGCGAAACAAAGATTATAGTAAGTTCTTTTTAAGAAATATTACAATTTCAAAAGGAAGGGTAACATAATCTTCGTTGGCAAGAGAGAATCAAGAGGATACAAGCCGATCTCGAAAGAGATTTGTTTGATATGGTCAAGCGAACAAGGGCGCAGGGCGAATGCCTTGGCACTGGGAGCCGATGAAAGACGTGATAAGCTGCGATAAGCTTCGGGGAGCTGCAAATAAGCATTGATCCGGAGATTTCTGAATGAGGAAACTCACCTGGGTTCATACTCAGGTACGTTATACTGAACTTCAAAATAGGTATATCGAGGGAACCGCCTGAACTGAAACATCTAAGTAGGGCGAGGAAGAGACATCAAACGAGATTCCGTAAGTAGTGGCGAGCGAACGCGGAAGAGGGCAAACCGAAGGTAGAAATACCTTCGGGGTACGGACTGCTTTTAGGACTCGATCTGTTAACCGAACGGCATGGGAAGGCCGGTCAGAGAGTGTGAGAACCACGTAGGTGAAAACGGAAAGAGCTGCGCAGATTCCAGAGTACGGCCAGACACGTGAAACCTGGTCGGAAGATGGGGGGACCACCCTCCAACCCTAAATACTACCCAGTGACCGATAGCGTATAGTACTGTGAAGGAAAGGTGAAAAGCACCCCGGGAGGGGAGTGAAAAAGAACCTGAAACCCTGTGCCTACAAGCACCTAGAGCACGTCAATGTGTGATAGGGTACTTTTTGTAGAACGGTCCGGCGAGCGATTGTATGCAGCAAGGTTAAGGACTTAAGGTCTGGAGCCGAAGCGAAAGCGAGTTTGAAAAGGGCGTTAAGTTGCATATAATGGGCCCGAAACCGGGTGACCTACCCATGGTCAGGTTGAAGTGGAAGTAAAATTCCATGGAGGACCGAACCGACCTCCGTTGAAAAGGCGGCGGATGAACTGTGGGTAGCGGAGAAATTCCAATCGAACCCGGAGATAGCTGGTTCTCCCCGAAATAGTTTTAGGACTAGCCTCAAGTTAGATACCTGGAGGTAAAGCACTGAATAGCCTAGCGGCCGAGAGGTTAGCGAAGCTTATCAAACTCAGAATGCCAGAGTATTGATGCTTGGGAGTCAGACAGTGTCAGATAAATGTCATTGTCAAAAGGGAAACAGCCCAGATCTACAGCTAAGGTCCCAAAGTCAGGTTAAGTGGAAAACGATGTGAAGATACGCAGACAACCAGGATGTTGGCTCAGAAGCAGCCACTCATTCAAAGAGTGCGTAATAGCTCACTGGTCGAGCGTCTTTGCGCGGAGAATTTAACGGGGCTAAACCTGACACCGAAGCTTAGGCAATCCAGCAATGGATTGGGTAGGGGAGCGTTGTATACGCGGAGAAACAGTAGCGTAAGCGGCTGTGGAGTGTATAGAAGTGAGAATGCCGGAATGAGTAGCGCGAATGCAGTGAGAATCTGCATGGCCGAAAGCCTCAGGTTTTTGGAGGAAGGTTCGTCCGCTCCAAGTTAGTCGGGAGCTAAGGTGAGGCCGAAAGGCGTAGCCGATGCACAGACGGTAGAGATTCCGTCACCACCAAAAGAGTTAAGCACAGGGACACATTTGAAGTCTCAGAGCCGGGTGTTGGTTCCGGTAGAGATCGAGGGAAGTTAGTACCGAAGTCTGGGATGGAAGATGGCGAGAAAAGCTGTGTGTATTTCTGAGGTGCCCGTACCGCAAACCGACACAGGTAGGTAGGAAGAAGATTCTAAGGCCAACGGGAGAAGGGTTGTTAAGGAACTCGGCAAATTGACCCCGTAACTTCGGGAGAAGGGGTGCTCCAGAGATGGAGCCGCAGAGAATCGGCCCAAGCAACTGTTTACCAAAAACACAGGTTTGTGCTAAATCGAAAGATGACGTATACGAGCTGACGCCTGCCCGGTGCTGGAAGGTTAAGAGGAGATGTGCAAGCATTGAATCGAAGCCCCAGTGAACGGCGGCCGTAACTATAACGGTCCTAAGGTAGCGAAATTCCTTGTCAGGTAAGTTCTGACCCGCATGAAAGGCGTAATGATCTGGGCACTGTCTCAACAGCCCGCCCGGCGAAATTGTAGTACCGGTGAAGATGCCGGTTACCCGCGACAAGACGGAAAGACCCCATGGAGCTTTACTGTAGCCTAATATTGGGTTTCGATGTTGCATGCACAGGATAGATGGGACACTGGGAAACAATCGCTTTGGCGGTTGCGGAGTGGCCGTTGGGATACCATCCTTGCGATATTGGAATTCTAACCTGCGGCTCTGAATCGAGTCGGGGGACATTGTTAGGTGGGCAGTTTGACTGGGGCGGTCGCCTCCTAAAAAGTAACGGAGGCGTTCAAAGGTTCGCTCAGCTTGAACGGAAATCAAGCAAAAGAGTGCAAACGCAGAAGCGAGCCTAACTGCGAGACTGACGGGTCGAGCAGTAACGAAAGTTGGAGTTAGTGATCCGGTGGTATGTGAGTGGAAATGCCATCGCTCAACGGATAAAAGTTACCCTGGGGATAACAGGCTGATCTCCCCCAAGAGTCCACATCGACGGGGAGGTTTGGCACCTCGATGTCGGCTCATCGCATCCTGGGGCTGTATTCGGTCCCAAGGGTTTGGCTGTTCGCCAATTAAAGCGGTACGCGAGCTGGGTTCAGAACGTCGTGAGACAGTTCGGTCCCTATCTGTCGTGGGCGCAGGATATTTGATGGGAGCTGTCCCTAGTACGAGAGGACCGGGACGGACGTACCTCTGGCGCACCAGTTGTTCCGCCAGGAGCATAGCTGGGCAACTACGTACGGATCGGATAAACGCTGAAAGCATCTAAGCGTGAAGCCGACCCAAAGATAAGATATCCCATTGTTTCAAACAAGTAAGACCCCTTGAAGACTACAAGGTTGATAGGCACGATGTGTAAGTGGAGCGATCCATTCAGCAAGCGTGTACTAATAGGTCGAGGGCTTGACCACAATTCGCTTGAGTATCTCAAGTCAACGAGAAGTAGCAGTGATTATTCAGTTTTGAAGGCACGTCCTTCTAAGAAATACTGGACAGATACACAGAAATGTGATATACTGTGTCAGTCATATGGTCGGTGACGATGACGGTGAGGTTCCACCTGTTCCCATTCCGAACACAGCAGTTAAGCTCACTCGTGCCCAAGATAGTTAGCTGGAAACGGCTTGTGAAAATAGGTAGTCGCCGACTTGAACGGAAAGCTCTGAGAGAAATCTCAGGGCTTTTTTGTTGCGCTATATGCCAAGGGGTTGCAGAACAGGGAAAAAGCTGGTATCCTCAAAGCAGGAAAGGGTGAGAATATGCGTTCGGACAGAACATGCAAGGATACAGCAAAGCATTATGCAACGGTACTGGTGCTTTTACTGTTTTGCAACATCGTATTTTATGTGCAGACACATTACCAGCACACTTCGTCGTCCCGGCCTGAGGATGACTATCAGGGCAGAATGCCGCAGTTTCATAGCAGCGTAGATCGGGATGATGACGGGGTAGACGACCAGCTTGATATTCTGAACGGCGCACTGGTCTATGTGAGCACACATCCAAAATACAAAAGCCGCTATTATGAGACCGGTTATCCTGACGATGGTTATGGCGTTTGCACCGATGTAGTTGCTTATGCCTTGAAGAATGCCGGATATGACCTGCAAGTGCTTGTGGATGCAGATATCCGGGAGCAACCACAGGATTACATGGTAGCAGAACCGGATGCAAACATAGATTTCCGACGGGTGCGAAACCTGAAGGTGTTTTTTTCGCACACAGCATTTGCCCTAACCACAGATGTTTCAGAAATAGAGGAATGGCAGGGCGGCGATGTTGTGATTTTTGAAAGACATATCGGCATCGTGTCCGACCGGCGAAATAAAAACGGAGTGCCCTATATCATTCACCACAATGACCCATGGCAGACGGCTTACGAACAGGACATTCTGGAAAAACGAACTGACATCGTGGGTCATTACCGAATTTCAAAATAAAAGCGGCCCCGCTGCGTGGAAAACTCCAACGCAGCGGGGCCGATGATTTATTGGGTGGTATATCCTTTAAGAAGGAAGCTTCCGCTTAGCCCTTGCCGGCGCAGCCGAACAGCTCGATCTTTTCCTTGCACTTGGCCTCGATGGCCTTTGCGCCGGGAGCCAGCAGCTTGCGGGGGTCGAAGCCCTTGCCCTGCTGATCCTTGCCCTCTTCGATGTACTTGCGGGTGGCCTCAGCAAACACCAGCTGGCACTCGGTGTTGATGTTGATCTTGGAAACGCCCAGGCTGATTGCCTTTGCGATCATCTCGTCGGGGATGCCGGTGCCGCCGTGCAGAACCAGAGGAATGTTATTGGTGGCCTTGTGGATGCGGTCCAGAGCCTCGAAGTCCAGACCCTTCCAGTTTGCCGGGTAGACACCATGGATGTTGCCGATGCCGGCAGCCAGGAAGTCAATGCCCAGAGCGGTGATCTTTGCGCACTCCTCGGGGTCTGCGATCTCGCCGGCACCCACAACGCCGTCCTCGACGCCGCCGATGGAACCGACCTCGGCCTCAATGCTCAGGCCCTTAGCGTGTGCCAGAGCCACCAGCTCCTTGGTCTTTTCCACATTCTCCTCGATGGAGTAGTGGCTGCCATCGAACATGATGGAAGAGAAGCCGGCCTCGATGCAGGCCTTGCAGCCCTCATAGGTGCCGTGATCCAGATGCAGGGCAACGGGAACGGTGATGCCCATGGAATCGACCATAGCGCTGACCATGGCAGCGACGGTCTTGAAACCGGTCATGTACTTGCCGGCACCCTCGGAAACACCCAGAATCACAGGGCTCTTCATTTCCTCGCAGGCGGTCAGAACGGACTTGGTCCACTCCAGATTGTTGATGTTGAACTGAGGCACACCGTAGTGGCCATCACGTGCTTTGATCAGCATTTCGGTTGCATTTACCAACATTATTCATTACCTCCACAAAATCATTGGGGTCTTGCTCGTTTCATATCCGCTTTGTGCACGGTTTAACGAACCTACAGAATTAGTATACCCCAAACAGCGGCCAAAATCAATCCAAACCGGTGTTTTTCCTGTAACAATGCGGGGATTCTGTTTCTGGCAGGGTGCAGGGGGGGTACTGCCAGAAGCGCGTATATTCGATAGAATGCAACAAATTTCCATATAATGTGCAACGAGCGGCCGAAAGACAGAAAGCTTGATGAAGGACGGATTTTCAACACAGATCCACATTCGTCAAAATGATATTGGGCAATTTGGCAAAAGCGGACAGGATGCAGTTCAAAAAATTGTCATATTTCCGACTTGTATTCTACAAATTGTACGCAGGAAATCAAAAAAGGTCGAACCCAAAAGTGGAAAACCTTGTGGAAAGTGTGGAATTCCACAGGCAAAACAGGCTTTAAAGCTGGACTTTTGAACTTTCTCCACAGGGTTTTCAACATGTGGAAAAATAATCGCTCTTCTACGGATTGTATACCGCGTTTTTGTGGAAAACTTTTTTCTCCGGCAAAACAGAGGGATATCTACCCAGCAGCCGGGTAAAGCTGATGCAGGGCGGCAGAACATTTCTGCAAAAAAGCGGAAACGGTCTCCGGCACCACGAACAGAAAAACTTTTGCAGGACGCGGATAAAAAACGGTAATTTGCTGGCAAACAAGTTCGGCTTATGCTATACTTCAAGATGAGTTATCATCTTCAGACTATACCGGTGCGCGGCCCAGAGTGCGGCGCGCCTTTTGGAGGGTGTGCACAGCACCTTCCGGTGATACAACGGAAGGAGAAAATCATCATGGAAGAAAAGAACCAGCCGCGCCGTCCGCGCCGCAGCCCGGAAGAGCCGCTGCAGAAGAACGAGAGCCTTGTTTATGGCAAAAATCCGGTGACCGAACTGCTGAAAAGCGGTTCCGGCGTGGACACCGTGCTCATTGCTGAGGGCATGGCTCCGGCCGTGGCGGCTTACTATACCGCATTGGCAAAGGAAGCGGGTGCCACGGTGAAGCGGGTGCACCCCAACAAGCTGCGCCTGATGACCGGCACCGAGAGCCATCAGGGTGTGGCGGCATTTGCCAGCGAGATCGAATACGTGACGGTAGACGACCTGATGGCAGCAGCCAAGGACAAGGGCGAGGCACCTTTTCTGGTGCTGAGCGATGGCATTGAAGACCCGCACAATCTGGGTGCCGTGATGCGCAGTGCTCTGCTGTGCGGTGCGCATGGCATCGTGATCCCAAAGCGCGGCGGCGCATCGGTCACGCCTACCGTCATCAAGTCCAGCGCAGGTGCCGCAGAACGCCTGCCGGTGGCTCGTGTGGCCAACATCGGCGAGACCATCCGCCGCCTGAAGGAGCAGGGTGTGTTCGTCTACTGCGCCGATATGGACGGCGTGTCTCTGCGCAGGAACAACCTGACCGGCCCCATTGCACTGGTGTTGGGCAGCGAGGGCAGCGGTGTTTCGCAGCTGGTGAAAAAGCTGTGCGACGGCGTGGTGCGGCTGGATATGGCAGCACCGGGCACCGGTGTGGACAGCTACAACGTGTCGGTGGCTGCGGGCATTATTCTGTACGAGATCCAGTCCCAGCGCGCAGCACAGCAGGCATGATCCGGCATTCGGGCCGGAACCTCAATTTGAATTACAGGAGGGACAAGAATGCCGAAAGATAAAAATAATGGCCGGGAAATGACCCCGGATGAAAAGTTCCGCTCCTTTTTCAGCACCACGGCGGTGGATATCCCTGAGGAGATGACCCGGAGGGACGAAAACCAGCCGGAGGAAAAGCCACAGAAACGGTTTGGCCTGTTTGGCCGTGGTAAGGAAAAGCAGGAGACTGACGAAGCTGCAGCAGAGCAGCCGCAGGAAATGCCCACCGGTGAGGTGCGGCTGGGTGAGGATGCGCAGCCGGAACCGGAAGCGGATCTGGAACTGATGCTGAAGCCGGAGGCAGACCCGGAACAGGAACTGGCCCCGTGGCCTTTTCTGGAGAAGGAAGCAGAGGATGCACAGCCGGAAGCACCCGCCAAAAAGCCGGAGGAAAAATCTGCACCGCAAACGGCGGAACCCCCGGCGGCAGTGAAGCCGGAAACACCCCGGCAGAGCACTGTCCCGGCGGCAAGACCCGCAGAGCAGCATAACACGGCAAAGCCTCTCCGGCACCCCAAGAATGCGCCGGAGGTGCTGCTGCCGCAGGAAGAGCAGGAGCAGCAGGAGATGGCACAGCTCAAGGCGATGATCAACGGCCTGAGCGACCAGAAGCCGGAAAAGCCTGCACCGAGAGCCGAAGCAGCCCCGGCAGCAGAAACTGAACCGGCTGAAAGCAAAAAGAAACCGTCCGGTGCACCGCTGCCCGCGGCTGTGTTTGCAGCGGTAAAGGAGACGGCACTGGAGCTGCAGCCGGAACCTGTGCCGCAGCCGGAAAAAACGGAGCAGCCGATGGCCGATTTCTTTGGCAAGGCGCAGAGCGAGGACGCACCGCAGGCACCTTTGGCCCCGGCAGAGGAGCCTGCCGCAAAAGAGGACACCATGAGCCTGCCACTGCTGCCGCTGGACGGTGAAGAGCCGCAGCAGGCACCGGAGAAGGCATCCGCTGCGCCACAGCCGGAACTGAAAGCTGAGGCGGAGGACGCGGTGTCTCCGGAGGAACATGCCGAAACGGAGCTGACCGAGCCGGAGGCTACGGCGGATAAGCTGCACCGTATGAGTGCAGAGCTGACGCTGCGCTGCGTGCTGGGCGGCATTCTGGCTGTGGTGCTGCTGCATTTTGGTTTGGTGTCGGATGGGCTGCTGCCCGCCATGGCGGCGCTGGACCCGGATGCTGCCCCGGCGGCATTCTATGGTGCAAACCTGCTGCTGCTGGCAGCAAGCCTGTGCGTGGGCTTCCCGGTGCTGCGCGACGGCCTGAACGGCCTGCGCGGACGGTCTTCTTCCGAGACGATGCCGGCGCTGGCCGCAGTGGCAGCGCTGGTGCAGGCGGTCACAGCCATGCTGAACGCAAATGTTTACCGCGGCACCACCGGCATCTCGCTGCTCAGCGGCATGGCCGCGCTGGGGCTGTTCCTTGCGCTGCTGGGCAGCCGGGTGATGCTGGCTGCTGTCAAGGGCGGCTATGAGCTGGTGACCAATGGTGTGGAGTTCGAGGGCGCCTACCGCGCCAAGGACAAAGACCTGCTGCGTGCCCTTGCACGGGATCTGGAACAGAAGGATCCCTGGGTGCTGCTGAGCCGCCCGATGAAGGAAGCTGACGGCTTTGTGGAGCAGAGCTTGAGCGAGCGCGCAAGCGAGCGCCGTGCCCGCAAAGTTTCGTACATCCTGCTGGGCGTTGCCCTGCTCAGCGGTGTGCTGTTCCTGCTGGCAGGTGCCGGCTGGAACAAAGCTGCGGCTGCCATGGCAGCTGTGCTGTGCATGGGCGCACCGCTTTCTTCTACCCTGATCGCGGGCGTTGCCTCACTGCGGCTGCAGCGTGCGGCTGCGGCTGTGGGCGCAGTCGTGCCCGGTTGGCAGGCCATTGAGCAGCTGGGCGGCATTGATACGCTGCAGATCGATGCAGACGACCTGTTCACCGCCGACAGCGCACAGCTGGAGGATATCCGCATCTTCAAGGGCGGCCGCATCGACCGCGCCATCCTGTACGCGGCCAGCGTGCTGAACGAGAGCTACGGCACCCTGAAGGGGCTGTTCCGCCAGATCGTTGAGGAACGCACAGACATCCTGTTCCCGGTCAAGGATCTGGAGCAGCACCATGGGCTGGGCTTTTCTGCCTGGTGCGATAACAACCGCATCCTCATTGGTACCCGCCGCTATCTGGAGCAGGAGGGCGTGCCGCTGCCGGACGAGGAATACGAGATGCAGCACTCGAAGAACGGCGAGCTGCAAATTTTGTATCTGGCTGTGTCCGGCAATCTGCACGCTATGTTCGTGCTGAAATATGTGGGCGGGCGCAATGTGGCCCGCAGCCTTGCCGTGCTGCAAAAGGAGAACATCCGCCTGCTGGTCACATGCCAGGACCCCAGTCTGACTGCACACCACATTACCGAAGCATACCGCCTGCCGGAAGGCATGATCACCGTGCTGGATCAGGAGCAGTGCAACGCCATCAAGGCCGCACCGGCAGACCCGGAGGACACCTGCTGCATGATCCATCTCAAGGCGTTTGCCAGCCTGACCGGCGGCCTTCAGGCTGCGGATCAGGCCCAGAACGCCGAGAGCAGCGCCACCACGGTACAGATGGTCTCGGTGCTGTTCTCCATTATCATTGCAGCGCTGCTCACCAGTGCAGGCAGCATCTGGGAGCTTTCGGTGGCAACGGTGCTGATGTATCAGGCAGCGTGGAGCGCCCTGAGCATTGCTGTGTGTGCACTGAAGCAGCATAACTGAGAAATATTCTCAGAATAAATAGGAATTATTCTTGATTTCCATCAAAAAATATGGTATACTCTGTTCAGAACCTGAGCCGCAGGCGAAAAAATTACCGCCGGGCTGAATGATAGAGCCGGGATCGGTCGATCCTGACAGAAGATCCGTTTTTGAAAGGAGAGCATCATGGAACTGAAGGGTACCAAAACCGAGAAAAATCTGATGGAAGCGTTTGCAGGCGAGAGCCAGGCACGCAACAAGTACACCTTCTTTGCCAGCATGGCAAAAAAAGAAGGCTACGAGCAGCTGGCCGCGATCTTTGAGGAGACCGCCGGCAATGAGAAGGAGCACGCAAAGATCTGGTTCAAGCTGCTGTGCGGCGGCGCGATCCCCGATACCCTGACTTGTCTGGACATGGCAGCAGGCGGTGAGCACGACGAGTGGACTGAGATGTACCCCCGCATGGCCAAGGAGGCCAAAGAAGAGGGCTTCCCTCAGATCGCAGCACTGTTCACCATGGTGGCACAGATCGAGAAGGAGCACGAGGAGCGCTACCGTGCGCTGGCCGAAAACCTGAAAAACAACAAGGTCTTTGCCCGCGAGGAGCAGCAGGTATGGCAGTGCCGGAACTGCGGCTACACCTATATCGGCAAATCCGCACCGCTCAAGTGCCCGGTGTGCGCACATCCGCAGAGCTACTTTGAGCTGAAAAAGATCAACTACTAAGCTGAAAATTCAAAAGCAGAACAGCGCCGCCGCATCCGGTTTGCCGGGTGCGGCGGCGTTTTGTACAAAATTGAAAAGCTGATTTTATTATTCTCCACAAAATAAAGCTCAGCTGCCCGGCAGAATGGGCAAAAAACTTGACCCGGTTTTGCACTGCGTGTAAAATAATACGGAGACAGGAATATTTAAAGGATCTTGCAGCAAAGCAGGCGGGGAGGGCAAAGCCCATGAAGCAGGGGTTCAAAGCGTGTGTTTGTGCAGTGGTGCTGTGCGCAGAACTGTTTGCAGCCGGGGCGTTGTCGGCCTATGCTGCGCAGGAGCAGCCGCTGCCGGACAGCGGCATGACATTGGACACTGCCGAACTGACGCTGGATATCACCGAAGGAGACCCGGCCCCGGTGGCCTACCTGAATGTGCAGGCACCTAACGACTACTTCTTTCTGATCTGGACTTCCAGTGATCCGGCAGTGGCATCGGTGGACGGCACTGGCAAGGTGACCGGCCATGCCGAGGGCACTGCGGATGTCACGGCTCGCAATGAGCGCGGAGAAAAGACCACCTGTACCATCACGGTGCGCAAAAGCACAGCCAGCCGCCTGGTGCTGAACACCAGCGATCTGACGCTTACCATTACAGAGCAGGAGCCTGCCCCGACGAAGCAGCTGAAGCTGGAACAGAACAAAGGCGGGTTTACCTATGTGCGGCAGTGGGTCAGCAGCAACCCGGCGGTGGCATCGGTAAGCACAAACGGTACCGTAAAGGCACAGGGGTCCGGCAAGGCCGTCATCAGCGCACTGACCACAGCCGGGCAGGTGCTGCGCTGCACGGTAACGGTCACATCGGAGATCGGACGGGTGCAGATGAGCAAAAACGCCATGCTGCTGCAGGCAGTGGGAGCCAGTCAGAAGCTGACCGCGCAGGCTGCAGGCACCAAAAACGGAACGATGACATGGCTCAGCAGCAATCCGGGCGTGGCAACTGTGAGTGCGGATGGCATGGTAACGGCGGTGGGCGACGGTGAAACGATGATCCTTGCCGTTACACCGGAGGGTCGTGCCGATGCCTGCTATGTGGCCGTGGGAGCGGCGGCGTGGCGGTTCCGCTCGGAGGACGAACTTGCCGAAACGCTGACCCTGACCGGTCAGCTGCCCTATTCGGATGGAAAATAAAAAGAAAAATGGGAGCGTTCTGTGCAGCAGGATGCTCCCATTTTTTCAAAACCCGCTGGGCAGAAAGATCATGGTCCCGCGGGAAGAATACACCAGCTTCTGCACCGCACACCCGTAGCAGCACGCCAGCACAAGCAGGATCAACGCGGCAAGCACAAGCCAGCGCAAAAACCGACCGCTGCGGCGGTATCTGCCGGAAAACGAACTGCCCTTTTTGTGCCGCATCCTGCCACGCCCTCCTTTTTGCTGTGCTGGCCCATGCTATGCGCGGCCAGCAGTGATTGTGCAACGTGCTGGGCTGTGGTACAATAAAATATCGAAATCTACTGTGCAGGGAGAACGATTTTATGCTGACCATTACACTGCTGGGCACTGCGGCTACCATGCCGCTGCCGGATCGGGCACTCTCGGCGGCGTTTGCTGCCTGCGGTGGCCACGGCCTGCTGTGGGACTGCGGCGAGGGCACGCAGGCAGCGGCACACCGGGCAGGCGTGAACCTGATGCGGGCAGATGCCATCTGCCTGACCCACTACCATGGCGACCACATCTTTGGTCTGCCGGGCCTTTTGCAGACTCTGGGGGCGCAGGGCCGCATAAGGCCGCTTGTGCTGCTGGGTCCGGAGGGCCTGCCGGATATCTGGGCGGCTGTGCGGGCACTGACCGGCCCGCTGCCCTATCCGGTGAAGCCGCAGGTGCTTATGCCGGGCCAGCCGCTGGCGCTGGATGCGCTGAGCGAGGGCTGGCCTGCCGGTGCGCGGCTGGTGCCGTTTGCCACAAAGCACCGGGTAAAAAGCCTTGGCTACCGGCTGGAGCTGCCCCGTGCAGGCAAATTTTCGCCGGAGCAGGCCCGGGCGCTGGGGGTGCCGGTGCAGCAATGGAAGCTGCTGCAGAAAGGGCAGAGCGTTGCCGTGGAGGGCAGAACGGTGCAGCCTGCGCAGGTGCTGGGCGCACCGCGCAAGGGGTTGAGCGTGGTATTTTCCGGCGATACGGCCTCCTGCCCGTATTATTTGCAGGCGGCGCATGACGCAGACCTGCTGATATGCGATGCCACCTATGCCCTTCCGGAGCAGGAAGACCAGGCCCGTCAGTGGGGGCACAGCACCTTTGGGCAGAGCGCGGCCCTTGCTGCGCAGGCGAGAGCAAAGCGGCTTTGGCTGACCCATTATTCCCCCATGATCACCGACCCGGAGGAATATGCCGCGCAGGCACAGAGCATCTTCCCGGCGGCGGAGTGCGGCTTTGACGGCAAAAGCATCACCCTGCAGTACGAGGAGGCACAGCCATGACCATCCGGATGGACGAGGGTGCGGCAGAGCTGCTGGACACCCTGCACAGGGCGGGCTATGCGGCCTACGTGGTGGGCGGCTGCGTGCGGGACAGTCTGCTGGGCCTTACACCGCACGACTGGGACCTGTGCACCAGTGCTCTGCCGCAGCAGGTGATGGAGCTGTTCGGCGCGCAGCGGTGCATCCCCACCGGCCTGCAGCACGGCACGGTAACGGTGAAGCAGAGCGGTGCCCTTTACGAGATCACCACCTTCCGTACAGAAGGCACCTACACGGATGGCCGCCACCCGGACGAGGTGCACTTTGTGCCGGATGTGCGGGAGGATCTGGCCCGGCGGGATCTTACCATCAACGCCATGGCCTACAATGAAAAGGAAGGCCTTGTGGACCCCTTTGGCGGGCAGGCCGACCTGCAAAGCGGCATCGTACGGGCGGTGGGTGTGCCCCGCCAGCGGTTCACCGAGGACGCGCTGCGCATCCTGCGGCTGTACCGGTTCGCAGCCCGGTTCGGCTTTGCCATCGACCCGCCCACGGCGCAGGCAGCACAGGAGCTGTGCGCCCATCTGGACTGTGTATCGGTGGAGCGTATCGAGGAAGAGCTTGCAAAACTGCTGAGCGCACCCGCCCCTGCGGCATATCTTAACGAAAAAATACTCAGTGTTGTTTTACCCGAGCTTTCACCGGAGGCACTGGCGGCGGCAAAGCCGGTGGTGGATGCCTGCCCGGCGGGTGCAGAAAACCTGCCCGTCCGTCTGGCGGCGCTGCTGCTGAGCCTTGGCGAGGACGGCATCCGCCGCACCCTCAAGCGCCTGCGCTGCTCCAACGCCTTGATTGAAGAGGCGGCGGTGCTGGTGCGGGAAGCCAGAGGGTGTGACGGTAGCTTTCTCTTCGGACACGATTCGGGCCATTCCATCGCCCGCCCTATTGCCTTCGGCAACAGGGTCCCACCCCAGCGGACGGTCCTCAGAGAAACTACCGTCACACCCGGCTTTACCATCTACGCCCGCCGACTACTGGGCAGATATAACTTGTGTACCGTGCAGCGCATTGCTGCACTGGGCACAGCCCTGCAGCCGGAACATGCGGCTGATTTTGCTGCACTTTCCGAATTGGCCGAACAATTGGACGCGGACGGCGTATGCTGCCGCGTCAGCCAGCTGGCTGTGAATGGCCGCGACCTGATGGCGGCAGGCGTTCCGGCGGGGCCGGGCATCCGCAAAGTGCTGGAAGCGCTGCTGGACGGTGTGATCCGGGAAGAATATCCCAACGAGCGGCAAGCCCTGCTGGCCGCAGTGCAGCAGCTCGCTGCGTCTTGACAAGCTCTTTTTTCAGAGTTACTATTATACTACTGTTTTAGTGTGTTGAATGCACCGAAGGAGAACTTATGACCACACAGATCCCTGATTCAAAGCCGCGTGCCCTCATTGCCATGAGCGGCGGCGTGGACAGCTCGGTGGCGGCATGGCTTATGCAGCAGGCAGGCTATGACTGCACCGGCATCACCATGCGGCTCACCCGCAATGAAACGCTGGGACAGTCCGGCTTTCACACCTGCTGCTCGGAAAAGGACATCGAGGACGCGGCAGAGGTGGCGTATGCCATGGATATCCCGTACGAGGTGCTGGATTTCACGGCCGACTTCCGGGAACAGATCATTGAAAAATTCGTCCGCGTGTATGAGGCGGGCGGCACGCCGAACCCCTGCATCGACTGCAATAAATATATGAAGTTCCGCCATCTGCTGGACTGGGCCCGGGCACACGGCATGGAGTATGTGGTCACGGGCCACTATGCCCGGGTGGAGCAGGACGAGGCCACCGGCCGTTTCCTGCTCAAAAAGGGGCTGGACGAGGGCAAGGACCAGAGCTATGTGCTCTACAACCTCACTCAGGAGCAGCTGGCGCATATCCGTCTGCCGCTGGGCGGCCTGCACAAGACCGAGGTGCGCGAGATCGCGGAGCAGCACAAATTTGTCAATGCCCGCAAGCACGACAGTCAGGACATCTGCTTCGTGCCGGATGGCGACTATGCCCGCTTTATGGAGGACTTCACCGGCAAACACTACCCGGCAGGTGATTTTCTGGACGAGAGCGGCAGGGTGGTGGGCACCCACAACGGCGCGGTGCGGTACACCATCGGCCAGCGCAAGGGGCTGGGCCTTGCCATGGGGGCACCTGTGTACGTCTGCGGCAAGGACATGCAGGCAAACACCGTCACGGTAGGGCCGGAGGAGATGCTGTTCGACCGCATCGTGTATGCGGACGAGGTGAACTGGATCGCCATTCCGGAGCTGACCGGGCCGCTGCGGGTCACAGCCCGCACCCGGTACCATCAGGTGGAGCAGGCCGCCACCGTCTACCCGGCGGAGTGCGGCTTCCGGCTGGAATTTGACCAGCCCCAGCGCGCCCCTACGCCCGGTCAGGCCGTGGTGCTGTATCAGGGCGACACCGTGCTGGGCGGCGGCACCATTACGAGAGTGGAAAAGTAACAAGGAGAACAAAATGCAAAATCAGTATTCCCGCACGCAGTTGCTGCTGGGCGCGGAAGCTATGGAAAAACTGCACAATTCCCGCGTGGCGGTGTTCGGCATCGGCGGCGTGGGCGGCTACACGGTGGAAGCGCTGGCGCGCAGCGGCGTGGGGGCACTGGATCTGATCGATGATGATAAGGTCTGCCTGACCAATCTCAACCGCCAGATCATCGCCACCCGCAGCACGGTAGGGCAATATAAGGTAGATGTGGCTGCACAGCGCATCCACGACATTGACCCGGACATCAGGGTGACCACCCACCGGTGCTTCTTTGGCCCGGAAACACAGGACCAGTTCGACTTTACCCAGTACGACTATGTGGTGGATGCCATTGACACCGTCACCGGCAAGCTGGCGCTGGTGATGAAGTGCAAGGAGGCGGGCACTCCCATTATCTGCTCCATGGGCGCAGGCAACAAGATGGACCCGACCCGCTTTGAAGTGACCGATATCTACAAGACCTCGGTCTGCCCACTGGCTAAGGTGATGCGCACCGAGTGCCGCAAGCGCAAAATCAAGCACCTGAAGGTGGTCTACTCCAAGGAGCCTGCCATGACCCCCATCGAGGATGACGCCATCAGCTGCAAGTATCACTGCATCTGCCCTCCGGGCACCCAGCGCAAGTGCACCCAGCGCCGCTCGGTGCCGGGCTCCAATGCCTTTGTACCCTCGGTGGCCGGCCTGATCATTGGCGGCGAGGTGGTAAAAGACCTTGTGGGCTTTGTACCGATGAAGGGCTGATATTTAAAATAGTTTTTACGGAACCCCGGAAAAGTCTGCGGATTTTTCTGGGGTCCTTTCTGTTATGGGCAGTGTCACCGCTGCGGCACAGGCTTCAAAAATACTGCAAAAATAAATTTGCAACTAATTTGCATTTTGGTATTGCAATTGGAGAGGATATCGTGTATAATCATCCCTGTTCGAAAATGCAACCAATTTGCAATTTACTAAAATGAAGCGACGAACGGTCGTTTTTAGGAGCGTATATGGAACTGTTTCTGGATGTTCTGGGCGAATCTCTGGTGGATACCGCCAAGATGCTGCCCTTCCTGTTTTTGGCTTATCTTCTGATCGAGTATATCGAGACCCGCCACGGTGAGCGCATTGAAGCACTGCTGGCAGGCGGCGGGCGCTGGGGCGCGATTCCGGGCGCGGTGCTGGGCTGTGTGCCGCAGTGTGGCTTTTCGGCCATTGCGTCCAACTTCTACTCCTCCCGCGTCATCACGCTGGGCACCCTGATGGCCGTCTACCTTGCCACCAGCGACGAAGCCATCCCGCTGCTGGTATCCATGCCGGCCTACTGGGATAAGCTGGCTGTGCTCATGGTCATCAAGGTGGTATATGCCATTGTGGTGGGCTTTGTGCTGGATTTTGTGCTGCGCGGCGTGCTGCCCAAATCGCTGCGCGGCGGCTACACCGGCCATGCCGACGAGGTGGACTGTCACGAGGAGCACAGCGACGAAGAGGGTAAGCCCGCCCCCATCTGGAAAGCGGCCCTGCGCCACACGCTGGAGATCTTTGTGTTCATTTTTGCGTTCAGTCTGGTGTTCGGCCTGATCGTGGAAGGTGTGGGCGAAGATGTGTTTGCAGACCTTCTGGGCAGCATGGGCTTCTTCCAGCCGGTAGTGGCTGCGCTGGTGGGCCTGATCCCCAACTGCGCCGCCAGCGTGCTGCTGACCCAGCTGTATGTGGAGGGTGCTCTGCGCTTTTCCAGTCTGGTGGCGGGCCTTTGCACCGGTGCAGGCGTGGGCCTTGCGGTGCTGTGGCGCACCAATCCTTCATGGAAGCAGAACCTGTTCATCACCGGCCTGACATGGGGTGCAGGCGCATTCCTCGGCGTGGCAATGCAGGTGGTCGTGGCCGTGTTTGCGTGATCACGAGAAGAAGCTGCAAAGAAAACGGCATCGTGAAACAAAATAAGGCTATTGCATGGAATTCTGTGCAGTAGCCTTATTTTTATGCCCAAATGCACCCCAATTTTAAAAAAGTATGGTATACTGGTACAAAACTCAGTTCCATAGGGGAGAATAGAATGCAATATAAGATTCTGGCAAGCGATTACGACAACACACTGGTGCCCTTTGGCGAGGGCAAGCCGCGTCAGAAGGTGGTAAAAGCCATCAAAAAGCTGCAGGCCGCAGGCGGCAGATTTGTGCTCAGCACCGGCCGCGCGTATCCGTGCGTCAGCCTCAAAGGGCAGCTGGGCGGCATCCGGTTCGATTATGCCATCACCTGCAACGGTGCCTGTGTGGTGGACCGCGAGGGCCGTATCGTGGCCGAGCACCCGCTCACTGCAGAGGAAATGTATGCGCTGGTGGATTTCTGCGAGGATTATAACTATCCGCTGCAGTTCAATTTCAGGGATGCCTGCTACGCCTACTGCGAGTATGAATATCTGCACAGGGGCTATCAGCAGATGAACAGCATCGGGCTGGACTGTGTGGACGGTGAAGATCAGGACCGCCACCTGATCGACATGCCCCACGCGGCCTTTGCGGCCATGCCGCCGGAGCGTGTGGCGGACTTCAACGCCAAGTACGGCCATCTGGGCCTGCACTGGATGCAGGTGGGCGCGCAGAATGCCGACGGCCTGTGCTACTACGACATCGTGCGCGGTGGAATGGACAAAGGCGTTGGCCTTGCCGACCTGTGCGAAAAGATGGGCCTGACACTGGCCGATGCCGTGGCGGCAGGCGATTCTGCCAACGATGTGGCCATGCTGAAGGCAGCGGGCCTTGGCTGCTGCATGGCAAACGGCACGCCGGACGCAAAGGCTGCCGCCGACCGCATCATTGGCGATGTGCGGGAGGACGGCCTTGCCGACCTGATCGATGAGCTGTGGTTCGACGGCCCCAGAGCAGAGCCGTCCGGCCGCGACCTTGGCTCGCCTTGGGATAAAATTGAAAGTGCAGGCGGACAATGAGCTTTGAACCGGTGTATAACGAACACAGCCGGGCGCTGATCCTTGGCACATGGCCCAGCCCCAAAAGCCGGGAGATGGCCTTTTACTACGGCCACCCGCAGAACCGCTTCTGGCCCGTGCTGGCCGCGCTGACCGGTGAGCCGGTGCCTGCCCGTGAGGACATTGAAGCCAAAAAGCAGATCATCCTGCGCCATGGGCTGGCCCTTTGGGACACGCTGGAACGCTGCACCATCACCGGCGCAGCGGACGCTTCCATCAAGGATGCAGTGCCGAATGATATTGCCGCTCTGCTGGCAAAGGCACCCATCGAAGCAGTATTCTGCAACGGAGCCACCGCATACCGGATCTATACAAAGTATCTGCAGCCGGTGTCCGGCATTGCAGCGGTAAAGCTGCCCAGCACCAGCCCGGCAAACGCTGCCTGCCGCCCGGAAAAGCTGCGCGAAATCTGGGGCGCGGCTCTCTTGCCGTGGATCAACAAATGATGGCAAGGTTGTAAATTATCCGTGAAAGCCTTGCGTTTTTCGCGGGGTGCGGTATTATGGATAACATAAGGGGCAATGCCCCGGACAAGGAGAAGAAACATGAGCAAGATCATCCGCACCAGAAAGCCCAGCGTTCTGCCATTTTATGCAATGGCACTGGTCTTTTTGGTATTGTGCGCGGTACTGCCGGTGTATAAGCTGTGGGCGCTTCTGGCGGCGCTGGGCGGTGCATTTGTGGCCTTTGGTGCGGCACAGAAGGTCTGCCCGCCCCGGGTGGTGGAGCACGAAGTGCCTTTCCACACCGGTGTGGAGGATGTGGACGCGATGCTGACCGACATCCAGCAGAAACTGGATACCCTGCACAGCCTCAACGAGCAGCTGCCGGACCCGCAGCTCTCTGCCGCCATGACCCGCATGGAAAAGGCGGGCCGCTCCATTGTGGAAGCGGTGGAAGCAAACCCGGAAAAGGCAAAGCAGGTGCGCAGGTTCGCAAACTATTACCTGCCGGATGCGGTGAACGTTCTGCAGCAGTATGCAAAGCTGGCAAAGCAGGGCGTGCGCGGCGAGAATGCCGCAGCCATCCGTACCGAGGTGGAGCACAATGCTGCTTCCATTGCCACGGCGTTTGAAAACCAGCTGGATGCCCTGTACGCCGCCGAGAGCATGGACCTTTCGGCAGATATCACGGTGCTGCAGAACATGCTCAAAGGGCAGGGCCTGAGCTAAGAAAAAAGGTAAACGGTATTTGGAAAGGAAGGAATCTCTTATGGCAGACAATACATTCAACTTTGATCTGGATGCACCCGCTGTGCCCACCCTGACGCTGGACCCCGCCCCGGCAGAAGAGGAAAAGGCAGCACCCGCCCAGCAGGAAGCTGCCGCACCGGAGCAGCCGCAGGTGAACCTGACCCCGGAAGAACAGGACATGGTGGATCAGTTTGCTGAAAAGATCGATATTACCAACAGCCAGCAGGTGCTGCAGTACGGCTCCGCCTGTCAGAAGAAGATCGGCGATTTCTCCGAGGCCGCCCTTTCCAAGGTGGCCACCAAGGATCTGGGCGAAGTGGGCGATATGATCACCAGCCTGATCGGTGAGCTGAAGAGCTTTGATGCAGGCGAGGAAGAGAAAAAGGGCATTTTGGGCTTCTTCAAGAAAAAGGGCGACCAGCTGGATGCCATGAAGATGAAGTACAACAAGGCCGAGACCAACGTGGAAAAGATCCAGTCCATGCTGGAGGGCCATCAGGTGCAGCTGATGAAGGATGCGGCTACCCTGGATAAGATGTATGAACTGAATAAGACCTATTTTAAAGAGCTTTCCATGTACATCCTTGCCGGAAAAGAAAAGATCCAGCAGGTAAAGGAGCAGGAGCTTCCGGAGCTGATCAAACGCGCAGAAGAAAGCGGACTGCCGGAGGACACGCAGAAGGCGAAGGATTTGGCAGAGCTGTGCAATCGTTTTGAAAAAAAGATTTACGACCTGGAGCTGACGCGGACGATTTCCATGCAGATGGCGCCCCAGATCAGACTGATCCAGAGCAACGATACTGCAATGTCTGAAAAGATCCAGTCCACGCTGGTCAACACGATTCCGCTCTGGAAGAGCCAGATGGTGCTGGCGATTGGCGTCGAGCACTCCGCGCAGGCAGCCAAGGCACAGCGTGAAGTGACGGATATGACCAATACCCTGCTGAAAAAGAATGCGGAAACCTTAAAGCTTGCAACCGTTGAGACGGCAAAAGAGTCTGAACGCGGTATCGTAGATATTGAAACGTTAAAGCAGACGAACGAAACCCTGATCTCCACGCTGGATGAAGTGCTGCAGATTCAGGAAGATGGCAGAAATAAACGCCGCGAAGCGGAAGCAGAGCTGACACAGATCGAAACAACCATGCGCAACAAACTGATGGAGATGAGCAGAACGAAACAATAGAATGCACGCTCTGCGAGCATTCTATTGTCATGAATAAAATAGAATGCGCGCTCTGTGAGCATTCCATTGCCGGAAATAAAGGAAAGGTCAGGTGACTGTTTGGGAATCCGAAAAAAACTGAAAGAAAAGCTGAAGGAGGCGCTGCAGGCAGTGCTGCCCATCATCGGGCTGGTGCTGCTGCTATCCTTTACGATTGCGCCGATTTCTCCGAGTATTTTGCTGTGTTTTCTGATCGGAGGGATATTGCTGATCGCCGGAATCGTGTTTTTCACGCTTGGCGCGGAGCTTGCAATGTCCCCGATGGGAGAACGGGTCGGCACGGCGATGACACAGTCCAAAAAGCTGTGGGTCGTTGTGGCGCTGTCTTTTTTGCTGGGCTTTATTATTACAATATCTGAACCGGATCTGCAGGTGCTTGCACAGCAGGTTCCGGCTGTTCCGAATCTGACATTGATTCTCGCAGTTGCCTGCGGAGTCGGTGTGTTTCTTGTGGTGGCGCTTCTCCGTATGCTGTTCAGCATCGCGCTGCCCCCTTTGCTTGTCTGCTTCTATGCGGTGATTTTTATTCTCGCGTTTTTTGTTCCCAAAGAATTTTTGAGCGTGGCGTTCGATTCCGGCGGTGTGACCACGGGACCGATGACGGTGCCGTTTATTATGGCGCTGGGCGTTGGTATTTCTGCAACGCGAAGCGACCGCCATGCAGCGGATGACAGCTTCGGTCTGGTTGCGCTGTGTTCGATCGGTCCGATCCTGGCAGTCATGATGTTGGGGTTGATTTACAATCCGGACAGCGCGGCGTATACGCCTCCTGTAATCCCGGAAATCACAGATTCAAAGCAGTTGTGGAACCTGTTTGCGGTAGAGCTTCCTACATATATGAAAGAAATCGCACTGTCCCTGCTTCCGATCGTGCTGTTTTTTGCAGTGTTCCAGGCATTGATCCTGAAGCTTTCGGGCAGAAACCTGACGAGAATCCTGATCGGTCTGGTTTATACCTATATCGGTCTGGTGCTGTTTTTGACCGGCGTAAACGTCGGCTTTATGCCGGCGGGCAACTATCTGGGACAGGTGTTGGCGGGGCTTTCCCATCCGTGGGTAATTGTGCCGATTGCGATGGTGATGGGTTACTTCATCGTAAAAGCGGAGCCTGCCGTTCATGTCCTGAACAAACAGGTTGAAGAAATCACGGACGGTGCGATCCCGGCGCGTGCAATGGGTACGGCGCTTTCCGCAGGTGTGGCGATCTCCCTCGGAATTGCGATGATCCGCGTGCTGACCGGCATTTCAATTCTCTGGATTCTAATTCCGGGCTATACGATCGCCCTTGTGATCTCGTTTTTTGTACCGAAAATCTATACGGCGATCGCATTTGACTCCGGCGGTGTTGCTTCCGGACCCATGACGGCGGCATTTCTGTTACCACTGGCACAGGGGGCGTGTGTGGCGCTCGGCGGTAACATCGTAACGGATGCGTTTGGCGTAGTAGCGATGGTTGCGATGACGCCGCTTATCACGATTCAGGTGATGGGGCTGTATTCCAAACTGGCAGAAAAGAAAAAGACAGCAGCGGTTCCTGCGCCTGCCTATGCCTTCGACCTGCTGGATGACGATGCAATCATCGAGCTGTAATACGCGCGGGGAGCGCGTATTACAGCGATGGCAGCACGGAGAGGCAGGAAGGAAGTAGAGGATATAGGAGCGCCGTGCTGCAGAGAATATACGCAGCGCAACGCTGCGGAATGTGAGGATAAATGAGCGAATTATATTTAATGGTTACGATCAGTGACCGGAATTTTCACCGCCGGCTTCTGGCATTTTATAAAGAATACGGCGTGACTGTGACGATGGTGACGTTGGGAAGGGGAACGGCGACGAGCGAGGTGCTGGATTCCTTCGGTCTGGAAGCGGCGGAAAAAGCAATCCAGTTTGCGTTCGTGACAGGCAGAGAATGGAAGGAAATCCGCAGCGGGCTGGAAAAGCGGCTGAAAATTGATATCCCCGGAACCGGAATCGCCTTTGTGATTCCAGTCAGCAGCATTGGCGGCAAGAAGCAGCTGCAGTTTCTGACGGAAGGGCGTGGATTTGAAAAAGGAGAGGAAAGCACATTGAAGGACACAAAGTATGAACTTCTGGTAGTGGTGGCGAATCAGGGCTACACGGAATATATCATGGAAGCGGCGCGCAGCGCGAACGCGGCGGGCGGAACGGTCATTCATGCAAAGGGAACCGGCATGCAGAAAGCGGAGCAGTTCCTCGGCTTTTCCCTTGCAACCGAAAAAGAGATGATCCTGATTGTCGTCAAGAACTGTGACAAAAATGCAATTATGAAAGCGATCATGGAAAAGGCGGGGCTGGAAAGCAAGGCAAAGTCGATCGTCTTTTCGCTTCCAGTGACGGAAACTGCCGGAATGCGGCTGGTGGAAGACGAATAAAAGAAACTTTAAACCTGCCCTGGATAGTAAGTTTGCACAGAAAAATGGCCTGGGTTTTGTATGATATATTTACAAAAGAAAATTGACAAAGCGAAGAAATTACAGTAAAATATCGATTAGTTGTAGGGAAGAATAAGAGAAGGGGGCTCTCTTTCTCTAAGAATGAATTTACAATTTTGAGAAGAGAGTGTTGCAACACGCGATGCCGTTGTGTACAATAGAACGGTGAGCCCATAAGTCAATTCATGACAAGATGATTTACGAAACAACAATGGAGGGAAAGAAATGACGAAGGC
>ENA-UEPH01001332-UEPH01001332.1-human-gut-metagenome-genome-assembly--contig:-NODE-1332-length-23863-cov-68.197890_pt1 | contig 23863 bp, 10 predicted proteins | sample MGYA00242891_ERZ507898 | MGnify/ENA primary metagenome ERZ507898 (study PRJEB26167, sample SAMN06115411) | human gut metagenome | host: Homo sapiens | place: China:Guizhou | collected 2014-10-15... | reverse complement strand
CTGTTGGGCAAAGCCAACTACGGGCGTTTCGGCGAGGAGTTCCCGCTGCTGATCAAGTTCATCGACGCCCGGCAGGATCTCTCGATCCAGGTGCACCCGAACGATGAGCTGGCATGGGAACGCCACAAATCCAAGGGCAAGACCGAAATGTGGTACGTGGTGTCGGCGGATAAGGACGCGCACCTGCGTTCGGGCTTCTCGAAGCAGGTAACGCCGGCCGAGTACGAGGCCAGCGTCGGGGACAACACCATCACGGACATCCTGGCCGACTACAAGATCGCACCGGGCGACGTGTTTTTCCTGCCCGCGGGACGTGTGCACTCGATCGGCGCGGGGTCGTTCATCGCCGAAATCCAGCAGACCTCGAACATCACCTACCGCATCTACGATTTCAACCGCCGCGATGCCAACGGCAACACCCGCGAACTGCACACCGAACTGGCGAAGGGCGCCATCGACTACACCGTGCTGCCCGATTACCGGACGCATTACGAGCCGGCGCAGGACACGCGCGTGGAGCTGGTGTCGTGCCCTTATTTCACCACGTCGCTCTACGATCTGACCCGCCCCGAGACGCTCGACCTCGCGTCGCTCGACTCGTTCGTCGTGGCGATTTGCATCGAGGGCCGCGGTACGCTCACCGACGACAGCGGCGCAGCGGTTCCGGTGCACCAGGGCGAAACGGTCCTGATTCCGGCTTCGGCCCGTTCGCTCGCCTTCACGCCCGACGGCGGCATGAAGATTCTGACAAGCTGGATCGGCTGATCCGCCTCTTCGGCTCAACGAAAAAACTCCGGCCTGCGAAAATGCAGGCCGGAGTTTTTCGTTACGGCAAGCCGGAATTACTCCGCCTTGAACCACGCCTTCGTGTCGTAGGTCGCTCCCGCACCCGTCTTCACCACCGAAGCGTCGACCGGGAAATACCCCTTCGCCGCATCCATCGAAGAGAACGGAGCTTCCACGCCGTCGCCCATCTGGTTGTTTGCAGGCGTGTAGCTTCCGGTATGCTTCGCCGACCAGAAATTCGTATCGCTGACCGGCGCGGTGTAGAGGTAATTATAGGTTACCTCCGCCTTGTCAGCCGTAAATCCGGCCGTGTCATACACACCCGTCAGATAATTTTTCGCGGTAACACCGGTATAATACCCGACATTCTTGGTCACGGTCAGCCCTGCGAGGACATAAGCCCGGATCATAATGTTCGGCTGGTAAATGTTATAAATCGTATTGTTCGTCACCTCGACCTGAAGCCGGGTCGTCTGGAATGCCTGCGACCTGTCCCCGCAGTTGATCAGGTAGTTCTGCAAAGGCGTTTCGGCATAAAATACGTTGTTATCCAGACGAATCAACTGCTGCGTATGCGCGTCCTTCGCCTTGGTCGAATAGAACGGCTTGTTGGCGACGGTCATCTTCACGATCGAATTCCCGAAATAGATCTTCTGGAAATTCTGCGTATTGTGCGAATCGTAAACCACATTGTAGGCGGCATCCACGGTACAATCCTCGACATGCAGCGTCGGATCATAGGTGGCATTGGTCGTCGTAAAGAGGTTGTAATTGCCCGAAGCCGCGATATGCAGGTTCTTGAAAGCCGCATTGTACTTGCAACGCAGTTCCGGCCCGGAGATCGTCGCCTGCGCACGTTCGGGATAACGGCCGATCAGCACGATGTCGCCCATATTGATCGACGCGCCCGAAATCGTGAACGACAGATCGGCAGCATCGGAGTTGTCGACGAAAATCAAACCTCCGGCCGTAATGATCGCAGCGGTCAGTTCGGAGGGCTTGAGCAACTGCGCTTCCGGATAGACCGTCTTATTGATCGTCAGGTCGCCCAGCGCGATGTCTTTCCCGTCCTGATAATCCTGGTAGTAGTCCGCCTCGGCGGTAACGGGAGCCTCCGCCGTCGTGTTCCCGACGCTTGCCACCTCGCTCGTCAGATCGCCGGCATAGGCGACCACGTAGATCGTATAGGCCGTATTGGCTTCGAGATTCCCGACCGTCACGCCCGTACCCGTACCGGCCGTGCCTTCGGCAAGGACCCTGGCGGCGTCGGGAGCCGTTTCCATCGATTTGAAGCAGAGGTATTTCCAGCCGTCGGCATTGGCCGAGGGCGCAACGTCGAAGGTCAGCGCCGACTGCGTGGGCTCGACCGTCGCGGAGTTGGTCACCGCAACCGTCGGAGCGGCGGGAGCCGTTCCGGTGCTCTCGACCTGGATTTTGGCCACCGTCGAAAGCCCGCCGGCCGCAAAGGCCTCGATCGCCACGTCCTTCGACGTGTCGGCCGTGGCGCGGGTCACGGCTGCGGGGGCCGTCACGATCAGTTCGGCCCTCTCATCCACGGCATCGGTCAGGCGTACCGACCAGCCCTCGGGAGCCGACAGTTTCACCTGCTCGACACCTCGGATCTCCACCACGAAACGTTTGGTGGCCCCGGCGTCGAACGTCTGCACACCCTCGGTCGGCGTGACGATCCGGCAGAAGAAATCGCTCACGATCGGGATGCGCAGTTCCTCGCCGCCGAGCAGCCTGATATAGAGGTCGCCGCCGTCGACCTTCACCTCCTCGAAGAACTTGTCGGTCACCGTACCCGAGCCGATGGCCTTGACGGGCTGCCCCTTGGTGTCCTTCACATTTTCGAAGGAGGTGCCGCCGTCGTAGCTCACCTGCCAGTAGCCGGTGGCCTCGTCGATGCGGAACCGGGGCGTCGTGCCGTCCTCGGCCACGGCCTTCACGCCGAGCGAGGTGAACGTGGCTCCGTTGTCGGTCGACACCTGCCACTCGCCCTTGTCGTTGATCGAGACGATCGGAATCACGGCCTCGGCCTCGCTGCCCTGCACCAGTTCGATGGTCTCGCCGTTGGTCAGCGTGATGAGATATTTGCCATCGGAGGTCTCGACCTTGGAGATCGTGGCGCCGCCGTAGAGTTTCTGCAACGCCTCGATGTTGCCGTTCAGCGCGTCGACCTGCGTTTCGAGCGCCTGCACGCGGCTCTTCAGGTCGTCGATCGCATCCCACAGGTCGTCGTTGTTGTCGCACGACTGGAAAACCGCAGCCAGCGCGACGAAGATCAGGATCAGATACTTTTTCATAATATGTTTGGTTTTTTATTCTATTTCAATGAATTGAGCCATGCGGGGACATACCCTAACCGCTGGCGCAGCTGCGCTTCGTAGAGCGACAGCGGCTCGACGGCCGCGCCGTTGCTTTCGAGGTATTTCACCTGTTCGGCGCTCTCGTCGAAGGTGACCGCCGCGCCGTGGAATCCGACGATGATCGGCGGCATGGTCTTCCACCACTTGTCCGAGGAGAGCCACCACTTGAACGGTTCGGCCCCGAAATCGTGCGCCGCACGCGTGGCGTTCAGATTCCAGATCGTCAGGTCGCCCAGGTGGTTGGGCACGTTGGTTTCGTCGCCGCCGAAACGCCATTGCACGAATCCGCCCGTGCAACGGTCGACGAGCGTGGCGCGCGGCTGCCTGGAGTGCGACTCGAAGAAGGCGTCGTCACCCCACGTGTTGTTCCACAGCACGGCCCCCAGCGAGGTGTTCGACACACCCGAGGCGTGGTACTGTCCGGCGTTTTCGAAATACCCCGTGCTCGTATAGGGCGGCGAGACAGCCTGCCCGCGGCTGCGGTCGCAGACCTTGCCGATGAAGATGCGCGACGAGGACTGCGAGCGCACGCCCGAGTGGCCGCGGTTGCCGCTGATCTCGATGTCGTAGGCCGAGCAGTTGGCGCTCGACACGATCGACAACGCCTCGCTGACGCCCCTGAAATCGACGCGGCGAATCCACGAATCGGTCAGACGCATCATGTTGAGCGGCTTGTAGGCCCCGTCGTCCTCCCACGAAGCGTGGTGGCCGAAGTTCTCCTTCGAGCGGCCCTCGAACGTGAGGTCCTCGACGCCGACATGTTCATAATGGGGATACTTGCGGATTTTCCAGCCCCATTTGGCCTCCACGGCGTACATGATCGGTTCGGCGAAGGTCACGCGGTTGCCGCTTACGGAAGCCACCTGGTGATAGTCCTCGACCGTAATGGTCTGAATATCGGTCATGTTTCCCTCGACCCGGTGCGGCGCCAGCTCCTGCGCCACCAGCGTCGGGTCGTTGTTCGAAAGCGAAAGGCACACCCAGTCGCCCTTCCCGATGCCGGCCGCCGAAGCCACCTCCACCGAGAACGTGCCGCGTGCGGCGTCGCCCGTCACCGTCGTGAGGTCCGAAAGTCCCGAATTGTGCTTGATATTGATCATCATGGGCGACGACCACATCTGCTCCGAGTTGTTCGGCAGGTTGGGCGTGTCCATGACGAGCGTCGTCTTGCCGCGGCCCGCGCCCTTGAGCACGAAATACCCCCCGCGAATGAAAATCTCCTCGCTGCGGTTGTTCCCCTTCGAATCGGTGTATTTCTGGTTAGCGGAGGTTGGGTCCACCACGTTGTCGTCGTCGTTGTGGAGGACGAAACGCCCCTCGGGGAAGTAGATCACCGCCCGGGCATTGGCATTCGCGAGGTTCGCCCCCGCATCGCTCCGTCCGGAAAGTTTCAGCTCCTTGAGCAGCGCAGTCAACGCCCCGCGCGAGGACCTGACGCCCGTGGGATCGGCGCCGTAGTCGACGACGTTGTAAACCTTGTAGCCCAGTCCCCAGACATCGGCCGGAGCCTCCTCGCCGTGCTTGTAACCGGCATACGAATAATCGAGCAGGACGTTATCCGCAGTTCCGGCCTTAAAATTCCGCCATGCCAGAGCGGCGTTGGCATCCACCTGCTCGTCGAGCAGCGTCACGTTCAGCGTGACGAGTTTCCGGTATTTCCTGTCCGAATAGACCGTCACCGAGACCGCCGCCTGCTGCGAAGCGGCGTCGAACGTCGCGGGAGCCTTGACCGTCAGCGTCGTCTCGCCAAGCACGGCCGTCCAGCCCGCAGGCGCGTCGATCACCGCCTCGGCGACGTTGTTCTGCACGACCTCGAAGGCCCGGGTCTCCCCGAGGCGGAAAGTCTCGTTGTCGGAAGCCGTCACCGTCAGTCCGAAATCGTCGAAGACGGGAAGCGTAAGTTTTTCGCCGTCGAGCAGTTCGACCGCCAAAAGTCCGGTCGTCGCGTCGTAAGTCACCGACTTGAAGGCCGAACTGTAACTGACGACGACTTTATCCCCCAAGGCATTGACCGGCTGTCCGTTTTGCAAAAGCGGCGCGTAGGTCGCCCCGCCGTCGAGGCTCACGAGCCACTCCCCGTCGGCCGAAACCTTCAGCTGCGGGGTGACGCCCTCGGCGCCGGGCCTATGGTCGCCGCCCGAAACGGGCCATGCCGAAACGTACTCTCCGCCGACCTTCAGCCGCTCGGAAGTGGCTCCGCCGTCGAGGCTCACGGTCCAGTAGCCCTCGGCGTCGATGCCCATGACGGGAACCAGCGCCTCGATCTTCTCACCGAGGATGACGGGCAGCCGGGTTCCGTCGCTCAACTCGATCTCGTACCCCTTTGCGTTGGGTTCGATCCCGACGATGATCGTCGACTCGTCCATCAACTTGTGGAGCGCCACGATGGAGGTGTTCACGCTGCCGATCTTCGCCTCCAGCGCAATCACCCGGTCGCGCAGGCTCCCGATCTCGTCGCGGATGCCGTCGGTGTTCTCACACGATTGCAGCACAAAGGCCGAGGCCGCTGCAATCCACAAAAACAATTTATTCATATCCGATTGATTGTTAGTTATTCGTATCATAGGGAACCACGTCGGACAAGACGCCCTCGCGGAACCACACGTCGTCGTTGTCGCGCAGCAACACAGCCAGTTCGCGGCACAGCGCGGCGAACAGCGCGGGATGCTCCTCCGGCGCGAGGTTGTGCAGCTGGTAGGGATCGGCCGCATCGTCGAACATCAGCACGCGTTCGAGCGTCCCGTCGCGGCCGATGCGCAGCTCCATCGTATGCGTTGCGGTCTTCACGCCGCGCGCCTGGGCGAAGAAACCGCGGACCAGGCCGTCGGCATCGCGCCCGCCGTCGAGGTTGCGCATGTAAAGGGCAGCGCGCGGGCGTTCGGGCTGCACGGCGTCCTGCCGCAGCACGGCCGAGTAGTCTCGCCCCTCGACTCTCACGGGAATCCGCTCTCCGAGGCCCGCCAGCCCCAGCAGCGTCGGCATGATGTCGGGCGTCGAGAGCAGCAGGTCATCCACACGGTGCGGCACCCGCCCCGGATAGCGCACCAGAAAGGGAATGTTCAGCGACTCGCGCCAGATCGAGTTCTTGGGGTCGTCGGTCGAATGGCTGGTCATCGTCTCGCCGTGGTCCGAAGCGAAGACCACGATCGTGTTCTCCGTAAGCCCCGCCCTGTCCAGTGCAGCGAGCAGGCGGCCGAACTCACGGTCGATACCGCTCACGTTGGCGAAATAGTAACGCACGGCGGCGGCCTTGGCCATCGTCGTGTCGGCGTTGTCGCGCACAAGCAGTTCGGTCAGCGACTTGTCCTTGTAACGTTCATACCCCTCCAGGTCGCAGTCGTCGGTCGAAGCGTAGGGCGAATGCGGCGGATTCATGCCGATCATCATCAGGAACGGTTTTTCGGGATCGCGCACGCCGCCCTTGTTTTCGATATATTCGATGGCTTTCGAAACTTCGTGCCGCGGCGACCACTCGTCGACATCGTGACGGTTGCCGTCGGTATCCCAGTAATGGGGATGCTTGTGCACGTCGTAGGTGCCGTAGGAGTACCAGTAGTTGAACCCGTGGCGGCGTTCGGGCGGCGTGTAGGCGTCCCACTCGGGAACGGCGTCGCTGACGTAGGTTCCCGGACGCTGGGGGTTGTTCTTCGTCGGGAAGTCGGCGTGCAGCTTGCCGATGTAGGCGCAGTCGTAGCCCGCCGCCGAGAAGACGTCGCCGATACACTCGGCGTCCTCGCGCAGCGAACTTTCGGGACGCTCCGACATACAGTTCAGCACCACGCCGTTCCGCTCGGGATACATGCCCGAAAGCAACATGCCCCGGTGGGGGCTGCTCACGGGGAAATTGCTCACCGCCTCGGTCAGCACCGTGGCTTCGCGGGCGAAGCGGTCGAGGTTGGGCGTTGCGACCGGATCGCCCTTCCACCCCACCTCGGCGGCGAACTCCGGATCGCTCCAGAACCCCAGCGAGGAGTTGCGATACTGGTCCGGAAATACGTAGATCACGTTGGGGCGCCCGGCCTCCGACTGCCCGCAGGCCGTCAGGGCGAGGCCCGCAAACGGAATTGCAATTCTAATTTTCAACATCGTGTCTTATTTCATTTCAATCAGGTTCACTTCGCGCGTCGCACCTTCGCGGCACGTGAAGATCAAAGCGGTGTTTTCGCCCGCGGGTTCGATCCGGCACTCTGGCCTATCGTCTGCGGACTGCCAGCGGCCGCGGATCACGACCTCCAGCTGCGACTCTCCCGAGGGATTGTCGATCCACTTGCGGGAGTAGACGCTCCGCTCGGCGCGCCTGCCGTCGGCATCGAACACCTCGTCGCTCGGCCCCTCGTAGAAACGCAGGTCGGGGTCCGCAGCGCTCACCGTCAGCCCTTCGCCATCCCCGCCGATTATCACCAGCGAAGGCAGCGAAACGCTTTCCAGCAACCCCTCGCCCACCTTACCGGCGGCAAAAAGGGCATAGCCCGTAATGCCCGACGGCTTGTCGCGCAGGATATGCGCCGAGGCGTCGCGGCGCAGCACCTCGTAGGGAAGTTCCCGCGCGTAGCGGACCGCCTCTTCGTCCGAAGCGTGCACGGCCAGCATGTATTCGTACCCGCCGCCGCTGACGGACCCGCTGCCGTGATCTATCCACGCCGTTGCGAAATTGTTCTGCGTCGGGGCGTCGGTCTCCTCGTCGAGCGAACGCTGAAGTGATTTCGAAACGACTACCCTACCTTTCGGCACGAAGTAAGCGTTGCGCAGGTTGTCGCGCAGGACGGCGCCGCCCGCAAGTTCGGCCCGGTAGGGGAACTGCGTCACCGCCTCGCCGTTCACGACGAGCGGATCGGCCGCGTCCGCCAGAAAATTCTGGAACAGCGTCGTATGCACACCGCCCTCGGCCTTGTTTTCGATGTCGGAACCCATACAGACGATGCGGTTGTCGAAGAAAAACCACGACTTGCGCGCCCGCAGCGAACCGTTGTATTTGTCGTGCTCGTGGAGTTCCATCGCGAACACCCCGTCGCGGCCCCTGTGGCTGACGCCTCCGGCGAAGGCCTCGTCGGAGAGGAGCATCTCCTCGTAGCCCGACGCGGTGTCGACGTTCCGGATGTCGGCCTTCATCCGCTCCATCGGGATTTCGAGCGCCGTCGTCCCGGGAATGTGCCGCCAGTCCCAGCCCTCCTGCCGGAACCCGCTGCCGAAGGCGCTCACGGGATCGCCGTCTGCAAGCAGCTGCATGCTGCCGTGCGTCAGGTAGCGGCCGTAGTGGTTGGCTCCCTGGTAAATCTCCGCCGACCAGAGATAGCGGCTGTGGCCCGCGACGGTCACCAGCCAGTCGGCGCGCCGGTGCGACACCGAGGCATTGTAGCCGTAGACGCGGTTCCCCGCAGGCGAAGGTTCGGGAGCGAAGCCCTTTTCGGCGAACAGCCGCGTATAAGCGTCTTTTCCTTGGGCCACACGCAGGTAGGCGGCGGCCAGCTCCGGGTCGATCTCCCCGCGGCCGTCGGGCGTACCCGCGACGGCCAGCCGGGCATAATGCCACGGGACCAGTTCTCCGCGGCCGTCGGGATGACGGCCCGAAAGGGCCAGCGGAAACGACCGCAGGTTGCAGTAGAAGCGCATTTCGAGCAGCGCGCGTTTCAGAACGGCATGGCTTTCGGCGCTCACCGCGAACTGCGTCTTCGACAACAGCCACACGGCATTCACAGCCCCGCCGCTGAACCCGTCCACGGCATAGGCCGGGTAGTGACGCCGGTGGTGGAAGACCGTGCCGTCGCTCTTGAAGCAGGGCCCGGTCCCCTCGGTGACCTTATATCCGTTGTCGACCCAGCGGGAGAACGCCTCCAGCCAGGCCGCTTTCACCGGGGTGTCCGGGAGCATCACGATGCTCGCCAGACGGCCGACGAGCGAGGTGTTGAACGCGTCGATGTCCATCCCCGGCTCCGCCGGCGGAAGTTTCACCTCGCCCACGCCCGAAAACCACTCCATAGCCTGCTGCACGTCGTGTTCCAGCCCGGCGCGACGCAGCACGTCGCGCATGATGACGGGAGCCGTGTAAAAATTGCGCATGCTGTACCCCAGGTGGTGCAGGGTTCCCTGCGCACTTCCCGCGGCGAAGCCCTGATCCAGAAGATGCCGCGTCAGCAGCACATACATCCGCTCCAGCTCCGCCCGCTCGGCGGCGTCCGCAGCGGCATCGTGGGCCACGGCGACCTGGAACAGGAAGTCGTTGTATTTGCGCAGCGTCTGGCCGTTGTCGTTGAACAGTTTGCCGACATCGGGATGGCCCAGATTGATATAGGTCTCGGCATAGCGCACGAACCAGATCGGCTTGCCCCGAAGCGTCCCGTCGGGATTTTCCGCAATGCCGTATGCGTCGAAGCGTTTGCGCAGGGTCTTCATCGCCATCGGCTTCCGGCCTTCGAGCAGCAGTTCGCGCAGACGCCGTTCGACGGTCGCCATATCGCGCCGCTCCCCCTCACCGACCGCGGCGGGGAGTGCGGGCATCGGATTGCGCCACGATTGCAGCAGCGTGAGCCAGTGGCTCGTGGTCGCGGCGTTGATGAACGGCGCCTGGAAATCGGCCGTATGGTGCCGCACGTCCTGAAACGAGGAGAGAATCAGGTGGTCGAAATACAACTCGCCCCGTTCGACGCCCTCCGCCGTGACGACCAGCTCGTCCATCCCCTCCTCGGGCCGGCCCTGCATATCGCGGTCGAAAGCCACCCATGCCCCGCGCCAGCCGGTGAACTCCAGTCCGTAGTCGAACCACGCGCAGGTGCGCCCCTCCTTGCGGAACTCGAAACGCAGTTTCCCGTCGAGCGCCTTCGGGGCGTAGACCCAGAACACGAAGGTCGAAACGGAGGTCTCCCTGGGATTGGGATTTTCCGACAGATAACCCACCGGGGATTCGATGCGCACCCGGGCGCCCGCCCGCGACCATTGCCAGCGGAGCGCGTGCGCGCCGTGCTTGTAATGGTCGCCCGAGACGGACAGCGACGAGCCTTCCGACGCCGTGAAAGGCGCCGCAGACTCCTCAAACGAAAGAATCCGCGCATCGGCGACCTCCCGCACCGACTGCGCCGGTGCGGCCCACGACCACACCGACGCAGCGGCGAGAAACAACAGTTTATACATGGGCGTCCGGTTTAAAACAAAGGTTCGCCCGCCTCCAAGCGGCCCTTGCGGATCAGCGCCTCAAGGAAATAGTAATCTGCGTAGTTCAGCGGCACGTCGATATTGCTGCCGTGCGGGATGCTGCCCACGGAGTGCATCAGCAGGAACCCACCGTTGCCGCCCACCGGAGCGCGGTAGGCCGGCGACGAGAGCGACTCGACGATCCGGTCGGCCTTCTGCTTATACAGCCCGTCCCCCGTATAGGTGTACATTTCGTAGAACGCCGAAGCGATGATGGCCGCCGTCGAGACGTCGCGCGGTTCATTGGGAATGTTCGGCGCATCGTAATCCCAGTAGGGAACCAGATCGGCGGGCATGTTCTTGTCGTCGAGCATGAAACCGGCCACCTTCCGCGCATGGTCGAGGTAGCGTTTGTCGCCCGTGTAACGGTAGCAGGCCGTATAGCCGTAGACGGCCCATGCCTGTCCGCGCGCCCACGCCGAATCGTCGGCATAGCCCTGCGCCGTGCAGCGTCCGCGCACGTCGCCCGTCGTCAGGTCGTAGTCCACGACGTGATAGCAGCTGTAATCGTCGCGGAAGTGCTCCTTCATCGTTCGGTCGGCATGCTTCACCGCGATATTATAATAGGTGCTGTCGCCCGAAAACTCCGTGGCCTTGAACATCAGTTCGAGATTCATCATGTTGTCGATGATCACCGGGCACTGCCAGCCGCGCTCGCCCTGCCAGCCGCGGTCGGCGTCCCACGACTGGATGACGCCCGGCACCGGCCGGAAACGCGTCGCAAGCGACTTGGCCGTCTGGACGATCACATCCTCGTAGCCGGGTATGTTTTTCAGCCGCAGTCCGTTGCCGTAGCTGTCGTAGACCATGAAGCCCACGTCGTGATGCCATTGCAGGTACTGCACCGAATCGAGGATCTCGGTATGCTTCCGTGCGCGCGCGGCCCATGTCTCGTCGCCCGTCAGTTCGTACATGTACCACAGCGTCCCGGCGAAGAAACCGCTCACCCAGTCGTCGACGGGCACGTAGTCGATCCGCCCGTTCTTCCAGGTCGAGGGGATGCGGATCACACCGCCCGTCTCGCTCGAATCGGCCAGCATGCCGATCTGCTTTTCGGCGACGGCGATGTTTTCGTCAATGATCGAAGCGCGCTTCGAAGGCTGCGAGCAGGCGGAAGTCCCTGCCAGGAGGAGCACGACGGTCGCATATTTAAATAAGGTCTTCATAAATTAGGTGATTAACATGATTATTTTGGTAAACCAAACCAGCTTTTCGGACAAAGGTAAAGTTTTTTTCGGACATGCAACATATTTTAATAACATTTTCCGATGAATGTAAAATTTTTATTATTTTCTCTTTGAAAAATTTTGGCGAACCAATTTCTTTATTTATTTTTGACCAAATATGAATCTATGAAAAATATATTAAAACACGCTGTACCAGCGATTTGGATACTATTCGGCACGCTTTGGGGCCAGCATGCCGCTGCGGCAATCGACGCCAAAATCAGTTTCGAAACGGAAATTCCCAAGGCTTTCGTATGCGGCGAAAACAGCACGGCCGAATTGAGCGGCCTCCACTACAAGGACGGGAGCCGTTCGCTGCGCTGGTCGTGGAGCGCGCCGTCGACGCTCCGCTTCAACGACTTCGGACAGCTGATGCGCTCGCTGCGGGTCAAGGGCGCGGGCGTCATGCTCTGGATCTACAACCCCAGGGCCGTCGACGCCGACATGCGATTCTCGTTCGAGACGCCCACCGGCGAAGTCCCCTACCGGTTCGATTTCCACATGGATTTCACGGGCTGGCGCGCCTGCTGGATCAAGTACAACGACATGCCGGGCGACCACGCCTCGCAGCAGGTATCCCGGCTGACGATCTCGACGCCCGCCGGGGTCGAAAGCGGCGAGCTGTTCCTCGACCGCCTGACCTTCTCCGAGGTCAAGCTCCACGACCAGATCACCCCCGACAAGCAGATTCCCGGCAACAACTGCAATCTCTCTCGCGAATTGTGGCACTGGGCGCGCCTCTGGGAGTGGGAGCAGTACGAATACGAAGAGCCGCTGCGCGACGTCACGCCCGCAGAAAAGGCCCAGCTCGACGCCGTGAAATCGCGCATCGAAAGCATCATCGCGGCCAACATGTCGAGCGCCAACTACATCAACGGCACGATCATCCCGCGCGCCCGGGCGACCTTCGAAAAGGCCGCGATCCGCCGCACCGACGACGGCGGGATCATCGGCGCCCCGCTGCTCTCGAACGACGAGTGCAACCGCCCGAAAGGCGAACTGCGCCTGGACGACATCGAGAACATGCTCAACGCCTTCGCGCTGAACAGCCATATCAACAACGATCCGAAATACGACGACGATTTCTTTCTGGTGATGGACCACGCCATCGACCAGGGCTTCGCCTTCGGCCACGGCAACGGAACCAACCACCACTACGGCTACAACATACGCAAGATCTACGACGCCATGTGGCTCATGCGCGACAAGATCGCCGCACGCGGCAAGACCGACGAATACGTCAAGGTGCTGGCCTACTGGAGCGGCCTGGCGGAGACCCGCAAACCCTACGTCTACGGCCGCGACGAGCTGCTCGACTCGTGGCACACGCTGCTCATCCCCAAGATCGTCAGCGCGCTGATGCTGCCCGACGAGGCCGAACAGTACCGCGCCATGAAGAGCCTCGGCGTATGGCTCTCGGGGAGCCTCGGCTTCACGCCGGGCACCATCGGCGGCATCAAGCCCGACGGCACGACCTTCCACCACGGCGGCTTCTACCCCGCCTACTCGACCGGCGCATTCGCCATGATCGGCTACTTCTGCAAAGCAACCCGGGGAACGGATTTCACCCTCTCGGAGCAGGCGCGCCGCAACTTCAAGCTGGCGCTGATGACCATGGCCAGCTACACCGATCTGCGCGACTGGGGACTCGGCCTGGCCGGCCGCCATCCCTTCGGCAAGAACGGCCGCATCCCCGACGCCGACGTCAACGCATTCGGTTATCTGGCCGCGCTGGGCGACCTGACGGGCAGCGGCAAGGGCGCAGACCCCGAACTGGCGGGCGCCTACCTGCGCCTGAAAGGCACGGACAAGGAGTTGAACAGCCTCTTCAGGAAAGAGGGGATTTCGGCGGGTCCCACGCCCTCGGGATTCTTCGTCTATAACTACGGGGCCGCGGGCATCCACCGCCGCGGCGACTGGATGGTGACGCTCAAAGCATTCAACACCGATGTCTGGGGATCGGAGATTTATACCAAGGACAACCGCTACGGACGCTACCAGAGCTACGGTTCAGCACCGATCATCGGTTCGGGCAATCCCGTCTCGGCCGCGGCGAGCGGATTCGTGCAGGAGGGCTGGGACTGGAACCGCGTGCCGGGCGCCACGACCATCCATCTGCCCTACCCCGAACTGGAAAGCCCGCTGCCGGGGACGCTCATGGAGCGCAACCCCGAGCGCTTCTCGGGCGCCTCGTCGCTCGAAGGCCGCAACGGCATACTGGCCCTGCATTTCGTCGAAAAGGACCGCAAGAACTTCACCCCCGGGGCCACGGCATACAAATCCGTCTTCTGCTTCGACAACCGGATGGTCTTCCTCGGCAGCGGCATCGACAACGACAACCAGGCATACCCCACCGAAACGACGCTTTTCCAGCTGCGGATGGACAGCCCGGCCGAACAGATAGAAGTCGACGGCGAGCTTTACGACGCTTTCCCGCTCAACCTTTCCAAGGGAGGCGAGCGGCTGGCGCTCTCCGACACGAAGGGCAATTTCTACGTGGTGAAGAACGCCGCAGCGGTGAACATCACCAAAAAGGAGCAGACCTCGCCCAACGACAAGACCCGCGCACCCCAGACGGGCAACTTCGCCACGGCCTGGATCGACCACGGCCGCGCCCCCAAGCAGGCCGCCTACGAATATGCGGTCTACATCCAGCCCACGAACAAGGAGATCACGCGCCTGATCAAGAAAGACGGCTACGAAGTGCTGCGCCGGGACAACACGGCCCACGTCGTGAAGGACCTCGCCACGGGCATCACGGGCTACGTCTGCTTCGGGGAATACACGGGCCAGGGGCTTGTGCGCAAAGCGACCGGAGAGTCGATCGTCATGGAGCGCACCGACACGGACGGACAGGTCGTGATGAGCGTCTGCACGCCCGACCTCGGCCTCACGGAGAAGACCTACACCACGCGTCAGGAGAGCCGCCCCATCGAAAAAGAGGTGCTTTTGGACGGCGCATGGGAGCTTGCCGCACAATATCCCGGCGTGGAGGCCGTTTCCCACGATACCGGAACGCTGCTGAAGATAACCTGCCGCCACGGACAGCCCGTGGAGTTCCGGCTCAAGAAGAAATAACCATTTTCACCCACAACCTGATTTATTTATGAAAAAAGCACTTAAACGCATGGCCGCGGCAGCGCTGGTGACCCTATCGGTACTCCGGGGGGGGGACGCCTTTGCGCAGAACGCCGTGGACGGACGCGTGGTTGACGCCAACGGTGCACCGCTGGTGGGCGTAACCGTCCTGATCAAGGGGACGCAGTCGGGAACGGCCACGGGCGCCAACGGCAGCTACTCGATCAAGGCCCGGGAGGACCAGACGCTGGTCTTCTCCTATCTGGGCTACACGACCGTCGAGGAGTATGTCGGCAAACGCACGGCGATCAACGTCAAGATGACCGAAGAGGCGTCGCAGATCGGCGCCGTCGAGATCGTCAACATCGGCTACGGAACCACCACGCGGCGCGACCTCACCGGCTCGGTGGCCAAGGCCGACCTGGGAACGATGATGAAGGCCAACGTCACCAACTTCGACCAGGCGCTGGGCGGACGCATCGCCGGCGTGGTCGTCACCACGGGCGACGGCTCGCTGGGCGCCGAAGCCAATATCACCATCCGCGGAAACAACTCGCTCACGCAGAGCAACGCCCCGCTCTACATCATCGACGGATTCCCGTCCGAAGGGTCGTTCGCCGCGTCGATCAACCCCGCCGACATCGAGTCGATCGACGTGCTGAAAGACGCTTCGGCGACCGCCATCTACGGAGCGCGCGGAGCCAACGGCGTCATCGTGATCAACACCAAACGCGGCAACGAGGGCAAGCCCACGGTGAACTTCAGCGCCTCGTTCTCCCTGAACAAGATCGCCAACAAGGCCGACCTGATGGACTCCTACGAATTCGTCCGGCTTCAGAGCGAACTGATCAGCGAGGAGACGATGAACAAGAGCTATTTCAGCGAGGGACTGACGCTCGACGACTACCGCCACATCCCGGGCATCGACTGGCAGGACCAGCTCTACCGCACGGCTTTCCAGCAGAACTACAACGTCTCGCTCTCGGGCGGCAACAAGGAGGGGCTGCGCTACAACGTGGGCTTCTCGGCGCTCGACCAGGACGGCATCATCATCCGTTCGAACTTCCAGCGCTACCAGGGCAAGGCCAACTTCACGCTGCCCATCTCGAAAAAACTCACGCTGAACGCCAACGCCAACTATTCGCGCACGGCGACCAACGGCGTGACCCCCACCACGGCGCAGACCACCTCGTCGTCGTCGGGCTGGCTGATGTACTCGGTCTGGGGCTACCGCCCCGTAACGCCTCCCGGGCAGGACATCCTCGATTCGATGCTCGACGAAGCCGTAGACGGATCGAACGACTACCGCTTCAACCCGGTGAAGACCGCCAAGAACGAATACCGCAAGACGCTGGTGGACTACCTCAACGCCAACCTGGCGCTGACGTGGAAGATCACCCCCGACCTGACGTTCAAGACCACGGGCGGCTACGTCCTGAACAAACGCCGCCGCGAGGAGTTCAACGGCAGCGAGACCTACACGGGCTACGCCGGCTCGCCCAGCGGCAAGGGCGTCAACGGCGCCATCTACTGGACCGACCAGACGAGCTGGTCGAACGAAAACACGCTCAACTACAAGAAGCGCCTGGGGCGCAGCCACAACCTCGACCTGATGGCGGGACTCTCGCTCCAGGGGCAGAAGAACACCTACGACGGCGTTGCGTCGACGCAGATCACCTCCGAGGAGCTGGGCATCGCGGGCATCCACACGGGCAACTACCAGAAGGTCCAGAGCAACTACTACGACTGGCGGATGATGTCGGCCTTCCTGCGCGCCAACTACAATTTCCGCTACAAATACTACCTGACCTTCTCATTCCGCGCCGACGGCTCGTCGAAATTCCCCTCCGACAACCGCTGGGGCTACTTCCCCTCGACCGGCCTTTCGTGGAACTTCAACCGCGAGAATCTGCTGAAGAAGAGCGAGTGGATGAGCAACGGCAAGCTGCGCCTCTCGTGGGGCCTGACGGGTAACAACCGCACGCAGACCCCCTACGACTTCTATTCGCAGATCACCGTCAACCCGGGTTCGGGCAACTCGCTCGACTATGTGTTCGGCGGCGAGCGCGTGCCGGGCTACTACGTCTCGAACATGGCCAACGAGCGGCTCAAGTGGGAGACCACCGAGCAGTGGAACGCGGGTCTTGACCTCGGGTTCTTCGAGGACCGCATCAAGGTGACGGCCGACTGGTACGACAAGGTGACGCGCGACCTGCTGCTCTACGCCCTGCTGCCCGCCTCGTCGGGCTTCGAGCAGGGGATGCTCAACATCGGCAAGATCCGCAACCGCGGCTTCGAGCTGACGCTCGAAACGGTGAACGTCAAGACCCGTCAGTTCCAGTGGTCCACGTCGTTCAACATCGCCTTCAACCGCAACCGGATTCTCGGGCTGGTCGACGGACAGAACACGCTCCAGAGTTCCGTATCGTGGGAGACGCGCTTCAACTCGCAGTTCCCCTACATCTCGCAGGTGGGCAAGCCCACGGGCATGATGTACGGCTTCATCTACGACGGGACCTACAAGGCCGAGGATTTCGACGACAAGGACAACCTCATCAGCGGCGTTCCCTCGTTCAAGGGCAACGCGATGCAGCCGGGCGACATGAAATACCGCGACATGAACGGCGACGGGGTCATCGACGACTACGACCGCACGATCATCGGCTGCGGACAGCCCCTCAACACGGGCGGCTTCGGCAACAACTTCAACTGGAAGAATTTCGACCTGAACATCTTCTTCGCGTGGAGCTACGGCAACGACGTGCTGAACGCCAACCGGCTGGTCTTCGAATCGGGATGGAGGAGCCAGACCAACCAGCTGGCCTCCTACGCCGACCGCTGGTCGCCGGAGAATCCCGCGTCGAACATTCCGCGCGTGAACGCCGTCGGCCGCGAGGAGTACTCGTCGCGCGTGATCGAGGACGGTTCGTTCCTGCGGCTGAAGAACGTCTCGCTGGGCTACACGCTGCCGAGCCGTTCGCTGCGCAAGGCGGGCATCAGCCAGATGCGCGTCTACGTCTCGGCCGACAACATCTGGACCCTGACGGGTTACAGCGGTCCCGACCCCGAGGTATCGACCCGCAACTCGGTGCTGACGCCCGGATTCGACTGGTCGGCATATCCCCGCGCATTCGGCTTCACGGCCGGCGTAAACCTCACATTCTAACGGTTTAAACGCAACATTACGCCATGAAAATCAAAAGCATATTGAAACTGGGAACGCTGGCGCTGCTCACCGCTGCCCTTCCGGCGTGCAGCTTCCTCGACACCGATCCGCAGATCATCCCCGACGACGGCTACTACAACAGCGAACAAAAGCTGATCTACGGTCTGGCGGGCGTCTACGGCGTGCTGAACAGCGAAGCGCTCTACGGCAACTACTACTCGCTGCAAATCGCCAACGCCGACGACCTCTGCTACTTCAACAACTACAACAACAGCGAATCGCGTCCCGACCGCTACAACCACAGCGCCGGCACGGCGGCGATCTACGACACCTGGTCGAAGCTCTACGAAGGCATCAAGAACGCCAACCGCTACATCGAGGCCGTCGAAAAGACGGAGATCGACCCCGGGAAACTTTCGGTGGACATCGGGCTTTACATCGCCGAAGCGCGGTTCCTGCGCGCCTACTACCACTTCCTGCTGGCGCAGGCGTGGGGCGATGTGCCCCTGCGCGTCAAGGCGACCACCTCGCCCAACCCCAACGACGTGCAGATGGCCGCAACGCCGCAGGAGCAGGTGCTCAAATGGTGCGCCGACGAGATCGAAGCCACGATTCCCGACCTCTACGAGCCCATCGACAACACCCCCTCGCGCGTCAGCCAGACCGTCGCCCAGGGCATTCTGGCCCGCGTCTATCTCTTCATGGCCGGCGAGAGCGTCAAGCAGATCGACGGACTGGATAAAAAGGAGATGTACCGCCGCGCCGCCTACTGGGCCAACGAGGTGATCGCCTCGCACAAGCACGACCTGAACGAGAGCTACGAGGAGATCTTCATCAACATGATCCGCGACCAGTACGACACGCAGTTCCACGAATCAATGTGGGAGGCCGAATTCCTCGGCGACCGCACCAGCGCGACCGACTGGACGAACGGCCGCATCGGCGACCTGATCGGCCTGCGTTCGCAGTCGAGAACGACCAACTACTCGGAGTGGGCCTGCAACTACTCCTACGGCTACTACAACGGCTCCTACACCCTCTGGCAGCTCTACTGGGAGAACGACCGCACGGCAGACGAAACGGCCAGCGCCACGGTCATCGACAAGCGGCTGACGTGGAACCTGCCGGGCTACAACTACCGCGGAATGAACAACCAGAAAATCTCGTACAAGAACAAGGCGGGCGAGACCGTGACGCGCTACTTGCAACAGACGCAGAGCATGTTCAAGACGCCGTGGGTCTACAACAACAATTTCGCCATGCCCGACATCGAGGGGCTGGACCAGACGATCGAGGACGCGTTCGACCCCGCCGATCTGGTTTACGACCCGACGGTGATGTGCGCCGTCCGCAACGCCGGCAAATGGCGCCGCGAGACGGTCTACGAGAAACAGATGTCGGCCAAGAGCCTCTACACGACGATCAACTTCCCGATCCTTCGCTACGCCGACGTGCTGCTGATGTACGCCGAGGCGATCAACGAATACGCCGGGGCGCCGGACGACCAGGCCAAGGAGGCCATCCGGGAAATCCGCAAACGCGCGGGCGTCAAGACCGACGAGAGTCTGCTGGGCGACTACCGTTCGTTCCGCGACCTGGTGCGCAACGAGCGCGGACGCGAACTGGCTTTCGAGGGGCTTCGCAAGTGGGACCTGATCCGCTGGGGCACGTTCGTCGAAAAGATGCACAACGCCGGGACCAACCAGCCGACGGAGAACAAGTACCGCAACGTCAGCTATACGAACTATGCGTCGGCGAACTACGCCAACGTGACGGCACGCCACATCTACCTCCCGATTCCGACCAAGGAGCTGGCGGTGAACCACGCGCTCCGACAGAACCCCTTATGGTAAAACGCTTAATTGCAGAGCATACGATGAATACGAAACGAATCACATACCTCGCGGCGACGCTGGCCCTCGCAACCGCGGCAGCCTCGTGCGAACACGAAGAGATCTACGAGCCGCTGGAGTTCTCGGTGCGGCTGGCGCCGACGAACACCTACCGCACGGGCGACCCGGTGGTCTTCAACTTCAGCGGCAACGCCGACTTCATCACCGTCTGGACGGGCGACACGGGACACGAGTACAAGCACCGCAACCGCACGAAGGTCGACATCGCCGACATCGAGTCGTGCGAACTGGAGATCGAGATCAGCCAGCAGTACGGCACGCTGAACAACCTCGTCCTGTTTGCGGGCAACAAATTCGCGGGGCTGAACGGCAGCGACGCCGCCACCGACCGCCCCGTGGTCGAAGCCATCGCGGCGAACGACTGCGCCGACTGGACCAAACTGGAGTTCACGCCGAACAACGCGAACAAGTTCAAAACCTACACCTACGACATCACCCGATTCGCCGACCGTTTTTCGTGGGGCATGCACCTTTTCTATCCGGACCCCAAGACTACGATGCGCACCTATCGGATCAATCCGAAGATCACGGTCAAGTTCAAGGGCCACGACACGCAGGTCTACAACTACCCGGACATGGAGTTCGTCCCCTTCTCGCTGGCTTCGCAGCACGCCGACAACCCTTATATCCATAATGTATCGGGCAACGGCAACCTGAAATTCCAGGGCCGGCCGGGAGCGAACAACACTGCCAATATCGTCTTCCAGGGCTTCAGCGCCGGGGCTTTCCCCGAGATCGACCAATGGGCCTTCATGCAGCCCGTCGCGCTCAACACGATCTCGCCCGACACGGGCCTGAACATCAAGGGCGTGACCGACGACCTGCCGAGCTACTCGTACACCTACACCGAGCCGGGGACCTACACGGTGACCTTCATCGTCGCCGGCGGCAACTACCAGGGACAGTCGGCGCCCGCTCCCTACGAGGTGACGTTCACGGTGATCGACCCGATCGAATAACCCGTCCGAAAGTTTTCGCAAGCCCGCCCTTCAGCAAGAAAGGCGGGCTTTTTCACAATATCCGGTTGCATTTCTGCGTTTTTTCCAGTAACTTTGGAGGCGAAACTTAACCTTTAACAACCAAAACCGAAACAACCTCATCGTATGAAGGCTGAATTACAGGAAATAGCGTCGCAGTTCGCGCTGGAAGGCGCTATCACGGCAATCGACTCGCTGGGCGAGGGATTCATCAACGACACGTTCATCGTCCGCACGGCGGGCGATGCGCCGGATTACATCCTCCAGCGCAAAAACAAGAGCATCTTTCCCGACGTTCCGGCCATGATGGAGAACATCCGCAAAGTGACGGATCATATCCGCCGCCGCGTCGCAGCCGCCGGGGGCGACCCCAGACGCGAGGCGATGACCGTGGTTGCGACCCGCGACGGAAAGCTCTATCACGTGGACGCACAGGGCGAATATTGGGCCGTTTCGGTTTTCATCAGCGACACGATCGCCTACAACAAGGCCGACTCCCCGGAACTGGCCCGCAAGGGCGGCGAAGGCATCGGCAAGTTCCAGGCCCAGCTGGCGGACTTCACCGAGCCGCTGGCCGAGACGATCAAGGGCTTCCACAACATCCGCCACCGCTTCGTGCAGTGGGACGAGGCGCTGCGCCGCGACGCCGCAGGCCGCGTGAAAGACCTTGCGGAGGAGATCGGCTGGATCGAATCGCGCCGCGACGAGATGCTCTCGTTCTGGTCGAAGGTCGAGGACGGCACGATCCCCACGCGCGTGACCCACAACGACACGAAAATCAACAACATCCTCTTCGACAAGCAGGGCGAGGTGCTGTGCGCCATCGACCTCGACACGGTGATGAACTCCACGTCGCTCAACGATTTCGGCGACGCCATCCGCTCCTACGCCAACACGGGCGACGAGGACGACCGCGACCTTTCGCGCGTGGGCATGTCCCTCGAAATGTTCCGCGCCTATACCGAAGGCTATCTGTCGCAGCGGGCCGGACAGCTCAACCAGGCCGAAATCGACCACCTGGCATTCTCGGCCCGTTACATCACCTTCGAGCAGGTGCTGCGTTTTTTGATGGACTACATCGACGGCGACACCTATTACAAAACGAAATACCCCGAGCACAACCTCGTGCGCACCCGCGCCCAGTACAAACTGTTGCAAAGCATGGAAGAGCAGTACGGCACGATGTGTGAAATCGTACGGGAAACCGTCGCCAAATACAAATAAGGAATGGAAATTCGCAAGATAGCAGGCATCGCGCCCGACGACCGGGCCGCCGTGGACGAGGCATTCGCCGGAATCGAGCCGCTGCCGGTGGCGTGCTGCAACTGGCCCGCGGAATTTCCCTACGCCCCGGAAGTCAGCTTCCGGATGTTCCATACGGGCGACTGGCTGATGCTGCGCTTCGACGTCGCCGAACGTTACACGGCGGCGCTCGTCACGGAGGACAACGGCGAGGTGTGGACCGACTCGTGCGCGGAGTTCTTCATCGCGCCCGACACAGGGATGTACTACAATTTCGAAACCACCTGCATCGGACGGATGCTGCTCGGGGCGCGCAAATCCCGGACCGAGGCCGAGCACGCCTCGCCCGAGGTGCTAGCGGGCGTGAAACGCTACACGACGCTGCCCTGCGGCGAGCCTTTCGCCGAGCGCGAGGGCGACAACCGCTGGTCGCTCACGCTGGCCATCCCCCCGCAGGCGCTTTTCCGCCATGCGCTGACCGACTGGAGCGGTCTCAAGGCCCGCATGAACCTCTACAAATGCGGCGACAACCTCTCGCACCCCCATTTCCTCTCGTGGCGGCCGATCCGGACGGAGAAACCCGATTTCCACCGTCCCGAGTTTTTCGAGGAGGCGACGTTCGAGAAGTGAAAAAGTGAAAAGTGAAAAGCTGAAAGCCAAGAGACAATCCGGTCGCGATGCGACAACTGCGGGCAACAGGCGAGCGCAATCGCTTGCGAATTGCCGAGCCGCCACAGCAGTCAAGGCGCGTGTTTTTGCGCCTTAAGTCCCCTCCCGAGGGAGGGATTTGGGGTGGGGTCAGACTTGTAAACGACGCCAACGGCGGCGACAACACGATCGGCAACAAACCGACAGAGAGAAAGATTAACAAATTACATAAACGTATGAACAACAAGTATTCACTTCCCAAAGACGGCGGCCTGATTTCCGAATCGGCTCCGCGCGACATCATCCATCGTTACGAGAAGATCCACACCAAGGTCTACGAAAACGAGTACGAAGGCGTGCAGTACGTCGCCGACAACATCGTCAAGGCGATCCGCATGTACAACGAAATCCACTGCTCGAACGAGGTCTACGAGGAGTCGCAGCCCTTCGTGCTGGGCCTCACGACGGGCCGCACGCCGCTGGGTCTCTACCGGGAACTGGTGAAACGCCACCACGAAGGGCAGATCAGCTTCCGGAACGTCGCCGTTTATAGCCTCGACGAGTTCTACCCGATCCGGTCGACCGAACAGCAGAGCCGCAACTACCGCATCCACGAGGAGTTCCTCAACCACATCGACATCCTGCCCGAGAACGTGCACATCCCCGACGGTACGGTTCCCGAGGACCGCGTTTCGGAATACTGCGCGTCGTACGACCACTCGGTGCGGCGCATCGACCTGATGATCATTGGCGTCGGCGAGGACGGGCAGATCGGCTTCAACGAGCCGGGGTCCTACTCCCGCTCGCGCACGCGGCTGGTGCAGCTGACCTACAACACCCGCAAAATCCAGTCGGGCGCTTTCTTCGGGCTGGAGAACACGCCCAAGATGGCGGTCACGATGGGCATCGACACGATCATGCGCGCCAACCGCATCATCCTGATGGCCTGGGGCGAGGAGAAGGCCCACATCGTGCAGCGGGTCGTCGAGGGCGAGATCACGGATCAGGTTCCCGCCTCGTATCTCCAGGCGCACCAGAATATCGAGGTGGTGATCGACGAGAATGCCGCGCAGCTGCTCACCCGCGAGCAGACGCCGTGGATGGTGGGTCCCTGCGAATGGACGCCGAAATTCGTCCGCAAGGCCGTGGTATGGCTCTGCGGCGTGGTGAAGAAGCCCATCCTGAAACTCACCTATAAGGATTACATCGAAAACTCGCTGGGCGAACTGCTCGAACAGGGCCGCGCCTACGACCAGATCAACATCGACGTCTT
>ENA-UEPH01001321-UEPH01001321.1-human-gut-metagenome-genome-assembly--contig:-NODE-1321-length-23978-cov-12.634409_pt1 | contig 23978 bp, 19 predicted proteins | sample MGYA00242891_ERZ507898 | MGnify/ENA primary metagenome ERZ507898 (study PRJEB26167, sample SAMN06115411) | human gut metagenome | host: Homo sapiens | place: China:Guizhou | collected 2014-10-15... | reverse complement strand
TCTTCTGCCTCCTTTTTTAATTAGAGGCAGTATCCGTCAGTTGAATTATTTAGGAAAGAAATCTATAAGACACGTACGAAAAGGCCGGCGTTGTCAGCGAACTGTCTGCGATGTTTGCTCACGAAGCGCACCAGCCGATCGCTTCATTGATTAATTATGCCGATGGCTTGAAGCTCTATTTGAAAGGAAAGAGTGAAGATCCGTTGGTTCAGGAGGCGCTAAGCGAAATCTTGACACAAGCCGATCGCCTTTCAAAAATCATTCAGCGGGTCAGAACCTACGCGAAGCGACAGCATCACGAAGTGAAGAAAGAAAATTTGTCCGAAATAATAGATCGGGCGTTAGTGTCTTTCAGAAGATCATCGATTTCAACTGGGGTAGATGTCGAGGTTAAAGCTCCCGTTACAGCGAATCTACTGGCAGACGCGCTAGAACTTGAATTACTGATTGTGAATCTTCTAAAAAATGCTGCGGCTGCCTGCAGGGACAGCCAGGATAAGATAATTAACGTTCAATTATCAGAAGCAACAAACGAATGGATGTTAAGCGTCTCTGATCATGGCCAAGTGATATCGGACAAATTATTAAGCCAGCTTTCGCATCCGACTAAGAGTCTGTCTGACGGCTTGGGTTTGGGTCTGTCCATTTGTCGCCTTATCGCAGAGAGTCATGGAGGCAAGTTAACCTTTAAGCCGAACACTCCTAAAGGGCTGGTGGTCACGCTTCATTTACCCAAAGTTAATGAGGAGAATTAGAGTGGATGCCATTGTAAGAATCGTTGATGATGAAGAAACGGTCAGAAACTCAGAACTTTTTATTTTCAAATTGGCCGGAATTCCGGCGGTAGCCTATTCTTCAGCAGAAGAATTTTTGAGCAGGGACGATTTGTCTCAAGCTGGCTGCATTATCCTGGATCTCCGAATGATGGAAATGAGCGGACTGGAGCTCCAGAGATGCTTACAGGAAAGGGGAAGCGATCTTCCGATTATCTTTTTAACCGGTCACGGAACGGTGGATGCCGCAGTGATGGCCCTTAAAAACGGAGCAGAGGACTTCCTTCAAAAACCGGTCAAACCAGAGATTCTTCTTGAGGTTGTTAAAGTCCATCTTCAAAAGAACAAGGAGCTTCGGGAGTCAAAGGCACTAATCCAAGAAAAAATCAATAAATTTAAGCTTCTGACGGATAGAGAGAAAGAGGTGCTTAGGGAAGTCGCAAGAGGAAAACTCAATAAACAGATCGCCATTGACTTAAACATCGCAGAACAGACCGTCAAAATCCATCGAGGCAATGCGATGCATAAACTCGGACTACGGTCCGCCTTGGACGCCAGCGCATTTTTACTAGACATCGGGAGGTTGGGAAAAAATGAATAGAAGGAGCCTGTTTTCAGCTTTTCTCTTAACCGTCCTTTCCGGCCCCTCTTATGCCAGTTTCATAGAAAACATTTTTAATAAAGGTAAATCTTGGGACGTTATCGTTGTCGGAGCAGGAGCGGCCGGATTGTCCGCGGCCGTAGAAGCTGCAGATAACGGCGCCTCAGTGCTTTTATTGGAAAGCCAGCCTGAAATCGGAGGAAATACTTTAATCTCCGGCGGCTTTTATGCCTCTGTAGATAAAAAACGACAAGAAAAACAAGGAATTACAGACTCTGTTGAGCTGCATGTTCAGCAAACTTATGATCTCGGCGGCCGCTTAGGAGATCCTAAGTTAGTCAGAACAATGGTGACAGAGGCTCAAGAATCGCTCGAATGGCTTGAAAAATTGGGCATGCATTTTCAGCCTCGAGTCTTTGAACTATATGGTGCTCATTGGCCTAGAGCCCATATTCCTGTTTTGCCCCTCGGTCAAGGATACATCCGTACTCTCGCCGATGCTTGCGTTAAGCGAGGTGTAGAGCTAAAGGTTAAATGTGAGGTCAGAGAAATCCTGATCAAAGAAAATAAGGTGGTTGGGGTTAGCTGTTACTGCGGAAATGAATATAAGCAGTTTTATGCGAGCAGAGGAGTTGTTCTGGCGGCAGGAAGTTTTGCTGCTAACCCGGATCTAATTCAGAAGATATCGCCGAAATTGAAAGGTCTGACCACAAACAATGCACCCGGCTCTAACGGCCTTGCCATGCTAGCTGCTGAAAAAGTCGGAGCAAAGCTTGTCAATCTCGAATTCATTCAGTGTTTGCCGGGTTGCCCGCCGGGTAAAAAATATCGTGTCCGTTTCCATAACGACGTCTCTCATTTCATTTTCGTGAATAAGAACGGGGAACGGTTTATCCGAGAGGATAGCCCTAGAGATGAATTTAGAGATGCCGTTCTCTCGCTGCCTGAAAAGTACGGATTCATCATTATCGATGATGAAGGCTTTAGAAGGGCAGGAATCTTAGTGCAGAAAGAAGCTGTCAAGGCCATTGAAGGCGGGGAAGCGTGGAAGGGAGAAACGCTTGAGGAGCTTGCTGGAAAAATGGGTGTTCCTGCGGACAATCTGATTCGCACAGTTGAAGACTATAACGAGGGTGTAAGGCTGGGTAAAGATCGTTTGGGTAAGAAAATTCATTCCTTAACGCTCCCTATTGCCCATCCTCCCTTCTGGGCTTGTTATGCAGGAATGACGGTCCACTACACCGAAGGCGGTATCGCAATTGATGAAAAAGCACGCGTGTTAAACAAAAAGAATCAGCCGATTGATGGTTTGTATGCGGCAGGGACAATTACAGGAAATGTTCATGGTAAGAATCGTCTAGGCGCAAACGGTTTGGCCGATGCCATTGTTTTCGGACGCATTGCAGGGCGCCAAGCAGCCAAAAATTAAAGGCGAAGTACCGAAACGGTACTCCGCCCGATCTAACGATCTTTAGTCAGTAGTTTATTTACCGGCAGCCGTAAGACCTGCAATTCTGCCGAATGTCAGAGCATCGGGAACTGCGTTGCATCCGACGCGATTCGTGCCGTGGATGCCTCCGGTGAGTTCGCCTGCAGCAAACAGACCAGGGATGACTTTGCCGCTGTTATTGATAACCTGGGCTTTTTCATTGATCTGAACGCCGCCCATGGTGTGGTGAACAGAAGGAGTCATGAGAGTTGCATAGTACGGGCCGCCTTCGTCAAGACGATGGTCATCCATACATGTGGGACGACCCATTTCGTCGCCGGTGCCTTTCTTGCAGAATTCATTCCACTTCTTAACTGTCTCGACTAAGTTCTTGCCGTTGATACCTGCTTTCTGAGCAAGTTCTTCAAGAGTATCGGCCTTGAAGGATTTGCCTGAGGCGAGAATGTCTTCGACTTTAACGCCATAAGCGTTGCGGCCGTCTTTATCAACAAGGGCACGTTTGGCAGAAGAAATCACGAAGAAGAGTTGATCTTTCTGAGCCAGGTTTGCCTTTGCTAGAACGTCGCGACGTTCGGATTCATTAACATAGCGTTTGCCGTCACGGTTAACATAGATGCAGGAGTTTTCGCCGAGCTTGAAGCTTGTAGCGCCCGTCTTCGGATCACCGGCGGGGAACAACTGAATCCAGCCCATTTGTGTTAAGTGCGCACCGGCCTTCTTTGCCAAATTAATGCCGTCACCGGTGGCGGAGGGCAGGTTAGTTGTCGGGGTGCTTGTGCCTAACTTCTTGCCCCAAAGTTCGTCATATTCGTTGCGCATCTTAACGTTGGCGCCGAAACCGCCTGTCGTCAAAATGACGCCGTCATTAGCATTGATGACGTACTTTCTTCCGTTCTTGTTTTGAGCCAATACGCCCATAACCTTGCCGCCCTTAACGATGAGGTCGTCTGCGGCAGTGTTGAGCATCAAAGTAACCGGAAGTCCTTTTTCTTTGATGTAGGCAAGGTAAGTGTCAACATAACCGACACCGGATTTGAAGTTTTCGGCTCGGTTGGATCTCGGCCAAAGAGCGCCTACGAATTGGTTAGCTTTTCCTCTCCAAACAAAGCCCATCTTTGAGAGTTGGTCCATTGTTCCGGAAACGTTCTTAGTTAATGTATAAACGAGGTTGAGGTCGGCCTGGTTGTCCCCTGACTTCCAAGTTTGAAGAGCATGCAATTCGGGAGAGTCAAAGAGCTTGTTGGAGCCGCTTTCTTTATATTTAGCCCATTGTTCTTTGACTTTATTAATCAATTCAGCATGAAGCGGGTTCAGCGGTTTTTGGTTGATGATACCTTCGACAATCTTCTTCTGTCCTTCAGACATTGTCAGATGGTCTTGATTACGGTTTGCGACGTTGAAGCAGCCGCCGGAAACTGAAGTATTACCGCCCGCGAAGCCATTCTTTTCAAGAAGAATGACTTTCTTGCCGGATTCAGCTGCAGCTACAGCTGCGGAAAGACCGGCACCGCCGGCGCCGACAACTACGATATTAGTGTCTTCAGTAACTGTATCAGTGAAATGAGCAGGTTTCGGAGCAGGCTTCGAGAACTGTTTCACATCCAAACCGGCTTCTTTTAAGCATTTGTTGACGGCTGCTTTAATAGCAAAACTGGAGAGTGTTGCTCCGGAGATGTTGTTGACGTTTGTTGTCTGGTACTTGACGATTTCGGGAATTAGCTGGGTTTGGGTTAAGTCGGCAACGGGATGAGTTTCTGACCAGTCCAGAACTTTAACGGATTCAATTTTGTTGCCTTTAACGACGACCTGCACCTTAACGGCTCCGTTTCGACCGACTTCTTGTGCAGTATAAGTACCGTCTTTTGCGAAGGCAGAAGTAGACATTGCAGCAGCTGCGACTAAAAGTGTAACTGTTGCTAATTTAAAGTTTTTCATATTTTCTCCTTGGAAAACAACGAGTACAGTCTATGAGGCAAGAAGAAAAATGAAAATAATACCTTGGTTCTAGTTTTGTAATTTGCGGGGAGATGGTTGAATAAATTGGGTGTCTGCCAGAAAGAATTCACCACTTTCCGCTCTTCAGCTCATTTTTAACCTTTGCTCTTTGGTTTGTCCTATGGATGATTAGAGTCGTTGAGAAAGTCGGGATCTAGATAAATTTCAATTTTAGAAAAGGCTCCAAACCCGATAAGGCCATTTTTTACCATGTTAGTTTTCTAAAGTTTTCTATAATATAGAGAACTTAGAGGGCACGTCTCAGATAAATATACATTTAATATATATCTGCTAGATTGGCCTGTGTTGACAATCATTCTTTTCGGAGCTTACATGGTAAATGTTTCTTTTATCAGCGGTCTCGTGGCTGGTTTACGTGTGCCCGCAACCGCTCTGCGTCCGGCGAGAATCGAGACTCGTATCGATCCGGCTATACTAAAAAGCTCTTATCGCCCGGCTAGAGACGATTACGATAACCTCAAAAAAGACTTTGGAAAGGCGATTCATCTTGCCAGCGAAGAAGCAAAACGTACTAAGTAAGAGTGCTGCCGCCAAAGCGGTTGATGAGACTCTCAAGAGAAGCGTACTTACAACGACTTCTCATTCCGAAACCACTGAGTATTACACCGGTCCTCTTCCGCATCCGGATGCATTAAAAAAATACGACGAATTTATGCCGGGCCTTGCCGAAAGAATTGTGAGGATGGCTGAAAAAGAACAAGCTTATCGAATCGATACGACAAACCGAGAAGAAGATCAAAAAGATAAGCTTCTGAAGATTGCAGAGAAGGAAAGCAATCATTTAATCAGAGCTCAAAGCTGGGGGCAACTAATTGGGGCTCTTATTTCATTTTCCTGTATAGGAATAGCAACTTACTTTGCGTTTACCGGGGCCGCTTGGGAAATTGTTATAGGCTTTTTAGCCGTTCCAACAGCCTCGTTAATAGCTGCTTTTATTCCGAGAAAAGGAAGTAATGAATCTTCTGGAAAAAGAGGAGCCAAGCAAGAAAAAGAAGACTAATTTTCCCTATGGCTTTAGATGGACATGGTCTCGATAAGGATTCTCACTGATCGAAAAAAGCCGGCGGAAGAATGTATTCTGCAACTGTTCAGCAGTTGTCAGATAAATGATTGCTCATCGAGGCAATAGCTGAAAGTACCAAGGTTTTTATTCAATATTTTCATTTAGTTTTGACAAACTAATGTTTCAGCTTTCGGGTATAGAAAATATCTAAGAGATAGCTCAACTCTTCGGCTCATACGGATTATTTATAGAAAATTCCTAAGGAGTGAGTCTATCTGATTTGATAATTTTAAAGTATTAATGACTCTTGGATTTGATAAAAGTAAATTGGGGTAAATCACTACTCTTAATTTTTCTTATCGTGCAAAACGATACTCTCAACGTATTGAATTAAAACGTTTTTCACAATTTAAAAATTGGTTTTTTCGATAAAATCAATTTTAAAAAGTTTGATAATTATCAAATTCTTTAGGATGGCGGCTTCATATAATTGACCCAACTTCAAACCCCAAAGAAGCCCCAAAATGACAATTAACCAGTTAACTTACCAGCTCTGCAAAATCTTTCTTGCAGTCTTCAAGTTAAGAAATGCAAGTCAGGCTGCAACCGAGCTTGGAATCAGCAATTCGGCGATTAGTCGTGCACTCGCTTCCTTGCGGGAAATGTACGACGATCCGCTGTTTGTTCGCACGCAAAGCGGCTTCTGCCCGACACAGAAGGCCGTTGAGATCTCTCAAACGATGGTCGAGATCGTACAGCTCTTTCGTAAGATGGATAAACAGCACTCTAAGTTTGATCCGTTTACCTCCGAAGGCGCGTTTGAACTGCGTGTTTACGACGAGTTCTGCTTCCCGACACTGAAAGTGATCAATGAGAAGCTGCTCCCGAGAGCCCCGAAGATGCGCTTCAATATCCGCATCCTCTCTCATAACTGCATCCCTGAGTTAATTAATGGCGAAGTGGACTTCGCAGTAGTTTATGAAGGATTCGGAGATCCGCGCCTCAATTACGAATGCTTTGCCGAAACCAGCGACATTTATCTTTTCGGCAGAACCGGCCATCCGCTGTTTACGCAGAAGAAATTCTCGATCGATGACATTTCTAAATATCCGCTTTTGGAAATCGACAATTACAGCGACGTGGCGTGTCCTCTGCTGGTTGGCGTATGTGAAGAGAAGGGCCTTCAGATGCAGGTATCGAACTACACCGAAAGTCTGGCAGCCGCATTCCGGCTCCTTATGTCTACAGATTCGGTGGCGGTCGTCTGCAATCAATTTACACGCCAGTATTCCAAACTGGTTCCAGGTGTCTCCTATATGACGCTGCCGCGGCAGGTCATCAACCGCATTAAGAAAATGCGCAGTGCAGAGCGCCCGATCGGAAATTACATCGTGTACGGCAATACGAATCAGTCTCCTGCTTTCGACTGGGTAAAGCAGGAACTCAAAAAAGGTTTAAGTGAAGAGTGGCAGAAAGCCCTCAATGAATAAAGAGCAGTCAACTAGGGCAGGATCCGGAGCTGTCTTGGGAAAAGACGTTATTTAAAAACCCCAAATCTAAAGGAGTCATAAATATGATGAAGCTTACGCGAAGATATTTTCTTCAAGGTATCGGCGCATCGGCTGTCCTTGGAACGCTGACAGGACTTGCTCCGACCAAAGCGCTCGCGATGAACAGCTACGGCGCAAATACTTCGCTTCTCGCAAAAAGAGCAGGAACCATCAAATACAGCAGCTGCCTCAGAAACTGCGCAGACAGATGCCTGATGAAGTTCAGCGTTCAGAACGGCCGCATGACTTATGTCAGAGGTGCCGACGAACAATATAAAACCGGCTCTTGCCCGTGCGTTAAGGGCCTGACATATGTTGAATACACTTATGCGCCCGACCGAATCCTGCATCCGATGGTCAGAGTCGGAGAAAAGGGTTCTCATAAGTGGAGAAGGATCACCTGGGAAGAAGCCTGGGATATCCTGATCAAGAAAACCAATGAAGTGATCGAGCAATACGGTTCCGAGGCCATCCTTCCGTATTCTTATTCAGGCAACTATGGTGCTATCGGTATGCGCGGCGCCGACCGCTTCTTCAATCGCATCGGTTCTTCCATCCTGGATCGATTAGTTTGTACGGAAGCCGGTGTCTGGGGCTACGGCAGCGTGCAGGGTACCACCGACGGGCCCGACCCCGAAACCATCCCCAACTGCGACTGCTACGTATCCTGGGGCTTCAATGAAACCGTCTCAAATGTTCACGGCATTAAGCTGATTAATGAAGCCAGAGACAAAGGCGCCAAAGTTTTAGCTGTCAACCCGAACCGTACACCGATCTGCTCACAGGCCGATATCTATCTGCAGCCGAAACCCTCTACTGACGCATGGGTCGCTACCGGCGTCATGAAGTATTTGATTGCCCATGACATGATCGATCATGACTTCTTGAAGAATTGCTGTATCGGTGCCGATCAGGCAATTGCCAAAGTTAATTCTGTGGACTGGAAGGATATCGAACGCGTTACCGGCCTGACCCAAAAGCAAATCGAAGAATTTGCCGATGTGTACGGTCGTGCCGAGAGAATCATTATCCGCGCCGGTTACGGCATGCAGCGTAACTACAACGGTGCTCGTATGACGCGTGCCATTGCCATCATGCAGGCAATGAGAGGCATGTTCGATAAACCGTCCTGCGGCATTATTTACGATAACGTTCGTCCGATTACCGGCATGAATCTGAATCTCGGCCGCGGTAATTATCTGCGTAAAGGCAAACAGCAGCACGTCAACATGACGGACTTGGATATGGCCTTGAAGGCAGAAAATCCGACGACAGAAAACCGTCCGATCAAACCGATCCATCTGTTGGTTATCTATAACGGAAACCCGGTTGCTGTGTCTCCGAACGTCAATGCTGTCATCGAAAACCTCAAGCGCAAAGACCTGTTCGTCGTGGGCTTCGACATGATCATGACTGATTCTCTAGAGTACTGCGACTTAATCCTCCCGGCTTCCACGCAGTTTGAAACGGATGACATCATCGGCGACTACCACTCCTGGTACGTCCAGATTTGCGAGAAAGTGATTGAGCCGGTCGGTGAATCCAAACCCAATTGGGACTTCTTCGCTGAGTGGGGCAGAAGAATGGGCTTCAAGGATCAGGCTTTCCGCGATACGCCTAAAGACATCATCCGTCAGTTCCTGCAGACGGAAACACCGTGGTATCAGGGTATTACGCTTGAACGTCTGGAAAAAGAAAAGTTCATCCATCTCGATATGCCCGAAAGCGTCCCGGTTCGCTCTGGCGGTAAGGCAGAAACGGAATCCGGCAAGATCGAGCTTTATTCCAACATTATGAAGAAAGCGGGATTTGATCCGGTGATCGATCTGACGCTGTGCGAAGAAGAAATGCCCGAAGAAGAAAAGAACCTGCCGTTCCGTCTTCTTTCTCCCGGAATCCCTCAGCGCGTCAATTCCTCTTTCTATAACGTTAAATACATTCGCGCCTACAACGCCTATGAATGTGAAGTCAATCCGGAAGATGCAAAACGCTTGGGTATTAAGTCCGGTGACAAAGTTCGTCTGAACAATCAAAGAGGCGAAGCATTCTTTGTGGCTCGCGTGACGACGCGTGTCGCTCCGGGTGTGGTCCGCACGGCTAAGTGTAACTGGAGAAGCACCAACCCATACGGTCAAAACACCAATACCAATTCTTTGACAACCGGCAAGCTGACGGACATGGGTGGCTGTTCTGCTTACCACTCAACCAGAGTGAACCTTAGCAAGGCATAGGAGTACGAAATGAGCAACAAATTTCAAAAAGGTTTCATTTTCAGACAGGAAAACTGTGTCGGTTGCGGCGGCTGCTCTGTTGCCTGTCAGATTCATAACGAACTGCCCGAGGATGTCCGCTTCCGCAAAGTGGACCTCTATGAAGTGAGGTCCGCAGACGGCCGCGTCAGAGACGTTTGGTTCTCTCACGCCTGTATGCACTGCTCAAACCCGACTTGTTTGGCGGTCTGCCCGGCAGCAGCCTTTACCAAGCGTCCCGACGGCATCGTCGTTTTGGATAGAAATAAGTGCACGTCCTGCGGTTTGTGCAAGGAAGCCTGCCCGTACGACGCTATTACGATCAGCAAGATCGACGGCAAAGCTGCTAAGTGCAACCTTTGCGTCGAGCTCTTGGATGCCGGTTTGAATCCCGCCTGTGTGGACGGCTGCCCGGTGAAATGCCTGCAGGTCGGCAACGTTACGCAGGTTCTGGCCCAGAAAGCCTCTGCCTCGAAAGAAGGCATCGGCTACACCGACGGTCCGAACAAACCCAACATGATCATCATCCGAGAAAGAAAATGAAATCGAATGGGCAGAGAAAGACGCTTGAGGTGTTCAAAGACCTGTTCTTGAAACCCGGGCTGGCTTCAACCTACCGGAACCTTTCTGATTGGGCTGAACGTTCGGGTTATCCGGCGCTCGCAAAGGAGGCTGCAGATGCTTTTGCCGCTCCGGAAGAAACCGAAGCCGAGTTCAATAGGCTCTGTATCGGACCCTACCGTCTGGTTGTGATCCCCTATGAATCGGCTTGGGTGACAAGTTCCAGGAAGCTCAACGGACCAGTGGCTGCCGATGTGGCGAATTTCTATGCCTCCGCGGGCCTTACCAGCGCCTCGATGTTCAATGAACTGCCAGACTTCTTCGGCAATGAACTGGAATTTCTTTATTTCTTGGAAGCTGTTGCAGAAGAAACCCGCCAAAAGGAACATTCCGAACAGCTTCTGAAAGAAATTGAAGGTTTGTCGAAATCATTTAGGTCCGAGCATTTTGACAAATGGTACGAAGCTTTCTTAAACGCGATCGCAGAAAACACCGACCAAAGTTTTTGGAAAGAGGCCTCTGAAGCGCTTAAAGCAGAGCTCCGCCGTACTCAAGCTGTCTAACTTTTGCCCCCGTTCCAAGGGAAATTATCATGAATAAATTTTTACTCTCACTTGTCTCCGTTATCTCCTCAACGGCGTTTGCCCAAGAGACAGCAGTCAAGCAGCCTGAATTTTGGTCTCCGGTCGTGGAACACCAGATTCAAAGAGATATTCCTCAGTATTTGGGTTATACCGACAACGCAGGTTTGCTCATGTCGACGTATGATCCGAACTCAGTCTCTTCCGGCTATCTCGGCTTCCTGCAGTCTGCGGAGATGATCTCAAACTTAATCTTCGCTTCTATCATCGCCGTCGCTGTTCTTTTTGCGGTGTTCGTCTTGATCAACGGCCGCGCAAAACTTTCCGACGGATTTTCCGGCAAGCTGATTCAGCGCTGGTCCGTGGGCGACGTGGTTCTTCACTGGTGTGCAGCCGTCCCGTGCATCATCCTGATTTTGTCCGGTTTTGTGATCGGCGCCGGTAAAGTTTGGCTGGCTCCCATGATGACGCCGGCCCATTTCCACAGCTTGGTTTACGCCAGCGTTTTGTTCCATAACATCTTTGCTATTCCATTCATCATTGCAGCGGTTATCCTCATGGTGAAGTGGAGCAGAAATCAGCTTCCCGAAAGCGGTGACGGCAAATGGTTCCTTGCGCTCGGCGGATACATCAATCTCGGCGGCAAACCCAAGCACCCGGATGCCGGTTTTGCTAACGCCGGTGAGAAAGCCTTCTTCTGGACCTTCACGATCTTCGGTTTGGCTTTGGTGGTGACCGGCTTGCTCCTGCTGTTCCCGGGTCTTTTCGGAACTCTGTCTAAGAACGGTGCACTCCTGGCTCTCATCATTCACATCTGCAGCGCCATCATTCTCGGAGCCTTCTCTGTAGTTCATATCTACATGGGCGCCGTCATGAGCGAAGGCGGCATGGAAAACATGCTTAGCGGCAAGTGTGACGAAAACTGGGCGAAACAAAACCATAACCTCTGGTACGCCAAGATTCAGGGTCAGAACAAGTAGAAAGCCTCTTCGGCTCCGCTCTCCTAAGCGGAGCCGAACTAAAGAATCTCTAGGATTAAAACAATGTTAGACAGAAGAACATTACTAAAACTCATTGCCTCAGGCACGGCTTTCACGGCAGTCTCCCCGCAAGTTGTGCTCGCCAAAACCCCGGGTAAGCATTACGCCATGGTTTTTGACGTCAGAAAGTGTACGGGCTGCTTGTCTTGTACGGTCAACTGCAGCATTGAAAACCAAACAGAACCGGGTCGCGAACGCACGGTCGTGAACCAGCTCTCTTTAAAGAATGACGACGGCGTAGCCATGATCGCGCTGCCGAATCAGTGCAACCACTGTGAGAATCCGACCTGCGTTAAGGCCTGTCCGGTCAAGGCGACCTACAAGCGTCCGGAAGACGGCATCGTGGTAATTGACTACGACAAATGTATTCACTGCATGAACTGCACCAAGGCCTGCGCATATGGGGCCAGAAAGCCGGATCCGGCACACAAGAATCCGCCTGAAAAATGCAACTTCTGCATCCATCGACTGGACGAAGGCCTGCTGCCGGTTTGTGTAGAAAGCTGTATCGGCGGCGCCCGTACTTTCGGCGATTTGAATGACGAAAACAGCGAAGTCTATCAACTGATTAAAAACAATAAGCCTTATGTGCTGCTTGAGTCCGCAGGCACAAAACCGAACATTTTCTACATCGGTTTGCCGGAGAACTTTGAAGATAAGAAGTGGCTGCAGGCTGATTTCAAAAACTGGCAGCGCTAAGGGGAGAGAACGATGACAAAAAATGCAAACCATTTTGGCAACCACGCTGCACCCGAACTGAAAGTCAACCGAGCCGGTGTTGCCCTGCAGCCGAGCGTCAGAGTGGGCTTCACACGCTGCTTTACCTGCAACAATATGTGCGGATTACGTTATCGCGTGGATGAAGCCACCGACAAAATTACCCGACTCGCCGGCAATCCTTATTGCGAAGTTGTGACCGGAGGCGCGCCGCTTCCTCTGAAGACAACGGTTGCGGAAGCCTATCAAGCGCTTTATCTCGGGAAGGACGGCAAAATCTTTAGAGCGACCTCCTGCGGTAAAGGTGCCAGCGGTCTTGATTCCGTCGATGATCCTTACCGTGTTCTAAAAGTCTTAAAACGCGCCGGCAAACGAGGTGAAGATCGCTGGATCACCATTCCTTATGAACAGGCTCTGCAGGAAATCGTTGAAGGCGGAAACCTGTTCGGTGAAGGGCAGGTTCAAGGTCTGCGTGCGATTCGTGACATAAAAACGCCGGTGGTACCCGGAGTTTCTGAGTTCGGAGTTAAAAGCAATCAACTGTTTGCGACCTTTAACGAAGAAGATACGATGCGCGGCAGCCTTTACGGCAGATTTATGCGTCAAGGCTTCGGAACGGTGAATGTGACAACCAAGCACGGATACTGCGGTGCTCCTGTCGGCGTCGGTTACGCCATGGGTCTTGCTCCAGAGATCGGAGCAGGGATGTGCGACGTGGACTGGGATAATTTCGAGTATGCGATTTTTATCGGAACAGCGCCAGGCTGCTCCGGCGCCAGTATCAACAGAACAGGTTCGGGCTTAAGCAAAGCGCGAGTAAACCGTAATGCTAAGTACGTCTGCGTAGATCCCATCCTAAGAAGCAACGTGACGAACGGAACCGGTGCTCAGTGGGTACCTATTCGTCCCGGTGAGGATACGGCGTTCCTGCTTGCTTTGATTCAGGTCATTCTGAATTCCGGCAAAGAAAATCAAAAATTCCTGAGCGCGCCGAACGAAACTGCAGCTAAAAAGATCGGCGAAATCAACTGGTCCAATGCTGCCTATCTCATCAATACAGAGACGAATACATTGGCGGATGCTTCTGAATTCGGACTCGGTGAGAAGGGTGACGGCGTGGTTTACTCCGAGGGCGTTCTTCAGGCTGCCTCCAAGAGCGGTCCTGCAGAACTCTATGTGGACAGAGTATTCACAAATGCTGCGCCTAAAAATATTCGCTACAAATCTGCCTTGCAGGTTTTGAAAGAAAACGCGAACGAACATTCTCTGAAATATCTTTCTAATGTTTGCGGCGTTCCGGTCGAAACCATTGAAGCGGTGGCTAAAGAATTTACGTCTCACGGAACAAAAGTGGTTGCAGTATCCAATACCGGCAATAACGGCTGGGATTCCGTGATGAGTTCTTGGCTGATTTGTATTTTGAATACTTTGGCCGGCTCTCATGACAGAAAGGGCGGTGCCGCTTACGGCAACGGAGCCTTCATGGGGTTCAGCGGCAACTATGACCTGGAAAATGTCGAAGGCGGAGTATCTCAAGACGGGGTAGTGAGTGTTTGCAGGAACTATCCTTATGAAAGCTCCACCGAGTATGCCGAGCACGTGAAGAACAAGGAAAATCCGTATCCGGCCAAACATGTCTACCATCCTTTGGCATCCGACTATACCGGTCTCAATGCCGCTGAAGTTCTGCTTACGATTGCTAACGAGGAACCTTATCAGGCCAAGGCTCTGATTAACTGGCGCAGCAATCCCGTTTACAGCGCCAGTTCTCTGCCCTGTGAGGCTGAACAGGCCCTTCGTGACGTCAAGAAACTTCCGCTGTTTGTGGCGATTGATGCTTATGTCAACGAAACCAACAGGAATGCTGACTACATTATTCCGGATCGCGTCATGTTTGAAGAATATGGCTGCGACAGAACATGGGGCAATTTTGACCAGTGTGTCGTAGCCGGAGTCCCAGTTGTCACGCCGAGAACCGCTTTAACTGCAGACGGCCGCCATATCTGCATGGAAGAATTTATTTTTGATGTGGCAAAAAAATTAAATCTTCCGGGATTCGGAGAACAAGCCGTCGCAAGAAAAGACGGGTCAAAGGCTCCGCTGAAACGATTCGACGACTGGTATGCCTATTATTTGAGCAATGTTGCCACCCAGTGCGAACATTTGCCCGAAGTAACGGATTCCGACCGCGAATTAGCGGCTCTGCCGCGGGCAATGAAGCCCTTGGAACCCGTGCTTACAGCGGAACAATGCGCACAAGTTGAAGCACTGCTTTCCCGCGGCGGCTACTATGAAAAATCGGATAAATACAACGGCGACTTCTTAGCCAACGGCGGCGGAAAATTCCTTCAGATCTTTAATCCTGCTATCGCAGCTCAGAAGCATTGCTTCAGCGGGGAAGCCTATCCCGGTATTCCGGTCTATGAGAAGCCGAAGTTCTTCAACGGCGATCAGTGGGAAAAGCATTGGGACAAAGATCAATATCCGTTGGTCTTATCTACTTATAAACCGATCCTCAGATCTAATTATTCCGGGTTCTTTGACCATTGCAATCAAGTCTCTCCGCAGAACTTCATTTACATGAACAAGAATACGGCCCAGCAGTTTGGCCTCAAAGACAAGGAACGCGTGGTGTTAACAAGTCCGGACGGCGTCACTGCTGAAGGCGTACTGGCTTGCGACGACGGTGTTGCCGAAATGACGGTTTGTGTGCCTCATGCCTACGGTCACTGGTCCGGCGGTGCCGAGGTCAGAGAAGTTGACGGCAAATCACTGCCTGTGGCGAGAAGGAGAGGAGGCGGAACCGCCATTAACCGACTGATTCCTGTGGATCCGACTCGGCCGGGCGCAGTTAAAGCGCTGAATGACTACTATGCCGGCGCATTTTGTCGGTCCGGTATTCCGGTTAAGGTTGAACAGTATCGAGAAATGAAGCCGATCGGATGTCCCGTTATGTAGTTCCTTAGTTATTCAGATCATCTCTTGGCTGAAGAAAAAGACTTTTTGCAGAAGCTGGAAAAAGAAAAGGCCAAGAGAAGATCAAAGTTTCTTCTTGTCTTATTGAAATAGCATTGGGGTGAATTTCATAAAACTAGAGAAGTTTTTAGAGCCTTCGGGCTCTTTTTTTTCCGAAGATCTTCCTAACCGCCATGGAGATAGGTCAATAGTCGTTGAAACCAAGACACCAAGTTTAAGCTGCGGTTCTTCCATGTTGAGAATGCATCAAAGTTGATTGCGAAATGGCTTTTGTCTAATTTGTTCGTTGGGAATATAAGGAATTGGAGCATTCAATCATGCTCATAATGCAGGTCTGACCGATATTTTCGCGCCATAAAACACTACTTGCACAACGTCCTTGCATGATCTGCAAAATACAACTATCTCTTTGAATTAAAGAATAATTAATAAAATACATTTTCTAATATTTGTTTGTTTCTGCTTATACAGACTGGATTACACCTCAGCCGGTATAACGACTTTGCATAAAAAGCAAAATAGTCTTTTGAATTTTGCCTGTCGTTTAGAAATGGCCGTCATCAGAATGACTTGAAACCTCAGATGACTAACCAAGGAGAATTCAGATGAAACTTTCTAAAACAACGGCTCTTGTTCTTTGTGCCTTCAGCGGCAGCCTAGCGTTTGCAGCAGAACCAGCTTCAAACGTAACACTCTACGGTGTATTGGACACAGGTGTCTACGCTCATCATGCTTCTAACGGCAAAACCATTGTTGAAATGGCTTCCGGTATCACCAAAGGTTCTCGCTTCGGCCTTGAAGGTCAGGAAAACCTCGGTAACGGATACAAAGTCTATTTCCGACTGGAACAAGGTTTTGAAAGTGATAACGGCGATGCAAAAGATGCCGACTCTGCTTTTTACCGTGACAGTTACATGGGTGTAACCACTCCGTTCGGTGCTTTTGAACTCGGCCGCACAGGTGCTCTGACCGCCGGTACCCACGGCGGTATCGTAGGAGGAATGAGCCCGTTTGGAATCACCTGGAAAGAAGGTGCATTGACCAAAGTCTTTGCCGGTAACATCGCAGCTCGTGTTAATAACATGGTCACATACGAATCACCTGACCTCAGCGGTTTTAAGCTTTACGCCCAATACTCAAACGGTATCGACGATGATGATGTCGTTTCCTCACAGAAGAACCGTTACATCGCAGTCGGCGCAACCTATCGATATAAGAATTTAAGATTGATTGCCGCATTCGATAATTTGTTCTATAACGACTCTGCCGTCAAAACAGATGCCGGAGTTGCTGCCGGTAAAAATCTGAAGGACCAAAGAACCTACAATATCGGTGGTACCTACGACTTCGGCGATGTACGCATGTATTTAGGATATCAGTTTGGTCAGAACATTAAGACACCTCGTCAGGGTGACGCAGATGCAATTGCTGCTGCGAAATACGACGCCAAAGACAGCAAAGCAGTTGAAGGTTACGACACCAATGCTGTCACACTCGGAACGAAAATCAAATTATTCGGCGGCGAATTGAACGGTACTCTCGGCTATGCACATGCCAAGCGGGATTACCAAGATTCCAAGGCGGATGTCTATCAGGCAATGTTAGGCTACAAATATCCGCTCTCTAAGAGAACCTATGCCTATGGCGCGGTTGGATATATCCACGGCAAATCCCAGAACAAGAGTTTGAATAAGAAGAAGGTCCTGACACACAACGTTGAACGAGTGAACACAAGATCGTTCTTCATGGGTCTGTGCCACGAATTCTAAACACTTACGAATTTAGTAATCGATTTACCTCCTGTATCGGCTCCTGAAAAATTGATAGATTTTTAGGGGCCGTTTTTTTGACTTTCTTCTTTTCGTTAACGAACATTGATCCGATGAGTATTTTCACGGCAGAAAAACGATGAATCCAAAGAAAAATTTGCCGACGAATAGGTGAGAAAATTTCAATAGGAAAAACAACAAGCAAACAAACCAAGAGAGAAAAAATATGTCATTCCATTGCACAGTTGTTCCGAAAAGTGTGTCGGCTGCGGAACCTGTATTCTTGTCTGCCCTAAGCGTCTATTAATTCTTGAGGACGGCCGTCCTAGAATGATTGAAGGACGCGAATATTTTTGCAACGACTGCGGTCAATGCACGGCCTATTGTCCTGAAGGTGCGATCATTCATAACGGCATTCCAGCCGATGAATTAGAGCGGACGACAATTCCGACTTGTTCCGCATCAAAAACGGTTCTTCAGGCTTTGAAACAAAGACGGTCTTATCGGAATTTTTCAACTCAGCCGGTGAAACAATCCGATCTTGAAAAGATCCTTGAAGTCGTTGGTTATGCGCCTTCCGGCGGAAACAATCGTTTTTTGCGTTTGATTATCACCAAACCGGAAACGACAAAGAAGTTCTTGGATTTGATTGCACAATGGTTTGACGGAGACTGCCGAACCGATCCGGTATACGGCAAGCGCTACGCAAACAAGATTGAGTCCATCTTAGAGCGTTATCGTGCCGGCCAAGATCCGATTCTTCGTAATGCGCCTTCGGTTGTCTTCAGTGTAGGCCCTAAAACCGCCGTGTGGGGAGGCGTTGAAAGCGGAATTAACCTGACTTACTTCAATCTTGCTGCGGAGACGATGAATATCGGCTGCTGTTTTGCCGGTTATGCAACGGCTGCCGCAAAAAGAAGTCAGGCAGTCCGAGACCTGCTGGGCATTAAAGAAGATGAGGAATGCTTTAGTGCGATGATTTTCGGGTACAAGACGATTAGAGCTCAGAGAATTCCGGCACGTTCCTTGCCTCGCTGTGAAATCCTTTAGTCGTGAGAGGCTCACAACGGAAGATCATCTTCCTTAATCATCATAGTTTGGTAGAGCAGAAATGCTCTACCAAAAAAACGCTATTTTGCTTTTCATGCAAAGAGATTTTGCTTGGCACGCATTGGATGTTAAAGAGGAGAGTGAAAAAATGAAATCCTCAAATCCTTTCATCGAGAATGACTATGAAAAAACTCCTCACACTCGCCGGCCTGATCGTGGCTTGCTCTCTGCCTTTTGCTGCTCAATCACTCGAATGTTCAGTTAAGCCTAAAGTAACTTCCATTGAAGCTCCGCAGAGTTACATGTTCGTCGGCAATTCCTACACTTATTATTCAAGCGGACTTTCCGGCGCCGTTAATGGATTAGCGAAGGCTGCTGGTATCAAAGTTAAACGCAACCGTATGGTTACGATCGGCGCAGCTGACCTTGGCTGGTTCAATGTTTGGGAACTCGTACGTCCTTCCGGAATGGCTTCTACATATGTTGACCACAGCGACGGCGGCAAAATCAAGACATTTGATTTCAGAAAAGAAAAAGTCTTTGACGCCGTCATTCTTCAGGATAACAGTACCGGTCCGATCCATCCGCAGCGCAAAGAAATCTTTGAAAAGTATGCCAAGCAGCATGCATATGACCTCCAGTGCTTTAGCATTCAGCCGTTGATCATGATGACTTGGGCCCGTAAAAACAAGCCTGAAATGACTCAACAGCTGGCAGACGCTACAACAAAGGTCGGCAATGAAGCTGACGCAATGGTGATTCCGGTTGGTTTGGCTTTTGCTGAAGCGATCAAACAAGATCCGAAGTTAGAACTTTACCGCACCGATAAAACACATCCTTCTCCTGAAGGAACATACCTTGAAGCCTGCGTGGTCTTTGCCAGCATGTACCACCGTTCACCTGTCGGCTTAAAGTATTACGGTATTGAGAAAGTTGAAGAAAAGACAGCTCATTTCCTCCAGGAAGTGGCTTGGAATACCGTTTGTGAATACTTCGGTTGGAAGAAATAAGTTTTGATCTTATTCTCTTAGCCTAAAACCATTAGAGCCGGTGAATTTGATCCGAAATCAAAGAGATCGAGGTTCACCGGCTCTGTCTTACTGCTCTCGTGCGTCCTCACTGAGGACGCACATTGTCATGACTTAATTTGTTTTGTTCTTGGCGATGAATTCCAGAACTTTTCTGCCGAGTTCAATTCTTGGTTTGACGGTAGAAAGATCCGACCATTCTTTTTCGGGATTGTGCAAATCACCGCCGACGACGCCCATAGCACAAGCAACCGCTGCGCCGCCTCCGGAGAATCGATTTCCGTCTGAAGCACCGCCGACATCCATCCATTTCGGAGCAGGCTGGCCAAGATCTTTGGATGCCTGATCAACTAATTCAATCAGTTTTTGAGATTTTCTGTGTGTGGAAGAATAAAGGTCTTAGCAACATACTTGAGTTCGGAAGTTACATCTTGGTAAAGCCGCGTTTGCACAGGGCTTCAATTTTGTCTAATACGGTCTCTCTCGTTTGCTCGTTGAAGAAACGAGAATCAAATGCGGCGTCTGCGACACCGACTATCGTGAACTCGAAACATAATGAAAAGCAGAGGCGGACTTAAACATTATGGTGTCAAGATGCTTTTAGAACTACGGCTTGAAAATTTCAAAAACTTTAAGGAATTTACAGTCTTTTCAATGGTCCCACAGCCCGAGATCCGGAACCTGAAATATAGCGTTTTGAAAAGAAAGATTTCTGGTACACGAGAACCCCAAAAGGCATTGTGTTCTTCAGTAATTTTTGGACCTAACGCTTCGGGTAAATCAAATCTTATAGTTGCTGTAGAAATCCTTAAAAGAATAGTTCTTCGCGGAAATATTTTGGATGATGAATCAGTTAATTTTTCCGCTTCCTCTCTATCGCTCGCCCCTAATTCGTTTCTTGGCAAAAACACGCCTGTATACATTGGTATCTCTTTCATAACAGGAGAGTTAAAGATAGATTATGACTTGATCTTGGCGTTAGGCGGATTTTTAGGCAATTCAATCGACCGATGCGTGATTGGAGAAAAACTTTCTGTAAATGAAAAGCCTGTCTTTGATAGAAAAGAAGGACATATAGAGCTTTACAATCATCCTATTATGAAAGAGAAATTTAAAGTCAAAGGATACAAAGATCTTATCATCCAATTAATAAATGAAGGTCTTCAACCTACAGATGTTTTCCTTTCCAATGGATTTAAATGTCTAGTAAGTCCGGAATTGTCAAATCTGATTCTTTCTTGGTTCCGAAATAGTTTGACTATTCATTACTGTAGAGATGAAGCTAATAATTTTTCTGAATTAATTAAAAGTAATTCCGGTAATATTTTTGAAAATATTAATAAAATAGCGAATGCAATTGGGATTACGTCTCATTCTTTTTACTTTAAAGAACTTTGGAGAAACGAAAATAAAACCCTGCTTCAAAGTTTAGTTAAAGATTTGAAAGGTAACCTGAGATCTATTGACTCGGAAACCTACGAATCCAAAGGTACATTGAGACTCATGTTCTTTGTTCCTATTGTTTTAGAAGCTTTGAAGAAAGGCTCAATACTGTTCATTGATGAGTTGGAAGTTTCAATTCATCCGATGGTGATCATGAATTTGGTCAATATTTTTCATAATGATGAGATTAATAAAAATAGAGCTCAAATAATATTTACTTCAAATAATCCATCTCTTATGAATGATAATTTATTTAGGTTGGATGAAATAAAATTTATTGATAGAGATAAAGGTGGGAGTAGTGTTGTTTACTCGTTGTCCGAAATTGAAAATAATGGAGAAAGAAAGAATATTAATCCAATTGGATACTGTAAAGATTATTTATTAGGAAAATACGGATCAATTCCTACGAATAATTTTGACGACTTGTTTTTTTAGGAACTAATGGAATGTAAATTACGTTTTCCGGTGGTATTTATAAAAAAATTAAGAGCTACTAGGCAAGTATAAGAAAAGAAATTTAAAAAGTTTTGGGTTATAAATTACAATAGGTTTTAGAAAATAATTTTTTCGAAGATAAGCTGTTATGAAAAATGATATCGCTGCCCTGATAAACAAACTCTCTCAACGAGAAATGGAAGAAATGCTTCAGAAGTATGCTTCCGAGGATAAAAATCTTCGAGAAGAAATTTTGTCTAATCCGTCCTTCAAAGATCCTTCTTTTAACGATCTAGCCCTAAGCGAATGGAAAAGAAGAATTTCTGACGCCATAGACGAGGATCTTGAAGGCGACGTAGACGAATATTACGCGAGCAAAACCGTCAACTGGGACGCAACGATCTCGGTTTTGGCAGATGCAGTCAAGGATCTTCTGAAGCGTGGGCAAGCTAAGGACGCTACCGCTCTGATTGATGAGACTGAGGATAAAACAATAGAAGCTTCCTCAGTGGAATATGAAGAGGGCGAGTATTGCGAGATCTATGTTGAATATGACTACGCAACTGATGATTTCGACAAATTGAGGTTTCTCGCTAGGTCAGAGGACAAGGAAGCAAGGGAGGCGTTTTTCGAAGATTGCAGAAAGGCTGCAGCGGACGGTGATCTCAAAGATGTCTGGTTGGCTAACTATACTTCTCCGGAAGAACGATCCATACAACTTCAAACGATTCTTAGCGGCATCAAAAAGTTCAAATCAAAGAGCAAGCCGATTCCTTATGGATTCTTGAAAACGGCTTTTGAGATGCTTGCCAATCTTGACAAGCGTCAAGAATTAAGAGAATTTTTTGAGAAGAATTCAACGGATCGGGATTTACGGGACCGTATGGTCAAATGGTGTCTTGAACACAAAGAAGACGATTATGCACAAGAAATCCTTCTCGAAGACGTTAGAAATGGCGGTTCAATTCAATCTAGTGATGAACTGATCAAAATCCTCAGAAGAAATAATGAGACAGCTCTTCTCAAAGAGGAACTCTTAAGACGTATTCAAGCCAACCTGAAGCCTGAATTCGTTTTCTTTTCTGAACTCAGAGAGTTATTGCCGAGTAGCGAGTGGAAATCAGTCGTAGGATCTTTTCTTTCGCATACAGACGCCGATCCCGGTCTTCGCATGAAGTTATGCGGTGAGCCAGGCGACGAAAATAGGTTGAAAGAAATCATATCTAATCAAGTAAAAAATTACATCAAAAACTTCTCCGATAAGTATTCAAGTGCGAATATTGCAGCGCAATTGGCTTTGGCAGAGGAATTTTTAAAGAAAACGGATCCGTATTACGCAAAAAATTTAGGTAAACAGATGGTGAAAGACATTCTGCGTAATCCATGGAAGAGGAGTGGGTATGACACGTTGCGCCAAGTAGTCCGCGTATTTTTGGACGAGGCTGAAGCTAAAGACTTTCTGGAAGAACTGATCAGAACGTACCCTTCTCGGCATGCTATGCGTCAGGAATTTCAAGGGAAAGGTTCGGGAGGAATGGGACGTTATTAGTTCTAAAGATCGAAGACAGAAGAAGTCCTCCCAATTATAGGACATGGTCGGAGTGGCAGGATTCGAACTTGCGACCACTGCGTCCCAAACGCAGCGCTCTACCAGGCTGAGCTACACTTCGATCCTCTGCTTTAACTCTCCTTCTAAAAGAGGAATTAAGGCGTAAGAGATTATTTCACAGATGCTGTCGATTTTGCTAGTCACGCAAGTTAGCTAGGGGGATCAGAATATTACGCCAATGCTCAAGCACAAAGCTATTTTGTTTTCAATCAACAAAATCCTCATTAAGAAAATCAATCCGATTAGCATACGAATAAATGCTGTAGACGGGCCTTGTTAGAGAAGGAATAATTAAGAATACAACGACAAGATCACCACGAAGACAAAGGAGAATTGGTATGCACCAATACATCAAAGTATCCGGAACGCCTTACGAAAGAGGATTTCAGTATGGTTCTCAGGCAAAGGAAAGAATTCATAAGGTTATCGATGAATACAAGGTCCTTTTTGAAAAAGAAGCCTTCATTACTTGGGACAAGGCATACGAACTTTCTAAACCTTATCGAAAGGAAATAGAAAAATATCGTCCGGACCTTGTTGAAGAAATGCAAGGAATTGCGGACGGCGCCGGACTTGATTTCAATACAATCCTCACGCTTAATTGTCGCTCCGAAATCATGTTCGCGAAGGCCGATGTTGCAGAAGATGCCTGCACCACCATCGGCGTGCCGCCCGAAGCCAGCGAGAATGGCCATACGCTTTTGGCTCAAAATTGGGACTGGTGGAGCATGGGTTACGGAACTACCGTACTTTTGGAAGTGGAACAAAAACCTTTCGCTAAAGCCATAATCATCACGGAAGCCGGTCTTGTCGGCGGAAAAGGATTAAACGAATGCGGAATCGCGCTTTCAATGAATGCGATGTCGGTAAAGAAAGGAAAACTCGGTGTTCCGATGCAAGTACTTCTTCGTGGAGCTTTGTCTTGTAAGACGATTCCAAAAGCAATCGATGCGATTGCCAAAGCGAATAGAGCAGGCAGTGCCTGCGTGGGTTTGGCAGGAGCGGATGATTTGCTCTTGTTCATCGAATACGCTCCAAATGATTTAGGGAAGCTCTGTAAAATGCTTGATTCTTCCCAATGGCCTTTAGAGACTTAATTTTCAAAGGATCTGGCCGAAATTTTC
>ENA-UEPH01001317-UEPH01001317.1-human-gut-metagenome-genome-assembly--contig:-NODE-1317-length-24066-cov-13.504690_pt1 | contig 24066 bp, 24 predicted proteins | sample MGYA00242891_ERZ507898 | MGnify/ENA primary metagenome ERZ507898 (study PRJEB26167, sample SAMN06115411) | human gut metagenome | host: Homo sapiens | place: China:Guizhou | collected 2014-10-15... | reverse complement strand
TGCTGCCCTTTGTACTTTTCTTCTTAGAAACATGGCTGTTCGATGAATGGGGTTGGACGGATTGCGTGAGGTGGAACGAATAATATGTTATTAATGGGCAAACCGTCCCTGCTAAACTATTAAGGTATGAGGAAATTATTGGAAAAATATTACAATATAAATTATTACTGCACTTATAAGTTGCTGTTTTTCATTCATCATAGGATGATAAATCCTCTCTATTGGCTAAGCCTCTCGAAATGGGAAAACAGCTATATAAAACGGTTGATTTCGTTTGATAAGAGACAAGAAGCAGCCGGAATGGATAAAGGTACTGATGTTTATATCAGCATGTTGGCACTTAATACCCCGTGTGTCATCAGTATTTGGATGCTCTGCCTTGTCGGCTTTGCCTGCACCAAGATTTTCAGGGTAAACATTTGGGCTGTCATTTTTGGAAATGAGGTTCTTTTTATTTCATTTCTTATAGTCACCGGGGGGCTCGGATATTATATCAATGAAATATTCTTATTCAAGAAGGACAAATACAGGAAATATTTCACCGAGTTTGAGAAAAAGAAAAGGTATCTGCTCTACTACGGCATCTATGTCGTTTCTACGATTATACAAGTGGCGACTTTTTATCTGTTACTTAATAACGCATGATGGAAAAATAATATATCAAATATGGAACAACGGATTACATCATTAGAAACAATAACTTCTTTGATAAGCAAAGGTTTGGATGAGGTCAATCATTCAAACAAAGGGCATTTATCTTTGCCCACAAGACGTGCGATATTACAAGCTATCAATGAACCACTTGTCATTGGAAGAGTAAGTATCTTATGCGCATTGAAAGTATATCCGATATGGAATGACTTTTTCAGGAATGATACGGAAATAATCGGACTGATAGAAAAAACGGAGAAATATCTGCTTGGACAAACGAGTAAAAAGGATTTGTTGAACGATGCCGACCATTTGGACATGTTTGCTGATGATTACATCGAAGATGATATGACAGCCTCGTTTGCAGCCAAGGTTGCTGTTCATGCAGCCTATGATGCCGGTTCAGATGCAAACAGTATTATCAGTGATTACGATTCCGATGAAGAAGTAGAAGATCCGGATGAATGGGATACGGCTTTCCTTGCAAGTTTAGTATATAATGGCGGTATTGTCGATTTAGATTTTATTGATGACGAGCGTAATAAAGAGTTTTGGAGCTGGTATCTTACCGATTGTATCAAAACTGCTTGTTCAGATGACAGGCTGCCATATCCCGCTTCAACAAGCAAAGTAACACCGTCTGCCAAATACATTCCTTATCGTACACAACTAAATCTTTGGAAAGATGATGAAAAATGCTGTGCTTATGTAAACGGCATCAAGGACGTTTTGGCAAAAATGGTGGCTTATGCCCAGTGGAGTAAATGTGATTTTTACTGTTATACCGTTGAAAGCACATCTTATACTAACATTTACTATTACAGGGGAAACGAGCCAGTTCAGTTTCGTCTTGGTATTAATGTTACAATACACCTTTCAGGAAAAATAGAAAAACTCAAAGACCTGATGTATTCCTTATGCCCGCAAGAGGGGGCTTTCTATCTATGTAAAATAACAATAGACAAAGGCAATAATATGGATATAAGATTTGGTTACGATACGAGATATGAAGAACTGAAAAAGGCATTTAGCGATAGTGATTTTAGCGAAGATTTCAGTAAATATCCACGGGCGGAAAAGTTCATTCCTGATTGGTTGGCGGATATACTGAAAAGGAAAAGAATAAGTTTCTAACCAACTTGGTAGCTTTAAAAGAATATTTTATACATAATAATATTGTAAATATGGCAACAGGATTTAGACCTAAAAGTGAACGAATAATAGAGTTAGCCGGATATTCTTCCGAAGAACTGATGCTTCTTGCTATTGAAGCATCCAAACATCTCGGTTGGCAAGCGGGTAATATAAAAAGTGAAGAAGCTGAATTTTATACATCTGCAAGTTTGAGATCGTGGCAAGAAAAGGTAGTTCTTTCTGTAATAGACGGGAAAGACGGACTGCTTCTCGCTACAAGTGTATGTACATCCATGCAGCTCTTTGACTGGGGGAAGAACAAGCAGAACCTTGACAAACTCATAGCAGCCATGCAACAGGTGCAAAACAGTCACAATATGCCTTCAAATGTATCCAAGGCCGTAGACAACACCGCATGTGCATATACCTTAGAAGAGCAGAATACCGTACTTTCTCATATCCGTCATTTCTATGGTGGTATTAAAGGTATCACCAAAAGCATTGTCTCACCGTCTGGAGTGGAAATTCTCATCATCGAACCAACAAGCAGATTCGACTGCTATACACTGGTCACCTGTGGAGTAGGAGCTTCTGTTATGCCAGTGCCGGATAAGGAAATTCCTTCGAGGTGTGAGTTTTGTATGTGTATGCCTCCAACATGGAATACGGAAGATGTGTGGCCAACTGATTGGCTTCTGCGATGCGCATCATGGCTTCAGCAGGGAAATACATGGATCACGTGTGGACACTCACTATCCGATGGTACACCGTTACATGATGATACCTCCATGACATCCCTCCTGCTCACCGTTCCTGAAGAACGGGATAGCGGGGCGGAAAACTGCCAACTACCCAATGGAGATTCGGTAGCCATTTATCAACTGATTCCCGTATATACAGAAGAAGTGTTATTCAAACAGGTCAATGGTATCATGCCTCTTTTGGATAAGATGAAAGACGTATCATACATTGTTGATACAGACAGAGAAAACACATGTAGAGATTTCTCTGCTTTTGAAGAAAATAAGGATGCTTCTATGAGTATGGACGAAAAAGCGAACGCATCCTTGCGATCGCTTTTGACAATCCGTAAAGGGAATATAGCAACGCCTCTGCTTACCTATATCAATGTCGCCTTATTTGTAATCATGGCAATATGTGGAGTAAGCCTGATAGCCCCTACGGGAATATCCATCATAAAATGGGGCGCAGATTTCGGTCCTCTTACACTTACCGGTGATTGGTGGAGAACCGTTACTTGCAATTTCATCCATATAGGAGTGATTCATATACTTATGAATATGTACGCATTACTGTATATCGGGGTATTTCTGGAACAGCTTATCGGTGGAAGAAGGCTTATAAGTGCTTATCTTCTGACAGGATTGTTTTCGGCTCTTGCCAGCCTGACCATACATCCAGAAATCATAAGTGCCGGGGCTTCCGGTTCAATATTCGGACTTTATGGCATATTTCTTTCCTATCTGATATTTCATCACAAGATAGAAAAAGGACAACGTAAATCCTTGTTGTACAGTATCGGTTTCTTTGTTTTCTATAACCTTACATCCGGTATAAGGGTGGAAAACATAGACAATGCCGCCCATATTGGCGGACTTATATCCGGAGTCGTATTAGGTATCCTATATCTGCTGACCGACCGATATGCGGTGAAAAAGGCTTCAACCCTTTGTACCTCACTCACAGAAATTTCTTTTGTGTTAATCTTCGCTTTTCTTTTTGTGGGACAGACATCCAACCTGCCAGCAGATTTTGTGGAAATCAGAAAGATGTGGGATAATGGTACACTCGAACAATATGCGCAAAACGCTTTTTTCGAAAAAGATGCCATTGAGGCAGAGCCCAATGCTTCCTTCCAGATTCCACAAAATACAACGGATGTTTCTACTTTTACCGGGAGTGAAACCGATTTAGTCAACGGAATGAAAGAATATGTCAATAGCAGTTGTGGCTTCAGTTGCCAATATCCATCAACTTGGAAAACAATAAAAAAGTCTGATACGAAGCAGATACTTCAACTTCAAGGAGATGGTGTCAATAGTTTAACCGTCAGCTACCTTAAAGCACCTTCAGAAGAAGCGATGGAACATATGCATGATCTGTTGACCAAGTCTATGGAGGAATTTCGAGTAGAAAATATAAATATTCATGGAAAAGTATTTGAAAAGGTTTCGGGGAAGATGGAATGTGCAGTAGCAGGTGGTGGAAACATCTATATAAATCAGAATATTGTTATTCATATGAATAAGAAAACATTGGAAAGTTTTATCATTGCTACTACAACGTCTGATGATAGTTCTGAATCTGAAATTTTGAAAATTGTAGAGTCTATAAAAATAAATTAGACAGCCGTAGCCGTCCATGAATAGATACTTCAAAACACATACTATCTGGTATATTATTCCTTTATAAAGGATAAGGTAAAAATTTAATTCTATTTCCAGACACGGAAATATTTCCGGCGAAAAGCGGAAGTCGTTACCATATCATGGCGGTTATCTTTGTGAAATTTCAGATGGGATACATCATGGATTTATAATAAACACATTATTATGGAAACAAAATTTATCGAACAACTGGTGACAACCGCACCGGAATCACTGAGAGAAATAACCCATACGCTCCGTGTGGATGTGGAGGCGCTGTTAAAGGCGAAAAGTACAAAAAAATTTCTTGTGCTGGAACCTTACTCCCATAACACGGAGCTGTGCCGCCATATCCTGCGGCAGATGGAACAACTGCCCGAACTGCCTTCGGTATCATGCAGGGAGTATCAGCCACTATTGATGCTGCTCTCCCTCTCCAAAGAGGTGGAGATACAGAACGACCTGCTGCACCATTTCGTCGAGCCTTACCGGAAAGCGTACCGCACGCCGGAGATGCTTTATCTATGTGAGGTGCTGTATCGTACCGGTACGCCGCAACCCCTGTACAATATGTGCAACGAGGTGTGTGACTATTTCTTTGTGGAACGGCGCAAACAGATCAGCCGACAGTACACGCCCCTCACCGAGCTGGACTTCCAGTTTGCCGAGAAACGGTTGAAGCCATTGTTTACCGCCGTCTTCCGAATGAAGGTGAACCGCTACAGTTACCGAACGCACAGCGTAGAGGAACTTGCCGGAATGTTCTGCATGAGTGTTTCGACTTTCCGTGAGAGGTTCCGCAAGATTTATCATCGCTCCGCCAACAAGTGGCTCAAAGAGCAACGCATTGAACAGATACGGAGGGACTTGAAGTATTATTACGACCGTCCGCTGATAGAGATAGCCGAGAAGAACGGGTTCGTATCTGCCAACCGTTTCTGGGAGTTCTGCATGGAGCAGATGAAGCAAAGTCCGAGCGAGCTGCATAAAGACTTGTACGATGAATTGTGCAAGGAACGCCGTTAGTTCTATCTGGGCGAATAGCCATCGGTATTTTCGGCGAAAAGCGGAACAAGCATGTCAGGTAAAGCCCCTACATTGAAGCCATTTTCATACTTAAACGAAAAACATTATGAGATTATTCAATGTTACCCCTTATCTCCTATTGCTGGGACAAGAGAACAGCAACGAGGAAACACTCTCGAAAGCTAATACAGAGTTTGTAAAGGAAGTGTACGAGCTGCAACGTGCGGAGAGCGACATCAGTATTGTCCTTTTCCAGCTGCAATACCTGAGTTGCAGGCTGGTCATCCTGCGTGAGCATTACCGCACGACACAGAAGGAACATTTGATCTGCTACTCCTATATTATCGGCACGCTGACCTATCTGGAAGGGATGCAAGCCTACTGCAAGTTCGCCTATGAGATACACCCGGCCGGTTCGGTGAAAACAGCCGCACCGACGGGTGCCCCGCCGGTTATCTGGACTTCGGACGTTATCAACCTGATAGAGTTGCTGTACGCCTGCCATGAACTGAAGCTGTTCAACGACGGCGATGTCACGCTGAAACGTGTAGTGGAACACGTGTGCGGGCTGCTGGGCATAGACGTGAAGAACGCCTCGAGCTACTACGCACGGATACGCAGGCGAAAGGCGGACGAACGAACCTACTTCATTGACCGCCTGCGTGAAGTGCTGCTCAAACGGATGGAAGAAGATGACGAGAAACATTACCGTAGCAGGTAAGTTGATTTCCGAAACAGACAAAATCCCCTGTAAACCATAGTGTTTACAGGGGATTTTGTCATTTATTCAGTTCCAAGAGATGCTTTAGAGCGGGATCGTTGGCGATGCGCTCCAATTCATCGGTCACGATCCGTTTGACATCCTCCTTGATCCGATTGTAGTTCTCCTGTACCATTTCCTTCATGTGATCCATTCCGTCATCATCCACGAAGTTGGTGATAACGGGTATCTTTTGGTATGTCTTTTCTTCTTCGGCAATTTTCTTGGCATCGACAACAATCTCACAATGGAAGATTTTCTGCTCAATCCTCTCTCCGAAGTTGTCGGCAACGGAGCCGACGAACATTCCCTGCGTCAGCCCGCTGATCTTGCTGGGTGGAATAAGACTATCCATCTGGGTGGATATGGAGGTGGAAACGTCCTGCCGGTTGATAGAGATAGAGTGGCGTTTCTGGAGTATCTTGCCGAACCTTTCGCTGAGGGTTTTGGCTGTTTCCCCCACGACCTGCCCCGAAAAGAGGTTACCCACCGTGTTGATAATCACCTTCGCCTCCTTGTCGGTATAGTCACGGATAAGCTGGCTGAAATCCTGAAAGCCGAGTAGTACGGCGACCTTGTTACTGCGTGCGGTGGCTATCAGGTTGTCCAGCCCCTTGATGAAAATGGTGGGTAGTTCATCAATGATAATGGAGCTTTTCAGCTTACCTTTCTTATTGACAATCTTCACTATACGACTGTTGTACAGACCGAGCGCAGCACCGTAGATTGCCTGCCGGTCGGGATTGTTGCCTATGCAGAGGATTTTCGGCTCGTCGGGGTTGTTGATGTCCAAAGAGAACTCGTCGGCGGACATCACCCAATAGAGTGTCGGTGAGATCATGCGGGACAAGGGTATCTTTGCACTGGCGATCTGACCCATGAGCTGGTCAGCAGCTCCCGCCAACCACGCATCGAGAAAGGGACTGAGGTAGTTCTCCAATTCGGGATAAGAGGACATGATGGGGAAAATCTGCTCGTAAGGCTTGTTGAGGAACTCGACGGCATGGGGGAAGGTGCAATACCTGCCGTCCTTGTACACCCGCAAGAACCAGATGATGGCGGCAAAGAGAATGGTGGGTGACTCGACAAAGAAATCACCCTGTTTCGCCGCCCACGACCGGTTGAGGTTGAGCATGATGCTGTACGAACTCTCGTAAGCATCGGAGATGTCGGTCATGAACTTCGGGTTGAGTGGGTTGCAGCGGTGGCTGCGTGAGGGATCGTCGAAGTTGATGACATAGAACTTCGGCGGCACTTTGTACCCCTCCAAATGATTGAGCAGGTGATTGTAAGCAATGGTGGAGAGGTCGGGAAACTTGAAATCGTAGATATAGGCGGCATAGCCTTTCTCTATCTGCTGTTTGATATAGGAATTTACCACTGCAAAAGACTTTCCCGAACCGGGCGTTCCCAATACGATAGAGGCACGGAAGGGGTTCACGACATTGATCCAGCCGTCATTCCATTTCTTGTTATAATAGAACCGTGTCGGCAGATTTACAGAGTATTCATTTTCAATCAAACGGGTTTCTTGCATGAAACTTTCGTTCTCGTTATTGAATACATCGTCCATGAGATTCTGTTTGAGCAGACGGGAGATCCATACACCGGCAGCGAGCAGGCAGAGGTAACCGACAGTAAGAGTGAATATATAAAAGGCGGTGCGTGCCATTAACGGTATGGGCAGTCCGAGCAACCACCAGTTGAAAAAGAAGAGGACGAAACCTGCGAAAAGGGCTGTCCAGACATGCTCCCATTTGATTTTTTCCTCCTTTACGCCTTTCGTCCCCAGACACGAGAGAGCAAGGAAGGTAACGGAGAAGAGTTTTGTCCAAAGGATGGAGCCGAACAATCCGGTCGTGCGCTGGAAGTTCAGCAGAATCCTGTCCACCACTCCGATATTGACGTTCCACTCCCGGATGGAGGGATAGCAGAACCAATAGATATTGACCACTACGAATAATACGCTGAGGGCACGCATAAAGTCCATGACTTTTGCCAGTCCCCGAAGATCATCTTCTTGTGACATAATGCTGAATTTTTAAAAGTTATCGAATAAATGATTCTGTAATACGGGGTCAGTCCTGACGACCGTAACGATGCCGGCGTTTCTTCTTGTCGGGTTTCAGGAGCTTGGGATGCCGGGGTACATAATTCAGTTCCGGCTCCATGCCGGAAAGCAACCCTCCCAGAATTTTCTCCCCGTTTTCGAGATCCACAACAGGAGGAACGGGTGGCTGAAGTGGCGGCATGAGATTTTGTGGCTGTTCCTGAAAGCGTTCGTTGAGCATATTTGCTGAAAACTCCTTACCCAGACGTGAGCCGTTGAGCACGGTTCGGCTGCGATGATCTATAAAGGTAACACCGTAAATCCTGCCGGTTTCGTTGCGGCGGAGAACCAAGTCTATCTGTTCTTTTGCCAAGCGGTCACGAAAATCCCGTTCGTCTACGGACCGACGCAGAGCGTCAGCCACTAACGGTCGAATCCGTTCACGGCACGGATCGGACTTGGCTTTTGCGGTGGCTTCCCGCATCTTCTTGTCCAGTTGCTCCGCTCCTGTCATTTTGCCCAGTCGGGAGGACTTGATGGGAGTGGCTACCGTTTCGCCGTTGTTGTCCAGAGCGGTATAGAGTATCCCATGATAGGTACGTCCGCCCATTTCTCCCTTCACTTCTTCCATACCTATATTATACAGGGAAAGCAAGGCACGGAACTCGCCCATTGTGTGGAAGCTGTAAAGTTTGAGCAGGGGTTTGACCGTGCGGGCTATCTGTCTTTTGATGTCCCCTTTGGCCGCATCTACCGGCTTCAGCTGCCACTCTTCACCTTTCTTTTGACCTTCCGCCGGATGAAGGCCGTATTTCTGTTCCAGAAATTCGGTAATCTCTTTGCTACGGCGATGCTCGAACTTGTCAGAAACTTTCCTGCCTTCACTATCGACACGCAGGGAAACGATGTGGATATGGTGCCGGTCGATGTCCTCGTGCTTGAAAACAAGATAGGGCTGGTTACCATAACCGAGCCGTTGCATGTATTCCCTACCGATTTCCGCCAGTTGCTCGTCAGTCAGTATATCGTCGGGATGCGGATTGAGGGAGATATGTATGACCGGCTTCTCGGTACGGTAATGGCTCGGCATCCATTCGAGAAGCTGCCGCATGGATTCATCCGGGCGAAAACACCCGTCTTCGGGATAGCGAAGGAGATGCGTGGAGAGGATTTTCGCTCCGCCTTCATCGACCTTGTTCTGGTTGTAGGCCAATGCGCCGTATAGATTCTTACCCACACTGATCTTGGCTACCATGTGAGGCGAGTTTTTGGGAAAGTTCGACAATCCGGCGGTTCAACTCCACGAGTTCAAGGGTGAGCTTTTCAAGTCTGTAGAGCAGTGCCAACGCTTTCTTTTCGGTGAAATGGATGTGTAACTCCTTGACGGCTTGGTTGTAATTTACTCCTATGGCACGGAACTGCTGGAACAGTTCCGTGAGCTTGGCTACATACTCCATTGTGGCACGGTCTGTTCGGATCACCCTGAACTCTTCGTTAAAGATCCGTGCGGCGATGAACTTGGATTTGGACAACAGGCCGGACTGCTCAAACATGGTGAGAAACCGTGCATGGCCGGCTTCGTCCAGATTGACGGTTTCACGGCGGACGGCCGGGTTCGACTTGGGCAACCTGCCCCCTTTTCCCCGTGTGCGGGGACGCTTTTTCTCGTTGTTCATATATACGTTTTTTATGTGGTATAATTCCACCGGGTGGCATTGCCGCCGTCTGTTTCTCCCCCACAATTTGCGACTTCGGAGCAAATTGCAGCCCCCTGCAAGGGCAAGCGTTTTTTGCTGCAAAACGGAGTGGTGCTGCAAAAAACACAGCTTGCTATGTTCTGGTGAACATAAATCTTTCCTCTTCGGAGAGGAAAGAACGCTTTCGGGGAAAGCGGGGATTAACGACCGGCGGGAAGCAAACGACCCATTCCCCGGTTGGATGGCGCAAAGTTATATGGTTGTATAATTTGTTGTATATCAGCGATATTAGCCAAATTGCGCCAAATGATAGCCACTTGTACACATGGGGTGGAACAAAGGGGAAACGGGCAGTCAATGATGGCGAGATGACCGATTGACTAACTGAACGACCAATCGGTCAGGTAACCAATCAGACGGTTAGCTATTGCAACGTTGGTGTGGCTGACCAGCCAACCAAGTGGATAACCTTTTGTTCGGACAGTTTATTTATTGTTCGGCTGTTTTCTTGGCTGGTTATCCGATAGGCAATACAATCCAGTAATATCATGTGTGGTCGGACAAGTATCCGATTGGCTAATCAGACGGATAATCCTTCGGTCGGTTAGCTGTTCATCCAGCCATTCTATGTCAGGAGCCGGCCACTCGAACCTCGCCATTTCCCAACTATGAATTTTCCCTCTTTTTCCTTCTTTATTTGCGGCGTAGATTCAAAAGTATCACTTGTAAACAAACTGCATCATGAAAAAAGAAACACTCTTTATCGCCTTTTCCACTCAAAAGGGCGGAGCAGGAAAAACAACGCTGACCGTGCTGGTGGCAAGTTACTTGCACTATGTGAAAGGAATGAATGTGGCGGTAGTGGATTGCGACTACCCGCAACACAGTATTGCCGAGATGAGAAAACGTGACCTGAAAACGGTCATAGAGGACGAACATTATAAACTGATGGCGTACAAGCAACTGCAACGGATACGGAAGAAAGCCTATCCGATAGCGGAGAGTACGGCCGAGGACGCTATCACGAAAGCGGACGAACTGTTGGAAAAGATGCCGGAAACGGACATCGTGTTCTTCGACCTGCCGGGTACGGTAAACAGCACGGGCGTGCTGAACACGCTGGCGAACATGGACTATATCTTTTCCCCCATTGCTGCCGACAGGGTGGTGATGGAAAGTACACTCCGCTTTGCGAGCCGGCTGAATGATACGCTGATCGCTACGGGCAAGACGAATATCAAAGGGTTGTACCTGCTGTGGAACATGGTGGACGGTCGGGAGAAATCGGAACTGTACACGGTGTATGAAGAAGTGATCGGCGAGCTGGGATTGAAAGTGCTGAATACCTTCTTGCCGGACAGCAAACGGTTCCGCCGTGAGTTGACGGGAGAACATAAGGCATTGTTCCGTTCCACGCTGTTCCCTGCGGACAGTACGCTGGTCAAAGGCAGTAACCTGAAAGAGATTACGGAAGAATTGTTGTCCATTATCAAAAAGTAGGCTATGGGAAACGAACGGAAAAAAATAAACCTGACGGACATTGACGAGAACTCCATAGTCGCCTCGTTCAAAGAAGAACGACCGGCAGACAGACAGGTGCAAGTGGCCGGAAATAAAAGACAGGCCGATGAAGAGAACGGATATGTCCGTCTGTTCATCCATGAGTCACCGGTCTGCGCACGGCTTGGCAAGACCATCTACTTGCGTAAAGAGTTCCACGAACGGATTCAGAAGATTGTCCAGACAATCGGGAACAACGAGATGTCCATATTCAGCTATGTGGACAATGTGCTGGAACAGCACTTTGCCACCTACCAAGACGAGATCACGAAGGAATATAAAAAACGAAGTACCGAACTGTTTTAACCCCCAGAAACCATGTCAGCAACCTTATTCTTACTTATCGGCGGCTATCTGCTGTGGATAGTCGCCTACCTCTGTTACGAGCGGAACAACCGAAAGAAGAGAGCGGAAAAAGCCGAGCAGATTCTTACCCGAATGGCGGTGGACGTAAGTGATATTTTAGGCAAAAGTACATTTTCTCTTAGCCACTCCACGCCACAAATACCCGGAAAAAATGAAAATGAAAAACCTGTAAATGAAGCCGATACTTTTGCATCGGAGAAGGAAAAGTACCCGAAAATAGTTTCCGCCGAGGAACTGGACAAATTGTTTGCCGAAGGGGATTCGATGCCGGAAGAACTGGAATTGATGGAAGATATGGATGTCCCTTTGGAGTTCCGGGAAGAACCGACTGATGATGATCCTCCGATAGACGATGACGAGCAGGACAAACGCCTGCCGGGATGCACACCGCAAGCTACGGGCATCCGCTTCGAGGACATGGGACTGGCGGTGCGTGTAGCGGTCAGTGGTGAAGCAGCCAGTGAAGAGGAAAGGCTTCAGGCCGGAAAGACGCTGGCAGAGCTTCGTAACACCCCGATGTTCGACCAACTGATCTCCGGTGATGCAGAACGTGAGGAACGGATCGGCTCGCTGATAGAGTTACACCTTACGGCATACCGCAGACGGAGCTGCCCGGACAGCGAATCGGCGACAGAAACCATACCGGATACTTTTTCCCTCAGTGATATTGTCTAACGAATAAAGTAAAATGTACATGAAGGAAAGAGATTACGGATAGCCCACCTATTTATTTCCCACGAGAAACCCCCAAACAAATTTAATTAACAACAGGACACGGCGGGTTCTTTTACCGTCGTGCTCCACATTCAAATCCAATTATTTTATGAATACGAAAAGACTTGTATTCGTGGCGGTTATACTGATCGCTACAGGCTCGCTCTATGCGCAAGGGAATGGTTCAGCCGGTATCACAGAAGCGACCAAGATGGTCACGAGCTATTTCGATCCGGGTACGAAATTGTGTTATGCCATCGGAGCCGTGATTGGCTTGGTCGGAGGGATTAAAGTGTACAATAAGTTTGTGCGACGTGAAGTTGCGTAAGTGATTGTGTAACACTGAGATTACACCTCCAGTTCCGTCTGGAGTAGCCTACGGACACGTGCATAAGGAGTAATTCTTTTGTGCGAAGCTGTCCCGACAAGGTAGCCTTTCCGAAAGGAGAAGATTGAACCGCGAGGGGAAATCAACGGCTGATAACACCATTCAGCGCGAGGAGCTTGGCTTAGCGGCATGGTCAACGAAAGTGAACTGTCCGATAAACATCGTAAAGTACAACGAGCCAAAGGCTGTTGACAGGCTCGAACCAAAAGGTAAGCAGTCGGCTGTCCTCTTGAATTTTGGGGACACACGGACATTAGCACTGCCGGTGGAATAGACAGGACCTAACCCGCTTATTTGTCACTTATGTAAAACACGGTAAGCCCGTATCCCTCCAGTTTTTCGGAACTGGTAAGCAAGCCGTAAGGCAAGCCTATATGGGGTGCGGGTATAGGATAGCGGAAAAAGCGAATGCCTCCCTGTAATGGGGAGGATACGGATTGAGCCAATATCACGGGCTGATAAGGGTAACATCATCCGACACGAAAGTGGGCAGACTTCCGCCTATGGTGACACTTTACAAGATAGTTTACAGAACTTTTAAAGAAAGGAAAGCAAATGAACGCAAAGAAATTGGCGTGTGCGCCCGAAGACATAGACATTCACGAACTCTGGTCGAAAATCGACTGGGACAAATGTGAGCGTTTTGTCCAAAAGCTGCAAGCACGTATTGTAAAGGCTCAAAGGGAAGGCAGAAATAACAAGGTGAAAGCCCTGCAATGGATGCTTACCCACTCGTTCTACGCCAAAGCATTGGCGGTAAAACGAGTTACGACTAACAAAGGAAAATCTACTTCCGGCGTTGACAAGGTTACATGGTCTTCGCCATTGGCGAAAGCCAAAGCCATATTCACTCTAAAAAGACGTGGTTACAAGCCACAACCTCTAAAACGTGTGAATATCAAAAAGAAGAACGGGAAATTACGCCCGCTTGGAATACCAACGATGAAAGACCGTGCCATGCAAGCATTACATTTAATGGCTCTTGACCCAATAGCAGAAACTACTGGTGACAGTCATTCTTACGGATTCCGCAAACATCGCTGTACGCATGATGCCATTGAACAATGCTACATCGTTCTTTCTCGCTCGGTAGCTCCCGAATGGATTCTCGAAGGAGACATCAAAGGATGCTTTGACCATATCAGCCATGAGTGGCTAATCAACAATATCCCTATGGATAAGGAGATACTACGCAAATGGCTTGAAAGTGGCTACGTGTTCAACGGTGAACTTTTCCCGACGGAAGAGGGAACTCCACAAGGCGGCATAATATCACCGACACTCGCAAACATGGCACTTGACGGACTGCAAGAACTACTGGAAAAGTGTATCAAAAAGTATAAAAAGAACTACAAACAGATATACCCCAAGATACATCTTGTACGGTATGCAGACGACTTCATTGTGACGGCAAAGGATAAGGAAACGATAGAACAAGTCATACTTCCACTGGTACGCAAGTTCCTTGCGGAAAGAGGTCTGACACTATCAGATGAAAAGACCAAAATCACTCACATAAGCGAGGGATTCGACTTTCTCGGTTTCAATATCCGAAAGTTCCGTAACAACACGTTGCTGACAAGACCGTCAAAGGATGCGCAAAAGAGATTTTGTGACAAAATCCGTAAGACGATAGAATCCAACAAGTGTGTAAAACAGAAGTCACTGATTATGATGTTGAATCCAATCATAAAAGGTTGGGGAAACTATTATAAATATGGTGCTTCGGGTGAGATATTCCATCGAATGGACTGGGAAATCTTCAAGAAAATATGGCAATGGGCAAGACGCAGACATCCAAAGAAATGTAAAGGGTGGGTAAAGGACAAATATTTCAGAACGCTACACGGACGCTCGTGGAGATTTGCGGCAGATATGAGCAAGAAAGATAAGATTGATTACCTTGAACTGACCTATCTACCAACCATTCACCATGAAAAATTCGTCAAGGTTCGACATTATGCCAATCCGTATGACCCAGCCGATAAGTCGTACTACGAATGGAGAGAAACCTACCGAATGAAGCAAACGCTGAAAGGCAGACAATCTCTGATAAACATTTGGAAACGACAGGATAAAGTGTGTCCTGTATGTGGAGAACGTATTGACAGAGAAAGACCTTGGAGTATCACGGAACAAATAGTCAGCGGACAAAAGGTAAGAACTCTTGTACATACCAGTTGTAAACGTAAAATGCAAAGTAGATTATGAATATGAAAGTCGAAAATGAGATGGCTCTACCGATAACAAAGTCGGTAACGGTCATGTTGCTTGAGCCGTATGCGGGGAAACTCGCACGTACGGTTCTTAGAGGGGAAAGCTCCCGTAAGGGGGCTGACCTACTCGACAGCTCCGGCGATCCGGATGTGAGCAAGGTGGCATCCTCTTGGTTCGGTGCGTGCATCTTTTTGATTGTCGCCGCCACTATCCTGCGTTCGTTCTTCCTCTAAGGGATAGATTCACCTATATATAATAATGTATATGGATTATGAACTGAACAAGGGGATCGGCGAGAGTGCGGAGTTCAAGGGACTCAAGGCGCAATACCTTTTCATTTTTGCCGGCGGGCTGCTGGCCCTGTTCGTGCTGTTTGTCATTCTCTATATGGCCGGAATCGGTCAATGGCTCTGCATAGCTTTCGGTGTAACGTCCGCTTCCGTATTGGTCTGGCTGACATTTTACTTGAACGGCAAGTTCGGAGAACATGGGCTGATGAAGCTGTTGGCCAAGAAACAGCACCCCCGCTACCTGATCAACCGAATCAGTCCCCGAAAGTTATTCACGATTAAAAAGAAGAATGTATGCGGAACACACTAAAAGCTGCCACATTGGAAAGCAAGTTTCCGCTTCTCGCTGTCGAAGCGGACTGTATCATTTCCAAAGATGCGGACATCACCGCCGTCTTTGAGGTGGAACTACCCGAACTCTTCACGGTGACGGCGGCAGAGTATGAGGCTATCCATGCGGCATGGGCAAAGGCCATCAAGGTACTGCCCAATTATACAGTGGTACATAAGCAGGATTGGTTTATCCGGGAGGATTACCGCAGCCAGACAGACAAGGAGAATTTAAGTTTCCTTTCCCGAAGTTACGAGCTGCACTTCAATGAGCGACCTTTCCTGAACCATAAATGCTATCTGTACCTGACCAAGACAACGAAAGAGCGCATGAGGATGCAGAGCAATTTCTCTTCGCTGTGCAGAGGATTCATCATCCCCAAAGAGGTGGACAAAGATACTACCGCCTATTTTCTGGATACGGTGGGGCAATTCGCCCGGATCGTAAACGATACGGGACTGGTGCGTCTAAGACGGCTTGGCGGTGATGAGATTACCGGTACGGAGGATAAGGCCGGACTGGTGGAGAAATATTTCTGTCTGTCAATGGCAGATACCACTACGCTGGAAGACATTGAACTCGGAGATGACGGCCTGCGTGTCGGTGACAAGCACGTTTCGGTGCATACGCTCTCGGAACTGGATGCGTTACCCAACAAAGTGGGTACGGACTGCCGGTATGAGCGATTATCAACGGACAAAAGCGACTGCAAGCTGTCATTCGCCAGTCCGGTAGGTCTGCTGCTCTCGTGCAATCATCTATACAACCAGTATGTTTTTCTGGATGACAGCGGCGAGAACCTGCAACGTTTTGAGAAGAGCGCACGCAACATGCAGTCGCTCTCGAAGTACTCACGGAGCAACCAGATTAATAAAGAGTGGATTGACCTGTACCTGAATGACGCACATTCGTTCGGGCTTACCTCGGTACGTGCCCACTGCAACATTATCGCATGGACGGATAACCCGATGGAGGTGAAGAACATGCGCAATGACGTGGGTAGTCAGATCGCCATGATGGAATGCAAGCCACGCCATAACACGGTGGACGCCGCCACACTGTATTGGGCGGCGATGCCGGGAAACGGTGCGGACTTCCCGGCGGAGGAGAGTTTCTACACGTTCATCGAACAGGCTCTCTGTTTCTGGGTGGAAGAAACGAACTACCGCAGCTCAGTTTCACCTTTCGGGCTGAAGATGTCAGACCGCATCAGCGGGAAACCGCTGCACGTGGACATTTCCGACCTGCCGATGAAACGTGGCGTAACTACGAACCGAAACAAATTCGTATTAGGTGGTTCGGGAAGCGGCAAATCATTCTTTATGAATCATTTGGCAAGGCAGTATTATGAACAGGGCACACACGTGGTATTGATCGACACGGGAAACAGTTACCAAGGGCTTTGCTCGCTGATACACCAAAAGACTGGGGGCAAGGATGGTATCTACTTTACTTATACGGACGAAAACCCGATAGCGTTCAATCCTTTTTTCACGGATGATAAAGTTTTCGATATAGAGAAACGTGAGAGTATCAAGACATTGATCCTCACACTCTGGAAAAAGGACAATGAACCGGCGACACGTTCGGAAGAAGTGGCATTATCCAATGCGGTGGCTCTGTATATCAGGCGTATCAAGGAGGATGAAAGTATCATTCCCTCGTTCAACACCTTTTACGAGTTCGTAAAAACGGACTACCGAAAGATTCTGGAAGAGAAGCAGGTACGGGAAAAGGATTTCGACCTTGCGGGTTTCCTGAATGTATTGGAGCCTTATTACCGTGGCGGAGAATATGATTTTCTGCTTAACTCCGATAAGCAGCTTGACTTGCTCGGCAAGCGGTTTATTGTATTCGAAATCGATCAAATTAAAGATCACCCCATTCTTTTCCCGGTGACGACTATCATTATCATGGAGTTGTTTATCAACAAGATGCGCCGTTTGAAGGGAGTGCGCAAGATGATCATCATAGAGGAAGCGTGGAAGGCTATCGCCAAGGAGGGGATGGCGGATTATATCCGCTATCTATTTAAGACTGTCCGCAAATTTTATGGAGAAGCGGTTGTCGTGACGCAAGAAGTCGATGACATCATTTCCTCGCCTATCGTGAAGGAGTCCATTGTGAACAATAGCGATTGCAAGATTTTGCTTGACCAAAGGAAGTATCTTAACAAGTTCTCGCAGATACAGTCCCTGCTCGGTCTGACGGACAAGGAGAAGGCACAAATCCTGTCGGTGAACATGTCCAATGATCCGCAACGCAAATACAAGGAGGTATGGTTCGGATTGGGAGGCGTACAGTCAACGGTGTACGCTACAGAGGTATCGCTTGAGGAATATATGTGCTACACGACTGAAGAGAGCGAGAAGGTGGAAGTGGAACAACTGGCGGAACAGTTGGACGGCAACATCGAGCTGGCTATCAAGAGGCTTGCGGAAAAGAAACGAGCCCAAAGCTCTGAAATACCTAATGCCTATGGAGTATGAGAACTTGTTTCCGCTCTACTGGATATGTGGGGAGTGGAAGAGCAACCGCAAATCACCGCCCGTCACAGTATTCCGTGATGGTGGCGCATACAGGATTGCCCTGATCTACCACCTTGATGCGGTGGTGGTCGGTACAATCCACCGAAGTGGCGGCATCATCTGGGCAGACCTGCTGGGAAGGGTACAGCTCGCTTATGACCGGGAGGAAGACCGTCTGGTGCTGGCTACCGAAGGGATATATATACGCGCGGATGATTCATAAGGAAAAGGGAGAACTTCGGTTCTCCTGTAAAATGGCAGCAACAACTATCTGATTTATTTAACATTAAAATTTTAAAAGACATGAAACGAATAATGGCTGTTTGTCTGGTCGGGCTGCTTTGTTCGACTATGACGGTAAAAGCACAATGGGTAACATTCGATCCCTCGAACCTTGCACAAAGCATCGTGAATACAACCCGTAACGTGTTGCAAACCACGACGACGGCAGAAAATATGGTGAAGAATTTTCAGGAAACTGTCAAGATCTACGAACAGGGAAAGCGTTATTATGACGCTTTGAAAGCGGTTAACAATCTGGTGAAGGATGCCCGCAAGGTACAGCAGACCGTTCTTCTGGTCGGTGAAATATCGGACATCTATGTAAATTCTTTCCAGAAAATGCTGACGGACGAGAACTATACGCCGGACGAGCTTTCGGCAATCGCTTCCGGGTATGCGAAGATGCTGGAAGAGAGTAGCGGTATGCTGAACGAGATGAAGACCGTTGTGACTGCCACCGGTCTTTCCATGACGGATAAAGAACGCATGGACGTGATCGACCGTGTGTATCGTGACGTGAGGAACCAACGTAATCTGGTCAGGTATTACACAAACCGGAACATCGGTATCTCTTACCTGCGTGCAAAAAAGAAGAACGATACCCAAAGGGTGCTGGACTTGTACGGAACGGACAATCAAAGATACTGGTGACATGGCAGGCGAAGAAACTTTCAGCAACCTTCACGAAGTGTTGCGTAACCTTTATGACGAGATGATGCCACTCTGTTCGGACATCACGGGAGTGGCAACCGGAGTGGCTGCGCTGGGTGCGTTGTTTTACGTGGCCTCACGGGTGTGGCAGGCTCTTTCGAGAGCCGAGCCGATTGACATTTACCCGCTTTTCAGACCTTTTTGTTTGGGAGCGTGCATCATGTTCTTTCCTACATTCGTTCTGGGGACTATCAACGGGATCATGAGTCCGGTGGTTACCGGATGTCACGGTATCATGGAAGGTCAGACGCTGAGCATACGGGAGTATTCCGAGAAGCGGCAGAAGCTGGAATACGAGGCGATGAAAAGGAATCCGGAAACAGCGTATCTGGTCGATAATGAGGAATATGAACGTCAGATCGAGGATCTGGGATGGTCGCCTTCGGATTTGAAAGCAATGGCGGGCATGGCGATGGAACGCATCAAATATCAGGCCAAGCAGAGCATGAGTAATTTCTTCCGAAGTTTTCTGGAACTGCTGTTCCAGTCAGTATCGCTGATACTGGACACGCTAAGAACCTTCTTCCTGATTGTGTTGAGTATTTTGGGACCCCTGTCGTTCGCCATATCTGTGTACGATGGTTTCCACAATACGATGATCCAATGGATTTGCCAGTATGTCAGCATTTATCTATGGTTGCCTATATCCGACTTGTTCAGTTCCGTGTTGGCAAGGATTCAGGTATTGATGATCGAGAAAGACATCGCTGCACTGAGTGATCCTACCTATGTACCCGACGTAAGTAATTCCGCTTATATCATCTTCATGCTGATAGCCATTGTGGGATATTTCACTATTCCGACTGTATCGACATGGGTGATTCAGGCATCGGGCGCCGGAAACTATGGCAAGCAGGTGAACTCTTGGTCGATGAAGGGCGGACGTGCGGCAGCTGCGGTCACGGGTGCTTCTGTCGGTCATGTGGCCGGTAAGCTAAGAGGAAAATAAATCAAAGCAAAATCTTGGAATATATGGAATTTAAAAGTTTGAAAAATATAGAAACGAGCTTCCGGCAAATCCGTACGATGGGTATCGTGTTCGTTTCGCTCTGTGCGCTGGTTACCGGCTATGCGCTTTGGAGTTCCTATCGGTTTGCCGAACGGCAAAGGGAGAAGATCTATGTGCTGGACAATGGGAAGTCCTTGATATTGGCTCTTTCCCAAGACCTTTCACAGAACCGGCCGGTGGAGGCGAAAGAACATATCCGGCGTTTTCATGAACTGTTTTTCACTTTGTCACCCGACAAGGCGGCTATCGAATCGAATATCCGCCGCGCGTTATTCCTGTGCGATGAGAGTGCGTTCCGTTACTATAAGGACTGGGAGGAAAAGGGGTATTATAACCGGATCATTTCCGCAAATATTAACCAAAGCATCCGGGTGGACAGTGTGGCGTGCGACTTCAATCATTATCCATACGTGGTGACGACTTACGCACGGCAGTCGCTCGTCAGGTCAAGTAACATCACGGAACGAAGCCTTGTCACCCGTTGCCGGCTGTTGAACTCGGTCAGGTCGGACAATAATCCGCATGGCTTTACGATGGAACAATTCAATATTTTGGAGAACAGGGATTTGAGAACCATTGAACGATAACTAAAAAAAACGAAGAATGAACCGATTGAAGAAATGGATCAGGTACGTGCCTGACAGGATAGACGACGGACTCCGCTATCTGTGCGGACGGATGTCGCCCGATGTACGGCTCATCTGCGTAGTGGTTATGCTCATCGGCTTCGGCTGTTTGTCGATATACATGACGGTATCTTCAATATACCATATCGGCAAGCGTGAGGGAGAACAATTGCAAATAGAGCATCTCAGGCAGATGGAACTGCATAGGGGAATAAATAAGGATAGTATAAACATTAAAAATCAGGTAGATTATGGAGAACCTAAGAAATCAGGACCGGCAACCGACGAACGCTACAAAGCCTGAAAAGGCGGAAAAGAAGGGGCAAAAAGCGGAAAAGGATAAAAAAGAAGTCAAGCCTCTGACTCCGGAAGAGATACGCAGACGGAAGAAGATGCTCGTGTATCCACTGTTCTTTCTCGTGTTTCTGGGAGCGATGTGGCTGATATTCGCTCCTTCAGACCGTGACGAGCCATTAAGGGAAGGATTTAACGTGGACGTTCCGATGCCGGAGGACAAAGGGTTGTTGTCGGATAAAAAGACCGCCTACGAACAAAGTGACTTTGAAAAGAGGCAAAGGGAAAAAATGAACACGCTTCAGGATCTGGCGGTGTCATTGGAACGGGAAGAGCCGATGACGGATGAAGTATTCCTTACGAAAGAAAACACGAACAATGACGGTTCGTCTATCCGTTCCTCCGCCAATGCCTATCAAGACATCAACCGGCAGTTGGGTAGTTTCTATGAAACACGACCTGAGGGAGATGATCAGAAAACGCTGGAACTGGAATGGCGTATTCAGGAACTGGAGCGTCAAGCGGAGGAAGAGCGCAAGGCGAGGGAAAACGGCGAGGAACAACTTCGGCTGATGGAGAAATCCTATGAGATGGCTGCAAGGTACATGCCGGGCGGTGGTGGCGAAGCCAAACAAGTCACCGTGTCTTCCTCTACGGGTAAAACTCCGGTCTGTCCAGTTACACAGGTAGCGGAACAGGTGGTCAGCCTATTGGCCACACCCCTGTCCGATGAAGAGTTCACCCAACAATACAGCAAGCCCAGAAACATGGGGTTCTACACGGTAGGGACAACCCTAAACCGCACGGAGAAGAATGGTATCCGTGCCTGCGTGTACAAGACGGTAACGGTTGCGGGCAACGATGGTCAGGAGGTGGGACTCCGCTTGTTAGAGCCAGTACAGGCCGGAGAGTTGTATATACCCGCTAACACGATACTGACCGGCACGGCGAAAATCAGCGGTGAGCGTATGGAGATCACTGTTTCTTCGGTTGCTTTTCAAGGAACAATCCTGCCGGTGGAGCTGGACGCTTATGACACGAGAGGCATGAAGGGCATTGAGGTCAGGGGATCGCAAGAGCTTACCGCTGTCAAGGAGATGGCGGCTAACATGGGTTCGACAATGGGAAGCAGCATTAATATTTCCACCAATGCCGGTGCGCAGTTCGCTGCGGACTTAGGCAAAGGAGTGATACAGGGTGCGTCGCAATATCTTTCCACAAAATTCAGAACTGCCAAAGCGACTTTGAAGGCGGACTATGAGCTGTTGCTCGTGTCAAGACAATAAACTATTCAAATCCAATTTATTATCAACAAAAATAACAAGCATGAAAAGAGTAATTTTAATGATGGCTTTTGCCATTGGTATGACCGGTGCTTATGCACAAAAAAACGTGAAAGTGGAAAAGACAGAAAATAACACGGAAAAAATAGCGGATTCCGAAGAAACGGAAACCATGCCACTATCGGATAAGGAGAATGCAAGACGCAGTCCGTCCACCGGTGATTTGTTTGACGGGTTGACACGACCGGTGACATTTGATCGGATGATCCCTCCATACGCTTTGGAGGTAACATTTAATAAAACAGTACATCTTATCTTCCCGGCGGCTATCAAGTATGTGGATTTAGGATCAGCGGATATTCTTGCTGGTAAAGCGGATGGTTCGGAGAACGTGCTTCGGGTGAAAGCGGCATTGAGGGACTTCTCACGTGAAACCAATCTGGCGGTGATCACGGACGATGGCAGCTATTATACGTTCAACGTGAAGTATGCGGACGAGCCGACCAAATTGAATATCGAGATGAAAGACTTCATCCACGATGGCGAGGCAGTGAACCGACCGAACAACTCGCAGGAAATCTATCTTACAGAACTCGGCAACGAGTCACCGCTATTGGTACGGCTGATCATGAAGTCCGTTTATGACAATAACAAGCGTCTGGTGAAGTATATCGGCTGTAAACGTTTCGGTATCCAATATATTTTGAAGGGGATTTATACACACAACGGTCTGCTTTATTTCCATACGGAACTGAAGAACGCTTCCAACGTGCCATTCTCCATTGACTTCATCACCTTTAAGGTGGTGGATAAAAAGGTGGCAAAACGTACTGCCATTCAGGAGCAGGTTATTGTGCCGCTTCGTGCTTTCAACTATGTGACGACAGTTCATGGAAAAAGCAATGAACGGACAGTATTTACCTTACCTAAATTTACCTTGCCGGATGACAAACAGTTGATTGTCGAGATGAACGAGCAGAACGGGGGAAGACATCAGCAGTTTATCCTGACCAATGCCGAGTTGATCCGTGCTAAAGTTATTAACGAGCTAAAGGTGAAATAAGATGAAAAGGCTATCTATTATTATATGTATGTTTTTGTGCTTTGTCCTGACGGACAAGGCACATGCCCAACGTTGTCTGCCCGGAATAAGAGGGTTGCGTATTACTGCCGGCATGACGGACGGTTTTCATACGGTGGACAAGCGTAACGAGCTGGGTTACCATTTCGGGCTGGGGATGGACAGGTATGTGAACGGTTGCCATAAGTGGGTATTCGGGGGTGAGTATCTCCAAAAGTATTACCCATACAAGGACATACGTGTCCCGATTTCCCAATTCACTGCGGAAGGCGGTTATTATTATAATTTCCTCTCGGATGCCAACAAGGTGTTCCTCTGCTATGCCGGTGCTTCGGCGTTGGCGGGATATGAAACCGTGAATTGGGGTACAAGTACGCTGTTCGACGGCTCACGCTTGCGTGCCGGGGATGCGTTTATCTATGGAGGTGCTGTATCACTGGAGATAGAAACCTATCTTACCAATCAGGTAGTATTGCTGTTCCATGCCCGTGAGCGTTGTCTTTGGGGAAATGACAGCGGGCATTTTCACTTCCAATTCGGGGTGGGACTGAAATTTATAATTAATTAGGGCATGGTTCTTTTGGAATTATTTTCGGGTATTGGTGGCTTTAGTAAAGGATTGCAGGCTGCCGGATACTCGTTTGAGAAAGTATATTTCTCGGAGATAGAAAAAAATGCAAT